>Ga0265294_10001275_pt1 | contig 34009 bp, 26 predicted proteins | sample MunlanPumphouse3_FD_192504 | JGI IMG/M metagenome (GOLD analysis project Ga0265294, IMG submission 192504) | Groundwater microbial communities from a municipal landfill in Southern Ontario, Canada - Pumphouse #3 | ecosystem: Environmental > Aquatic > Deep subsurface > Groundwater | place...
AACTTTGGATTTGCAGGAGAGATAGAAGTTGTTGCACCTGGAATAAATGGGAAGATGGATGAAATAAGAGCAGCATATGGTTTAATAAATCTCAAACACGTAGACAAATCAATAAATAAACGTAAAGAAATTGCAATACAATATAGAAAACGTTTGAAGGATGTTAAAGGAATTTCATTTATGAATGATATTCAGGATGTGAAATATAATTATTCTTATTTCCCAATTTTCGTAGATGAAGAAATATATGGAATTACAAGAGATGAGCTATATCAAAAATTAAAAGATAATAATATTTTAGGAAGACGTTATTTTTATCCTTTAATATCACAGTTTTCTACATATAGAGAATTAGATTCAGCAAGGTCAACAAATTTACCTGTTGCTACTAAAGTTGCAAATAGTGTAATTTGTTTACCTATTCATCATGAAATATCAGAAAAAGAAGTGGATATAATTGTAAAGTGTATATTATGAACTCATTTTATTCAAATATAGAATTAAAACAAATAGGCTTAAAAAGTTTTGGAGAAAAAGTAATGATAAGTAGGAAATGTAGTATTTATTCTCCATGTAATATTTCAATTGGTAACAATGTTCGTATTGATGATTTTTGTATACTATCTGGAGAAATTTCAATAGGCTCAAATATTCATATATCTGCATATTCTGCCTTATATGGTTCAAAAGGAATTATTATCAATGATTTTTCAGGTCTTTCTCCACGTACAACTGTTTATAGTAGTATGGACGATTTTAGTGGGGAATTTTTAATTGGTCCAATTCACGATGAACATAAAACAAATGTTATTGGAGGTCCTGTTATTATTGATAAATTTGTTCAAATTGGTGCCGGAAGTATAATCTTTCCTGACTTAAAAATAAATGAAGGAACAGTAGTTGGAGCGATGTCTTTAGTAAATAAGTCTCTTGAACCTTGGAGTATATATGTAGGAACACCATGTAGGAAAATTAAAAATAGAAGTAAAAATCTACTCAAATATGTATAGCAATGGAATTAATAATGGAACAGATTCTCCCTTAGTGAGTATTATTTGTATTACTTATAATCACGAATCATACATAAGAAATTGTTTAGATGGATTCATTAATCAAATAACAAATTTTAATATTGAAATCCTAATTCATGATGATGCCTCATTAGATAATACAGTAAATATCATTAAAGAATATGAACAAAAATACCCTGGAATTATAAAGCCAATTTATCAAATTGAAAATCAATTTTCCAAAATAGGGTATCAATTCATAGAAAACTTAATATTTTCTCGTGCAAAAAGTAAATATATAGCTTTTTGTGAGGGTGATGACTATTGGATAGATCCCCTTAAATTGCAGAAACAAGTTGATTTTTTAGAAGCTAATAATGATTATGGGCTTGTTTTTTCAGATATCAATTTTTTCTTTGAGTCAGAGAATAAAATAATTAATAAAGTTTTTCAAACAAAATATTACCCTTTATATTTTTCCTTTGAAGAACATGTTGAAAATGCAGGGTATTTAGCTCCATGTACTTGGCTAATAAGGTCAAATGTTATGTCAAAAAAAGAATTATATGCGACAGATTGGACGTTTATTACTATGCTTGATATAATGTTGAATTCAAAAATATATTATTTACCAGAAGTAACTGCTGTTTATAGGTATAGATCAGGAAGTGCTAGCAAACAAAAAGAAATAAAAAAGAAATATAAATACTTTAAAGGAATTTTTGAAACAAGAATTCATTACTGTAAACTGCATCTACCTAATGATAAATTAGAAAACAAATTAAGAAAGAAAGGATATATAAATTTATTCTTTTTAGCTTTTTATAATAAAGATTGGGCTTTTATTAAAGAGGCATTACTTTTCTTTTACAAGAATAGATTTATAAATAATCAAAATGAATTCAATAAGGTTCAAATTCTCTATTTTTATTTCATAGGTTTAATTAAGATGACGAGATATCTTTTTGTTGGTTTTTGTAAAATATCAACAAGAAGAATTCTTATTCTTCTTAAATTTAATAACAATACAATTGCAAAAGTGGATAAAATGTTTAGAAGATTTTTAAAGTAACCATTGAGCCAAATCTATCGTGGAAAAATCAAATGCAAAAGGTTATTTTCACTATCTTTGCAAAATAATACTAAGAAGAAATATTAAAACAAATAATTTTGAGTATGAATTTACTAAGTATAACTTGGGATGTATCTCCTATAATCTTTAGTGTTGGAAGTTTATCAATTCGTTGGTATGGTGTTTTATTTGCTTTCGCTTTTGTAATCGCATACTTGCTCTTAAAGAAGATGTTTGCAAAGGAAAATGTGCCTATTTACTTTTTGGATAAGATGACAATCTATATGTTTGTTGGTTTATTAGCTGGACTAAGGTTAGGGCATTGTTTGTTCTATGAATTTTCCTATTATATAAACAATCCTATTGAAATGCTTCTTCCAATAAAGGAGACAGCAGATGGTTGGAAGTTTATTGGTTATCAAGGTTTAGCATCACATGGTGGTGCAATAGGACTACTTGTTGCAACCTTTTTCTTTTGCCGAAATACAAAGCTACCTTATCTATGGGTAATCGATAGATTAGTTATTATAATTGGATTTGCTGGAGCTGCGGTTAGATTTGGGAACCTAATGAACTCAGAAATATATGGAGTTGCAACTAATTTGCCTTGGGGTTTTATCTTCGTTAGAGATCGTCAAACTCTCCCAATGCACCCAACTCAAATTTATGAAGCTCTTTCCTACATTGCATTAGGAACATTTCTTTATCTGTATTTTATGAAAAAGAAAACACCACCTCGTCAAGGATTTATTTTTGGTATATTTTTAATAGTATTATTTGTAGCTCGTTTCCTTATAGAATTTATAAAGATGAGTCAAGAGGCTTGGGAAGAAACAATGACATTAAATATGGGACAATGGTTAAGCGTTCCATTTATAGTCGCAGGAATTATTATTTTATTTTTATCAACCAGATACCAATTAGGAGGTAAACTAAATTTATCTAAATTGGTTCAAAAAGAAGAGAAGAAAAAGAAATGAAAAAACTTATATTAGTACGTCACGGAGAAAGTGAGTGGAACAAAGCAAACCTATTTACAGGTTGGACAGACGTTGGTTTGTCAAAAAAAGGAGTACAAGAAGCTTATGAGGCAGGTAAAGCCCTAAAAGAAAATGGTTTTGCACCAGAAATATGCTTTACTTCATATTTGAAAAGAGCAATAAAGACTCTAAATAATATCCTTGATTCAATGGATATGGACTATCTTCCAGTTGAGAAGTCATGGAGATTAAACGAAAAACACTACGGAGCATTACAAGGATTAAATAAAAAAGAAACTGTTGATAAATACGGTGAAGAACAAGTTTTGCTTTGGAGAAGAGGGTTTGATGTTAAGTCACCTATTCTTGAAGAAAACGATGAACGTGCACCTTCTTTTGATAAAAGATATAAAGATGTAGATAAGAATGACCTGCCTCTAACTGAATCACTTCAAGACTGCATCGATCGTTTAATGCCTTATTTCCAAAACAATATCTTAAAAGCTTTCGAAACTCATGATGAAATTATAGTTGTTGCACACGGAAACTCTTTAAGAGGAATAGTTAAGACATTGAAAGGAATGAGTGATGATGAGATAATTGCATTCAATATCCCAACAGGAATTCCTTATGTGTTTTACTTGAACGAGAAATTAGAATTAGTAAAAGACGAGTTTATTGGAGATGCTGAAACCATTAAGAAGTTGATGGAAGCAGTTGCAAACCAAGGAAAGAAATAAAAGAAATCAATTAAATCTAAGCATATTTAAACTCAGGAGTTTGGATATATAACTTAGCATTATCAATGATAGCAAAAATAAAAACACGATTATTTTTGCTATTATTGATAATAAGATTACTTTTGCATTTATAAATGTGGAAAGATTTGAATTGATTGCAACCACAAAAAAAAATGCTAAACCATTTTTGATAATATCAATTCTATTTTTTCCATTTTGTTGATTTAATAATTTAAAAAACAAAACAAGATGGCATATTTTTTTACCTCTGAATCTGTTTCAGAAGGACATCCGGACAAAGTATCGGATCAAATTTCAGACGCTTTATTAGATGAATTCTTGCGTCACGACCCTAATTCAAAAGTTGCTTGCGAAACCTTATGTACAACAGGACTTGTTGTTCTTAGTGGTGAAGTAAAGTGTCAAGGATATATTGATGTTCAGGAAACAGCAAGAAAAGTTATCCGCAACATAGGCTACACCAAAGGAGAATATATGTTTGAAGGTAATTCCTGTGGAGTTATCTCAACAATCCACGAACAATCTGGCGACATAAACCAAGGCGTTGAAAGAGGAAACCCAGAAGATCAAGGAGCAGGAGATCAAGGAATGATGTTCGGTTATGCTTGTAGCGAAACCGAAGACTATATGCCTTTATCCCTAATTCTTTCTCACCAACTAATGTCTGAGCTTGCCAAAATCAGAAGAGAAGGAAAGCAAATGCAATACCTTCGTCCAGATAGCAAATCTCAAGTAACAATTGAATACGATAGCAATAACAAACCAATTTCAATTAATACAATCGTCGTTTCAACACAGCACGATGATTTTGATGAAGAAAAGGCAATGTTAGCTCAAATTCACAAAGACGTAAAAGAAATACTTATACCTCGAGTTATTGCAATCCAACAACGTCAAGACGTAAAAGATCTTTTCAAACACGATTATATACTTCACGTTAACCCAACAGGAAAATTCGTTATCGGAGGACCACATGGCGACACAGGTCTAACAGGAAGAAAGATTATTGTTGACACCTACGGAGGAAGAGGAGCACATGGCGGAGGAGCATTTTCTGGAAAAGACTCTTCAAAAGTTGATAGAAGTGCAGCATATGCAGTACGTCATATTGCAAAAAACATGGTAGCAGCAGGACTTTGTCAAGAAGTTCTTGTTCAGGTAGCTTATGCTATTGGAGTTGCTGAGCCAGTTGGACTTTATGTAAACACCAATGGAACTGCAAAAGTAAAGGACGTGAGTGGAGAAATTATGACAGACGGAATGATAGCAGAGAAAATTAATAAAATCTTCGATCTTCGCCCATATTCTATCGTACAACGCTTTGGACTAAAGAACCCTATCTTCTTACCAACTGCTTCTTATGGACATTTCGGAAGAACACCTTACGTTGAAAATGTTATAGTATTTGAAAACGGAATAGAAACAAGTAAAGAAGTTGGATTTTACACATGGGAAAAATTAGATTACGTAGAAAAGATTAAGAAAGAATTTAATCTATAGTTTCAATACAATAATTGAATTTTCTAATACCCAAAGGAGCATAAATAAAAACTATGCTCCTTTTCTTTTATATCAGATTTTTTTCGTATATTTGCATAAGTAAATCACTTCATTCTAATTAGGTACTATTTATATATAGAAACCCTGTCTAAAAATATTAGAATTTTCCATTTTCAACTTCATTTCAAAAGATGCACATCATTTACCCCGAAAGATGTACATCATTCGAACCAAATGATGTACATCATTTGCACTCTAACTCTGCGTTTCAGTAATTTTATACAGCGTTTCAGAAAATTATCTCTTTGATTCAATAAATTATTCCTTTGATTCATTTATCTAATGCCTCTTTACAATCTATACTATCAAGTTGAATGCTTTCTAAATAATCGATTTAGAATTGAAAATAATCTATATATCTCTTGTCTATAAAGAAATTATTATTTACATTTGCAGAATAAATTAACACCATTACAGAGATGAAGGCATATATTAGTAAATTAGTATTAGGAGTATTTATTACTCTATTATCATTTAGCGTTAATGCACAAGATTATGAGTACATACCTTTGGTAAAATCAGGACTTCAATTATGGACATGTGAGCAAGGTTATTCGGGACATGATGATGAAGCATATAGATTTAGAAAATATGCTCTTACGGATGAAGACACCGTAATTGAAAATCAAATATATAAGAGACTATACTCTTTTACTGATATTGTATTTGATTCTACAACAGCCACATGTATAGGAGGGTTAAGAGAAAACGAACAAAAACAAGTATTCTATAGAGGAAGTACAATAAATAAAATGATTTATGATTTTTCTCTTTCGATTGGTGATACAGTTTATGACTCTGAAAATCCTGATTTCATTTTTACAGTTGACAATATAGATACTCTTAATTATAATGGAATACAAAGAAAAAAGTTTACAATACAAACTTTTGGACAAATTGCTGGTATATGGATTGAGGGTATAGGAAATTATGAAGGGTTATTTTATTCTTTTCACACAAATACTGCTCATGATTGGGGAAATACTCGTTGTTATACTCATAATGGAGATTTGCTGTACTCTAATCTTCGTTATGGAGCTTATGATTGTATTACGCCATTAATGAGTATTGATGATATTTCACTTCAAGATAATTCAATAACTCTTTATCCTAATCCAGCAAATAGCAATGTAAATATCAGTTCGGAGAATGTAATCAATTCAATAGAATTATTTAATTCACTTGGTCAAAGTGTTTATAATACTAATGTAAAATCAAGAGAAAAGATTATTGATATTAATTCTCTTTCAAAGGGAGTTTATGTAATTGGAGTAAATACAGAGAACGGATATATTAAGAAGAAGTTGATTAAGAATTAGCAATAAAAGAGGTTTTACTATCATATAATCAATTGATAGGAGAGATAGATGACGTTTTGTCATAATTGTTTCTTCGGCAAACTATTTGAAGTGTTCTATATTGAATGTAAGTATTGAAGATTAACAATATAAATATATAGAATATGGAAACAAATAAGAAAAACCAAAGATTTGATCAGTTGAATCGTTATGCTCGAAACTTAAATGAGGAAGCAAAACAAGGCAAGTTTGATCCAGTAATTGGCAGGGATGAAGAGATTAGGAGGGTATTACAAATTCTATCACGTAGAACAAAGAATAACCCTATGCTAATTGGTGAACCAGGTGTTGGTAAGACTGCAATTGCTGAGGGAATAGCTCAAAGAATATATCGTCAGGATGTGCCTGAAAACTTAAAAGATAAACAGATTTTCTCCTTAGATATGGGTGCATTGATTGCAGGTGCTAAGTATAAGGGGGAGTTTGAAGAACGTTTGAAAGGCGTAGTTAATGAAGTTATTGAGTCCGAAGGGGATGTTATCTTGTTTATTGATGAGATACATACTTTGGTTGGAGCAGGAGGAGGTGAGGGAGCAATGGATGCTGCGAATATCCTAAAGCCTGCACTTTCAAGAGGAGAGCTAAGGTCTATTGGTGCAACAACCCTAAATGAATATCAGAAATACTTTGAGAAAGATAAGGCACTTGCTCGTAGGTTCCAAATTGTTACAATTGATGAGCCGTCAGTTCAAGACACCATTTCAATCTTAAGAGGGATAAAAGAAAAATATGAAATCCACCATAAGGTAAGAATTAAGGATGATGCTTTAATTGCAGCAGCTGAAATGTCTTCTCGTTATATAACCTCTCGTTTTTTACCAGACAAGGCCATTGATTTAATTGATGAAGCTGCAGCTAAGCTTAGGATGGAGATTAACTCTTCACCTGAGGAATTGGATGAAGTCGATAGGAAACTCAGACAATTAGAAATTGAGAGAGCTGCCATTATTAAAGAAAAAGATAAGGTTAAAGAAAAACAATTATCCTTTGAAATAGATGTGCTTAAAGCAGAAAAAGATATCTTAACAAAGAAATGGAAAGAGGAAAAAGTGCTTGTTGATGCTATTCAAGAGGAGGTAATGAAGATAGAAGATTATCGACAACAGGCAGATATTGCAGAAAGAGCTGGGGATTATGGAAAAGTTGCCGAGCTTCGTTATGGGAAGATAAAGACAGCAGAAAAGGATTTAGAGGATTACCAAACTAAGTTGCAAGCTATTCAAGGAGACAAGCCTTTGATTAAGGAAGAGGTTGACCAAAATGATATTGCAGATATTGTTTCTCGTTGGACTGGAATTCCTGTTAGCAGAATGATGCAAAGTGAGAAGGAAAAGCTAATAAACTTAGAAGATGACTTAAAGAAAAGAGTTATTGGGCAAGATGAAGCTATTGAAGCTATTGCAAATGCCATAAGAAGGAGTCGCTCTGGGCTTAGTGATGAGAAGCGTCCAATAGGCTCATTTGCATTTCTTGGCTCAACAGGAGTTGGTAAGACAGAACTTGCAAGAGCATTGGCAGAACTTCTTTTTGATGATGAGGACTTGATGATAAGAATTGATATGAGTGAGTATCAAGAAAGGCATTCAATATCTCGTTTGGTTGGAGCTCCTCCGGGATATGTTGGTTATGAAGAAAGTGGTCAGCTAACAGAAGCAGTTAGGATGAAACCTTATTCAATAGTTCTCTTAGATGAGATAGAGAAAGCACACCCAGATGTTTTCAATATTCTTCTTCAAGTTTTGGAAGATGGTCGTTTGACTGACAACAAGGGAAGGGTAGTTGACTTTAAGAATACTATAATAATTATGACTTCAAACCTTGGCTCAGAACTTCTTCAAGATGCTATTGAAACAAGTAAAGAAAACTTTGAGAAAGAATGGGAAAAAGGAAAGAAAGAAGTTTTTGAACTCTTAAAGAAAACAATACGTCCAGAGTTCTTAAACCGTATTGATGAAATAATAGTCTTTAAACCTCTAAGAATAGAAGATGTGCGTGAGATTGTTGTATTGCAATTAAATCGTTTAATAATGCACTTAAGAGAAAAGCATATTGATATTTTTTTCACCCCAAAGGCAATTGATTACTTAGCAGATAAAGGATTTGACCCACTTCTTGGAGCAAGACCAGTTAAGCGTGCAATTCAAAAACTAATAGTAAACTCTCTTTCAATGGAACTAATTAAAGGTATTATATCAATTGATTCTAAGATAGAAGTAGATGAAGTAGGAGACAAGCTTGTTTTTAAAAGAGCTTAAGAGAAAACCATAGCATTAAACCTAAAAACAAACCCAAAGCCACGACTTATTAACTAAGAAGTGGCTTTTTTATTTTTTTCTATTCTTTAGTTGGGGATAAAATATGTATTTTTGTAGATTAATTTAATTTTGAGATGGAAAGTATAAAGAAAATTTATAGGATAGGCAACGGACCCTCGAGTTCGCATACTATTGGGCCGAAAACAGCAGCACAACAATTCTTAGAAACAACTCCTAATGCTAAGAGATATGTTGTTACTCTTTATGGCTCTTTGGCTGCAACGGGTAGGGGTCACTTAACTGATATAGCAATTTTAGAGGTTTTGGGAGCAGAAAGAACAGAGATTGTATGGAGGGCTGAGATATTTTTAAGTTTCCATCCAAATGGTATGAAGTATGAAGCGTATGATGAGAATGATAAATTGATAAAGGATTGGATAATTTATAGTGTTGGTGGTGGACAACTTGCAGATGAAAACACTGTGAAAGCGGAAACTCATATCTATGAGCATCAAAAAATAACAGATATAATTGAGTATATTGGTAAGAGGGGGATGACCTTTTGGGAATATGTAGAGAAATATGAAGAAAAAGATATTTGGGATTACTTGGGTGAGGTTTGGGCTGTTATGAAAAAGTCTGTTGAAGATGGACTTAATGAAGAGGGAGTTTTGCCTGGTGGTTTGTTTTTAAGAAGAAAAGCTATGCTATACCATACAAGAGCAAAGAGTTTTAAACCTTCTTTACAAGGAAGATGCTCTGTAAAAGCTTATGCACTTGCAGTTTCAGAACATAATGCATCAGGAGGATTAATAGTTACTGCTCCAACTTGTGGCTCTGCTGGAGTTTTGCCTGCAGTTCTATATCACCTAAGCAAGGAACACGGATTTAACGACAAACAAATCATTTGGGCTTTAGCTACTGCTGGATTATTTGGGAATGTAATTAAACAAAATGCTTCAATATCAGGTGCAGAGGTAGGATGTCAGGGTGAGATTGGTTCTGCTTGCTCTATGGCAGGTGCTGCTGCAAATCAACTTTTTGGTGGCTTTCCTCAGCAAATTGAATACGCTGCAGAAATAGGATTAGAACACCACTTAGGACTAACTTGTGATCCTATTTGTGGATTAGTTCAGGTGCCTTGCATTGAGAGAAATGTATTTGCTGCTCTTAGGGCTTTGGATGCAAGTCTTTATTCTCTAATGTCTGATGGTCAGCATTTGATTTCCTTTGATAAGGTTGTTAAGACAATGAAATTAACTGGTAAAGATATCCCTTCTCTTTATAGAGAAACAGCAGAGGGTGGTCTTGCTCTTCTTTTAAGACCTAAAGAATAATCATTAAATAATTAAGATATGGTTTTTAGTAGTACACTCTTTTTATTATATTTCCTTCCCATATTCCTTGTTGTCTATAATTTAGTTCCTAAGAAATTAAAGAACTATGTTATTCTTATTGCAAGTTTATTCTTTTATGCTTGGGGAGCTCCTAAATTTATATTTGTTGTAATTCTTTCTATTATTACAACTTTCTATTTGGTCAGAACTATTAATACGTCTGCAAATCAGAAGAAACGAAAGATACTCCTATTTGTTGGTGTCTTTCTTAACTTAGGTTTACTTGCCTACTTCAAATACGCCAACTTCTTTGTTGAGAACGTGAATTTCTTTGTAACTAAAATGGGTTATGAGCCAGCTAAGTGGGTTGAAGTAGCTCTACCAATAGGAATTTCGTTTTTCACTTTTCAAACCATAACTTATATCTTAGATGTTTACCGCAAGGTTCATTCTCCATTAGATAAGTTAACCGACTATATGCTCTATATATTGGCATTCCCTCAAATGATTGCTGGTCCAATTGTTCGTTTTAATACAATTGCCGACCAAATTATTAAGAGAGATGAAGTAATTGATGATAAGTTAGCTGGCTTTTATCGTTTTTCAATTGGGCTTGCTAAAAAAGTGCTTATTGCAAATGTTATGGCAGCACAGGCAGACCAAATCTTTAATGGTAATATCTTAGACCTATCAACACCTAACGCTTGGTTAGGAATGTTAGCTTATACCTTCCAAATCTACTTTGACTTTGCAGGTTATTCCGATATGGCAATAGGACTTGGCAAGATGATGGGCTTTACTTTCCCTGAAAACTTCGATATGCCATATACATCAAGAAGTATTACAGAGTTTTGGCGCCGTTGGCATATGACATTAGGCAATTTTATGAAAGATTATCTATATGTTCCTCTTGGTGGAAACAGAGTAACAAAGAGAAGAATGTATTTCAACCTTTGGGTAGTCTTCCTTATCTCTGGACTATGGCATGGAGCCAGTTGGAACTTTATTATTTGGGGAGCCTATCACGGCTTATTCCTTGTCTTAGATAAGATGTTCCTTCTTAAAGTCCTAAACAAAGTTGGTAGATTCTTATCAACCATATTTACCTTCATAACTGTTATGATAGGTTGGGTGCTTTTCCGTTCAGAAAACTTAGAATTTGCTTTACAATATATAAGAAAGCTATTCTCTTTCACCACTGCAAATGACTTCTATCCACTTCCTGCTTTCTCAGTTATGATATTTGTCAGCATTCTATTTGCATTCTTCACAAGCTTTAAGCCTGGAACTAAGATTAAAGACTTCTTCTTTAACAAAAACACTTACTCAATAAAACAGCATATCCTCTTAACTCTAATGACTATTGTCTTGTTATTCCTGTCAATATCATTCGTTGTTTCATCAGACTTTAATCCTTTTATTTACTATAGATTTTAATTGAAGATGAAAAGGTTCCTTACAATATTTTTATTAATTCTATTATCACTCCCCTTTATATTTAATGTCTTTAGATATAAGAATGGAGAGTTGTCAGGTTTTGTTGACAAGAGGGAGAAACCAATCTTCTCTTTTAAAGGATTTGATGAATTGAAATATCAAAATGATCTTGAGAAATATGCACAACAAAAAGTACCTTTTTCAAATATATTCACAAGACTAAGTAATGAAATAAAGTATAGGGTATTTAGACATTCAGATGTTCAATATGTTGAAATAGGCAAAGGTAACTACTTGTATATGGATAGCTATGTTAGATCTTATTTAGGATTAGACTATCAAGGAGAAGAGAAAATTAATTCAGCTGTTGCAAAGCTTGCAGAGGTTAGAGACTCTTTGAAAACAAAGGGAGTAGATCTTATTTTTATGATTGCACCAGGGAAAGGGACTTATTATCCAGAATTCTTAGCTGATAAATTCTCAAAACAAAAACCAACAACAACAAACTATGAAACATATAGCAAAGCCTTCTATAAACATAATATTCATTATTTAGATTTCAACGCTTGGATGCTTTCCTTAAAGGATACTGTAGAATATAGATTGTTTTCTAATACAAGTGTGCACTGGGGACAATATGCATGTTATTTAGCTTTAGATTCTTTAAATCACTATCTTAATTCATTGTATGATATAACTTTGCCTACAATTAAAATCAAAAACATAGAAGTAAATAAGAAGATGAAAGGCTCAGATGATGATGTTGAAAAGATAATGAACATTCTTTCTAATATTCCAGATGAACCTATGCCTCGACTTCAAATTGAAGTAAACTCAAAGAATAAAGATAAACTAAGAGTATTGACCATGGGAGATAGTTATTACTTTGGTTTAGAAGATTTAGGGTTTACGAGTGAGGTATTCAAGGATAGTGAGTTCTGGTATTATTTTAAGGAGGTAAGAAGGAAGGTCTATGAGTATTTATTTGTTTGGGAATATGATGATATAAAAAAGGAGATTGAAAAGAATCAAGTACTCTTAATTTTGTTTACAGAAGGTAATTTACATACTACGCCTGAGGAATTTTGTGACCAATTATATTATCTATATTGCATGGAGCCAAATTATGAAAAGGAATTAGAATGGCAAAAAAAGAAATTTAAGACTCAGATTGAAAAGAATGAACAGTGGAAGGGCAAGGTAAAGGAAAAAGCAGTAAAGCAAAATAAAACATTAGAACAAGCCATTAGTGACGATGCAGAATATATGGCAAAAGAATATTTAAAAGATAAATTCTAATCTTAGCCCTTGTAGTTTAATGGATAAAATTTCTGATTCCGGTTCAGAAGATGGCAGTTCGATTCTGCCCAAGGGTACAACACTATGAAAAGAAAGGCAATAAAATATATCCTCTTCTATTTGCTTGTGGCATTAGCTTTATTGCCACTAATACAACAAGTATATCCTTTTGTTAAGGTCGATAAGCTTAATGGAGAGTTTGAAAAAGTAGCCAAGCCAAAGTTGTTATTAAACGATTGGCTAAGTGGTGATTTTCAAACTCAGTTCGATAATTTCACTAACGACACTATTGGGTTTAAACCTTTTTTTGTTAGAACTTATGGTCAAGTCAATTATTCTGTTTTTTCAACATCTGGAAATAAAGGACTTGTTGTAGGAAAGGAAGGTTATGTTTATGAGCTTAACTATATTAATGCTTATAATGGTATAAATTATGTTGGACAAGAGAAGATAGATTCCTTAATTTTCAAGTTAGAAAAGATACAAGACACTCTAAAGAAACTGAATAAAGAAATTATAGTTATTTTAGCCCCAACTAAGGCAGATTTCTATTCAGAATATATACCAGACAGGTATTCTGTTATGAAGAAGTCTAAGACCAATTACAAAGATATTAAGAACAAACTAAGTAAGACTCAAATAAACACTATTGATTTTAATCATTGGTTTAAGCAAATGAAGGATACTTCAACATATACCCTTATTAACAGGAATGGAATACATTGGACAAGATATGGAGAACTTCTTGCTATGGATTCAATAATAAAATATGTTTCAAAGATAAGAAATTGTGATTTGCCAAATATTGTTTTCGATTCATTAAATTATGGAAAGGCTCAGTTTACTGATAATGATATAGGCAAGGCTTTGAACTTGTTTTGGATAAAGGACGATTTAAAACTTGTATATCCTGTATTTCGTTATGATAATTCAAATGTGAAAACTGAAAAACCCAAATCTCTTGTAATTGGAGATAGTTTTTACTGGGGTATGTTTTCTATTGGCTTTTCAGATAAAGTTTTTAGAGAAGGGGATTTTTGGTATTATTTTCATAATATTTATCCAGAAAATTATGGTGAGGGAGGTGTTATTCCAAAATTCGTAGCCCTTATTGACCTTAAAGAAGAGATAAAGAAATTTGACTTGATAATTATTATGCAAACAGAACCAAGTCTTGATAAATTTAGCTTTGGATTTATTGATAGGGCATACGATATGTTTTTTGTTACAGGAAATGGAATGAGCAAGACTTCTGATAGGATAAAATACTATATAGAAATAATGAAAGCTGATAAGAAATGGTTTGCGTTAATTAAGGATAAGGCTAAAAAACAAAAGCTTACGGTGGATGAGGTTCTATATAATGATGCAAAATATGTTATCGAGCAAGAAGATAAATAAATCGACATTAAATAAATAAAAACTATTATAAATGAAACGATATTCATTTTTCTTTATAGATGCACAGCCTTTTAAAGTTAATGATACTAAATATATGGAAGAATATTTTATATTAAACAGTAGTTATATCTCTTGTAGTTTAATGGATGAAAATTTTTAATTTATGTTCAGAAGATGTGAGTCCTATTCTTTCAATGAGTACAATAAATGATGAAAAACAAAATACTTAAACACATATTGTTTTATTTGCTTTTAGGGTTAGCTTTCTTTCCTCTAATTCAACAAGTATATCCTTTTTTTAAGGTTAAACAGTTGCATGGTGAGTTTGAGAAAGAAGATAAACTTGAGTTTACATCAAATAACTGGTTTAGTGGTGATTTCCAAGATGCTTATGATAAGTATGTTAATTATGAAATTAGGCTTAAACCATTTTTTGTTAGAACTTATAATCAAATATCATATAGTATTTTTTCAGTTTCAGCAGCAAAGGATTTTGTCTTAGGGAAGCAAGGTTATTTATTCGGGGTAAATTATATTGATTCATATCTTGGGAAGGACTATTTGGGAGACGAGATTATAGATATAGGTTTTGAAAGATTAGCTAAGTTAAATGACACATTAGAAAGCTTAAATAAGAAGTTAATTATTATTCTTGCACCAAGTAAAGTGAGAGTTTTATCACAATACCTACCAGATAGATATTCAACCAAAAAGAACATTAAAACAAATTACGAAGAAATATCTAATAGGTTAGCGAAAACTAATGTTTCCTTTATTGATTTTAATAAATACTTCACGGAAAATAACGAAGCCTATAAGTATCCTCTTATGAATAAGCCTGGGGTTCACTGGACAAAATATGGAGAAATAATATCAATGGATTCAATTGTGAATTATGTTTCCTTAATTACAAAAGTTAATCTTCCAAAAATAAAATATGATACCTTAGTTCTATCTTATATTCCACTGTACTCAGACGAAGATATTATTAAAGTCATGAATCTATTCTATGAAAAGAATGACCAAAGGCTTGCCTATCCAAAATTGCATATTGATAGTTCGAAAGCCGATAAAATAAAACCAAAGCTTCTGGTTGTGGGTGATAGTTTTTATTGGGGAATGTATTATAGTGGATTACAAGGCAAAGTATTTGATAGAGGAGAGTTTTGGTATTATTTTAAAACAATATATCCAGAATATTACATTGGGGGTAAGGCTGTAAATAGAGAAGTAGTTGAGATAGATATTAAAAAAGAAGTAGAGAAATATGATATTATTATATCAATTCAAACTGAGACAAATCTTCCTTCTTTTGGAATTGGATTTATAAATAAACTTTATAGCATATATTTCCCTGAAGATAAAAGTGACAGGTATTTTAATCTTAAGCTTGAGTACTATAAGAAAAAAATAAGAGAGAAGAAAGGTCTAATGGACTTGATACATACTAAAGTTAAGCAGCAGAATATATCTATAGAACAAGCAATATATAATGATGCAATTTATCTGCAAAAGATAGAAAGAGGAGAAAGCTATTAACAATATAAAAAAACCTAACAAACACCAACATATACTATGAAACGATATTCATTTTTCTTTAAAGACGCACAGCCTTTTGTAAAACTAATGATGCTTATTTGCATATTTATGGTTCTAACCTCATTATCTGCATTTATGGTGATGTTTATGAGGATTGACTCTCTCTTGGCTCAAGCTCTTTCTCAAATAATTATGTTTGGAGGGTCAGCTTTGCTTTGGGGAATGATGTTTGAGTCTTCTGCATATAAGTTTATGAAAGTTAAACGGAATAATACCTTCTATTATATAGTCTTAGCTATTCTTTTGGTTTTTATTGCAACACCTTTTATTGATGGGATAGGAATTTGGAACGATGGATTAAATATAAAATCAGCCGAAGCATTTAGACAGATGGAAGAGTCTGCAAGTCTAATAATGAAAGGCTTTCTAATAGATACTACACCTTTGGGGCTAACTATTAATATTATTGTCCTTGCACTATTGCCAGCTGTTTTGGAAGAGGTTTTCTTTAGAGGGGCTATGCAAAAAACAATTATACAACTTGTTAGATATAGATTTTTAGGCATTCTCTTAACTTCAATTCTTTTTAGCCTTATTCACTTCCAGCCTTTCTCAAGCATACCAAGGGTTTTCTTAGGCCTGTTCTTGGGTTATCTCTATGTTTTTTCTAAGAATATTTTCATTCCAATCCTTTTTCACTTCATCAATAATCTAACTGTTGTTTTAGGTTCTTATCTTTTCTATTCAAATATTACTGAATTTGATATTAATGAAATAGGGTTGGTCTTTAATCCTCTTCTTTGTATTTTCTCCATTCTTATGATTTCAGCAGTTTTTATGTTTGAAAAAATAAAGGAAAAGAAGGGCAGAAATAAGTCTTTGATTCAGAGAAATGAATCTTTGATCTAATCTTTTATTCCTTTGATTCAGAAAATTCTTTCTTTGATTCATTCATGGTGAATCAGTGATTCATTTTAGGAGGTCAAAAATGAAATAATATATTGATATAAGGCTGTTGTTTTAAGCCCTTTTTCAGTCTTGGTTCTCTTGTTAATAACTTCTATTTTATTAATAATGTCGGTTAACTATATTATTCTTATCTTTGAAGTCTAAATTTGCCGATTTTTCAATTAAAATATTAAGATAGATTAGATGTTATTAGATGATTTGAATTCAGAACAAAGACTTGCAGCTGAGTGCACTGAGGGACCTGTTATTATTATTGCAGGGGCTGGTTCTGGAAAAACAAGAACTTTAACTTACCGCATAGCTCACCTTTTGGAACAGGGAGTTGACCCTTTCAATATACTTTCCCTTACCTTCACCAATAAGGCAGCTAAGGAGATGAAAGAAAGAATTGTATCTTTGGTAGGTGATAAGGCAAGATACATTTGGATGGGAACTTTCCACTCTGTTTTCTCCAAAATTTTAAGAATAGAGGCAGAGAGATTAGGCTACTTAAATACTTTTACTGTTTATGATTCTGAGGATTCAAAACGGTTGATTCAATCAATTGTTAAGGAATATAACTTAGATGATAAACTATATAATAAATCTTTGATTCTTAGTAGGATATCTATGGCTAAAAGCAATTTGATATCTCCTCAAGATTATATGGGTAATATTACTTTTGTTACTGAAGATAAGTCGATTAAAAGACCATATATTGGACAGATATACGGAGAGTATAACAATAGATTAAGAAGGGCAATGGCTATGGATTTTGATGATTTGCTCTTTAATATGAATGTGCTTCTTAGAGATTGTCCTGATCTTTTGCTTAAATACCAAGAGAAGTTTAAATACCTTTTGGTTGATGAGTACCAAGACACCAATTATTCGCAATATGTTATTATCAAGAAACTTTCAGCCAGGTATAGGAATATTTGTGTTGTTGGTGATGATGCTCAAAGTATTTATGCTTTTAGAGGAGCTAACATCAGAAATATACTTGATTTTCAAAAGGATTATCCAGAGGCTACGGTCTATAAATTGGAGCAAAACTACCGCTCTACTAAGAATATCGTTAATGCAGCAAACTCTGTAATCGATAGGAATATAGGCAGGATTGATAAAAAGGTATGGACAGATAATGATGAGGGGGAGAAGATAAATTATCAAGAATGTGATAGTGATAAGAATGAGGCTAAGTGGATTTCGAGCATTATTATTAATAGGATGAAGAATGATAAGGCTAATTATAAGGACTTTGCCATTCTTTACAGAACCAATCAGCAATCTCGTTCTTTGGAAGAGAGTCTAAGATTTTTGAATATCCCATATAGGATTTTTAGTGGAGTTTCGTTTTACGGGAGAAAAGAAATAAAAGAAGTATTGTCTTATTTTCGTTTGGTTGTAAATAATAATGATGAAGAGGCTTTTCTTCGAGTTATTAACTTCCCAACTAGAGGAATAGGGGACACTTCCCTAAATAAATTAAAGCTAATTGCAGCAGAGAATAATATATCATTGTTTGATGCAGCAATAAATCTTGACCCCTCAAGTGGTATTTCTTCAAGAACGATGAATAATATTATTGGTTTTGCAACCATGATTAAGGCTTTTAGTCTTGAATTAAACAAGATGGATGCGTTTGAATTGGGAACAAAGATAATTTCAACTTCTCATATAATTAAGTATTACAAAGAAGATGATGACCCTCTTTCAGATGATAGAATTGATAATATTGAAGAGCTTATAAATGCTTTGCAATCTTTTGTTTCATCAGATGAGGAAGCTCTTTTAGATGAAGCAACAGGAGAAGAAATAGAACTAAGTAATAAAACCTTAGATGTTTTCGTTCAACAAGTGAGCCTTATGTCTGAGACTGACCGTGATGATGAAAAGGAGAATGATAGGGTTGCTCTTATGACAATTCACTCTGCAAAGGGTTTGGAATTCCCCTATGTTTTTGTTGCAGGGTTGGAAGAAAACCTTTTCCCAAATGCACTTAGCCTTGGTTCTAGAGTTGAGCTTGAGGAAGAGAGACGTTTGTTTTATGTTGCAATGACAAGAGCTAAAAAAGAACTTGCTCTTTCTTGTGCACAGATGCGTTTCAGAAATGGACAGATGGTTTATAATGAAAAAAGCCGTTTCTTAGATGATGTTGATTCAAAGTTTTTAGATGAGTCTTTCACTGCTTCAAAAGAAAAGAAAAACCCATTTGCTCAAGATGTTAAATACAGTCCTTCTCCAAAACGTAACTTAACAAGAATAGATACTCCGCTACCAAAACCAATTGGAGGAGTTCCGGTTGAGTCTATGGATGAGTTTAAAACAGGAGTTGAAGTCTTTCACGATAAGTTTGGTTTAGGCAAGATTCTTTCTATTGAAGGAAAAGGAGATGATACAAAGGCAGAGGTGAGCTTTGAAATTGCAGGAGTTAAAAAATTAGTTCTTAGGTTCGCAAAATTGAAATTGAAAAAATAATAAACACATTAATATAATACATATTAAATAATACAATGGAATATAACACAGAAAGAGATGAGATGATAATCCCTGAGTATGGGAGGAATGTTCAAAAAATGGTTGAATTTGCTTTAACAATTGAGGAGAGGGATAAGAGAAATGCTTATGTGAATTTGATAATAACAGCAATGTATAATGTTAATCCAGATGCAAAGAATATTGTTGATTTTAAGCATAAACTATGGGATCATCTTCATATAATCTCAGACTATAAATTAGATGTTGATTTTCCTTATCCAATGCCAGATAAACAAGAAAGGCTGACTCCACCACTACCTTTGAAATATAAGAATAGTGATATTAAATTTGGTCCTTATGGAAAGGTATTGGAATTGATGATTGAAAAGATAATTGAAATGGAGGATGGAGAAGAAAAACAACTTCTTATTACTCTTATTGCTCAACAGCTTAAGAAATCATATCTTCAGTGGAATCGTGATTCAGTTGATGATGAATTGATTTTTAAACACTTTGAAGAACTTTCTAAAGGACAGCTTAAACTTAATGAAGACTTTAGGCTAAACACGACAAGGAACATTCTAAACAATAATAATAGCAAGAAGAAAACAAATACAAAAAACACTAAGACGCAAAAGAATACTAAGTATTCAGCAAGTGGCAATCAGAAGTTTTCTAATCACAATAACCATAAGTAATTCTATAAATTATGAGTAAGTTTGAAATAATTGGAGGTAATAAACTAAGTGGTGAAATAACTCCTCAGGGTGCTAAAAATGAAGCATTACAAGTTATTTGTGCAACCCTACTAACAAAGCAGGAAGTAATTATTAATAATATTCCAAACATTAGAGATGTCAATAAATTAATTGAACTGCTACAATATCTTGGTGTTGAGGTTAAGAAAATTAAGGAAGGTTCATTCTCATTTAAGGCAGAAAACGTAGATATAAATCTAATTGAAAATGATGAATATTCTAATTTAGCTTGTCGTTTGAGAGGTAGTATTATGGTTGTTGGGCCAATGCTTGCTCGTTTCCATAGAGCATCAAACCCAATTCCAGGAGGAGATAAAATAGGTAGGAGGCGTCTCGATACTCACTATATTGGCTTTGAAAAGCTTGGTGCTGATGTTCATTTTGACAAAAAACATTCTTCTTATTCAATTAAGGCAAAACATCTTAAGGGTGCTTATATGCTTTTGGATGAGGCATCGGTTACAGGAACTGCTAATATTATTATGGCGGCAGTTATGGCAGAGGGTAAGACAACTATCTTTAATGCAGCTTGTGAGCCTTATCTTTCTCAGCTTTGTAGGATGCTAAACTCTATGGGCGCTAATATTACAGGAGTTGGTTCAAACCTAATTAATATTGAAGGAGTAAAAGAGCTTAAAGGTTGCTCTCATAACCTTTTACCAGATATGATTGAGATTGGTTCTTTTATTGGAATGGCTGCAATGACAGGTTCAAGTCTAACAATTAAGGATGTAAACTACCAAGAACTTGGAATGATACCTGATGTATTTAGACGTCTTGGAATTAAGATTGAAAAAAGAGGAGATGATATTTATATTCCAGAACAAAAGGTTTATGAAGTAGAACGCTTTATGGATGGTTCAATTATGACAATTGCAGATGCTCCTTGGCCTGGCTTCACTCCTGACTTGATTTCAATTGCATTAGTTGTTGCAATTCAAGCCAAAGGAAGTGTTCTTATTCATCAAAAAATGTTTGAAAGCCGTCTTTTCTTTGTGGATAAATTGATTGATATGGGAGCTCAAATTATTCTTTGTGACCCTCATAGAGCTACAATTATTGGTTTAGAGAAACGCTATGCTTTAAGAGGAGTTAATATGGTTTCTCCAGATATTAGAGCAGGAGTTGCACTTCTAATTGCTGCACTTTCAGCAGATGGGAAGAGTGTGATTGATAATATTGAACAGATAGATAGGGGGTATCAAAACATTGATACAAGACTTAGAGCTATTGGTGCAGACATAAAAAGAATAGATTAATTATTAAGTTAATCTATTCTTTATTATTTTACTATGTATTTTCTACTTATATTTTCTATCTCTAATTCTGATTTCAACTCTTTAGGTTGTTCTTAGAATTTTGATTTCAGTTTTAGGACTTAATAGTATTCCTGATTTGCTTTTCTTTTGATTCGCTAATTGTTTTTCAAGTTCTTTAATATATGAACCTCTTGCTTTTATATTAGATTCAGGTATTCCCCTTCCAATCAAATAGTTCTTAATAGCTTCTGCTCTCAAGCGACTCATTTCTGCATCTTTCTTAAGGTTAAACCCCTCGGTTGGAATTCTACCAATGATTTCAACAACAATTCTTGGGTAATCTTGAAGCGTTTTAACAGTTTCATCAAGTGCGGAATAAGATTCTGGTAAAAGGGTAACATTCTTTAATTCATCGACGTCAAAATACATCTCTCCTCTAATTGGAAGATTAGAACCTGCCTTAATTTCAACTAATCGTGCAGTAAGGATAGAGTCTTTAATGGCTTGAGCATGTGTTATCTCTCTTAAATAATTAAAGTATCCGTCTTTCTTTAAGCTAATAGAATAAGCAGTCTTAGGGAGTATTTTTACTCTTTGAGCACCTGCATTCTCTCTTTCTAAAATAACATTTTCTGTTTCTTTGTCCTTAATAAGAATATTTGCTGTTGTTCTTTGATGGTTAGTGCTATCAATAGGGAGAACAGTTAGAGGAGCAAAGTCAGTATTGATTGTTGCATGAATTGTGTGTCCAAGTCCTCCTGTTGAAAGATTATCAACGACAATAATATATTTCTCTCCAGCATTTGCTTCAATATACATACCATAAGCAACAGCTGAGTTTTTAGGGATATTTGTTAATTTTCCCTTTAAATCCAAGCCTGTCTTACCACCAATTTCTGTATTACTTGCTGAAAGAACGGAACGTAATGGTGTCACTTTATTGCCTATAATTCTATTGCAAAAATATTTATTTGTGTATTTATAAACTAAGAAGTCATAATCATCAGAAGCAGCTTTTGGAGTTATATCGATGCAAAGTTTTCCGCTATAAGGGATTTCGAGAATATACCAGACAGTATTATGCTCTTCTTCAAAAACGTTTTTAACTTTATCATCACGTTTAATTTCACTCACAAAACCATAGCCTCTTGGTGGTTCTGTTGGTCCAAAAGAAATATCAACTTGTAGAGGTGCTGCAAAGAAACAATCAGCACAACGAGGAGGAAGTGGAACTTCCAGAACCTGTTCTTTAGGCCTTGCTTTCTTTCCTTTATTTGTTTTACCCTTAGTTCCTTGTTGTGCAGATGCGCTTAAAAGAACAGTGATTAATAGAATAAAGGTTAATAATAATTTCTTTTTCATAAGATATTAATGAGTTTATTGTGCAAACATACTAATAAATCTTGAATTATAATAAAAAATATTAAAGAAAATAATTAATAAATTCAATTGCTTATAAAAACATAAACTTTTTTTGTTGAAAAACTATAATAAGCTATCTTTGCACAAAATAACTATATAATAATTTTATGGAAGCTTTAGTAAAGACAAATTTTAATTTCAAAGGACAAAAGAATCTTTATGTTGGTAAGGTTCGTGACGTTTATAATATTGATAATGAGTATTTAGTAATGGTAGTGTCAGATAGGATTTCAGCATTTGATGTTGTCCTTCCGAAGGGTATTCCATTTAAAGGACAGGTCTTAAATCAAATTGCTGAGAGGTTCCTTGATGCAACTTCTGATATTGTTCCTAATTGGAAGATGTCCAGTCCAGACCCTATGGTTACAATTGGTTCATTGTGCGAGCCTTTTAAGGTGGAAATGGTTATTAGAGGCTATCTTTCAGGTCATGCTTGGAGGGAATACAAAGAAGGGAAAAGAGAACTTTGTGGTGTTGTCTTGCCAGAGGGAATGAAAGAAAACGATAAGTTTCCAAATCCAATCATAACTCCAACCACAAAAGAAGATGTTGGACATGATGAGGATATATCAAAAGAAGAGTTAATTCATTTAGGATTAGTTTTAAAAGAAGATTACGAGCAATTAGAGAAATATACTTATGCTTTATTTGAAAGAGGAACTCAAATGGCAAAGGAGAGAGGTCTAATTCTTGTTGATACAAAATATGAGTTTGGAAAGAAAGATGGTAAGATTTACTTAATTGATGAAATCCACACTCCAGACTCTTCTCGTTATTTCTATTTAGAAGGGTATAAAGAAAGACAAGATAAAGCTGAGCCTCAACGTCAATTGTCAAAAGAATTTGTTAGAGAGTGGTTGATGGAAAACGGATTCCAAGGCTTAGAAGGACAACAAATACCAGAGATGACCACTGAGATAATTAATCAAATATCAGAAAGATATATTGAGTTATATGAAAGCATAGTAGGGGAGAAATTCCAAAGAAACGAAAGCGATGATTTATTAAAAAGAATAGAAGCTAATATCTCAACTTGGCTAAAAAACAATTAAAAACTCATTTAAGCAAAAGAAAACAATGAAAAAGGCATTTAATTATTTGGTAGTACTAATCATATTACCTTTGATTTTCAGTTCTTGCACTAAGAATCAAGTATACGAAGACTCAATTAGCTTTCCAAATAGCACTTGGCAAAGAATAGAAGAGGGCAAAGATATTACGTTTGAAAAGATTATTATTAAGTCTGTTAAAGATGAATATGATTTTAATGTTTCTTTTGTTCACAAGCCAACAATCAATGTTGATGAAATTAGCTTTATACTTAGAATAATATCACCCTCTGGCATTAGCAAAGAAACAATACATACAATTGAGCTTAAGGGAAGAGATAAAGCTAAATTTATTGGGAATAACCTTGGAGAAATAATTGACATTAAAGAAGTGGTTAAGCAATACTCAACTCTACCTGAGGTGGGAGAATATAAAGTCATAATCTCTAACTATTCTAATAAATATGAAATCAAAGGTTTAGAGCAAATCACTCTTGAAATAATTAAGTCTGATTTAGACTATAAAATAGAAAAATAATGGCAGAGGAGTTAAGCATAAACCCTTATTACGATAAGCTTTCGCCCATACTCCAAACTCTTCCAGAAACCCCTGGTGTTTATCAGTATTTTGATAAAAATGGAATAATAATATATATAGGAAAGGCTAAGAATTTAAAAAATAGAGTCCTTTCCTATTTCCATAAAGATGCCAACCACAATTCCAAAACTCGCCTCCTTGTTCGTAAGATTTACAATATAGAGCTTATTCATGTTAATACCGAAACAGAAGCTCTACTCTTGGAATGTAATCTAATAAAGAAACATAGACCACGCTATAATATCCTCTTAAAAGACGATAAGTCATACCCTTGGATACGCATAACCAACGAGGAGTTTCCTAAGATATTTAAGACAAGAAACCTTGTTAAGGATGGCTCTCTTTATTTTGGACCCTATCCAAGCAAGAGAGGGATTAAAGAGCTAATGGATATCATACGCATAATGTTTCGTTATAGAACCTGCAACCTCAAACTAAGTAGAGAAAGTATTAAGTTAGGCAAATTTAAACCCTGCCTTAACTATCAAATAAAACTTTGCAATGCACCATGTATTGGGGAGGAGTCAAAGGAAGAATACAATCAAACCATATCTAAAATTAAAACAATGCTAAAGGGTGATTTCTCTTCTCTAATAAAGGATTTGAAACAAGAGATGATGCTCTTAGCACAGCAACTTAAATTTGAACAAGCTCAAGAAATAAAACAAAGGATAAGCCTTTTAGAAAACTACCAAGCCAAAACATCTATTGTAAGTTCTAAGATTAATGATGTTGAAGTATTTGCCTACACAAGTGGAGAAAACTCAATATTCTTTAATATGATGAAAGTTGTTGCAGGAATGGTTGTCTCGTCCTATTCAATGGAAGTTGTTAAGAAATTGGAAGAAACAGACCAAGAAGTCTTCACCTCAGCAATAATTCAAAGTAGGGATAAGATGCAGTGGACTTTTAAAGAAATCATAGTGCCAGAGTATTTAGACTTACCTGATGACTACCTAATTCAAACAGTGCCTCAGATGGGAGAGAAAAAACAACTCCTTGAGCTATCCCTTCATAATGCTAAGTTCCGTAAGATAGAGAAATCAAAGAAAGCAACACTACTTGACCCAGAACGTCATTCAAAAAGGATATTGGAGCAAATGAGGAAGGATTTAAGGATGAAAGAACTCCCGGTTCAAATTGATTGCTTCGACAATTCAAACACCCAAGGCACAGAGCCAGTTGCTGCATGTGTTGTCTTTCGTAATGCCAAACCATCAAACAGAGAATACAAACATTATAATATTAAATCAGTTGTAGGGCCTGACGATTATGCTTCAATGCAAGAGGTTGTCTATAGGCGTTATTCAAGGCTTAAGGCAGAGGGAAAACCGCTTCCGCAATTAATAGTGATTGACGGAGGAAAAGGTCAGTTAAGCACAACTGTGGAAGTATTAACAGCATTAGAGATTATTGATAAGGTTACAGTTATTGGGATTGCAGAAAGACTTGAAGAGATATATTTCCCCAATGACCCAATACCTCTTCACTTAGACAGAAGAAGTGAAACCCTTAAAATAATTCAACAAATAAGAGACGAGGCCCACAGGTTTGGAATAACACATCACCGTTCAAGGCGTTCAAAAGCAACATTCAAAACCCAACTAACCGATATAGAAGGAATAGGAGAGGTTACATCAAGGAATTTACTATTGAAGTTCGTGTCGGTTAAAAGAATATCTCAAGCCTCTCTTGAAGACCTAACAGCCTGCATTGGCAAATCAAAGGCCGAAGTAGTTTATAGGTATTTCCATAAATGACAAAGCCAAAAAATAAAATAACCTAAAAACAATAAAAAACTTAAGGTAGGCTTTACTTCTAACCCTATATACTGTTTTTATTATTTGAATATATTATTCGTTTTATTGAACAATAAGTTTCTTAGTTTGATTTATGTTTTCGTTTACAATTCTAATATTATAAATACCCTTTGCATATCCACTTAAATCAATATCTAATACTTTTGTTCCTTTGTCGATAACTCCTCTGTTTACTTCCTTACCCATAATGTCCATAACAATAACATCAGCCTTAGAGTTTAAATCCTCTATCATAATTTTTGTTTTATCTTGAGTTGGATTAGGGTAAATTAATATATCAACTTTATTAGCAACCGTAATATCATGTAATCCTATTTGAATATTGTAGAAATCTCGCCACCCATCAGCAGCTTGATATAAAGCAACAGAAGCTTCAGGAACATAAAGAGGAATAGATTTGTTAACTAAAATAAAAACATCAAAACTTAAACTTGGAGGAGTTGTTGCTAAACAAGTTATTGAAGTTAATCCAGTACAACCTCCAAAAGCACTAAAATCAATATGACTAACAGAGTTAGGAATGGTTATTGAGGTTAATTCATTACAAACAGCAAAAGCATAACTATTAATTAAAGTTACAGAGTTAGGAATGACCATTGACGTTAATCCTGTACAATGATGAAAAGCATAATCATCAATTAAAGTAACAGAGTTTGGAATTGTAATTGAGGTTAATTCAGTACAATTTTGAAAAGCATTATGACCAATTGCAGTAACCTTATAGTAATGACCATTATACTGAACTGAGTCTGGAATTGAAACACTACCTTTATATTCATTATCATAGCTAAAATGATAACTACCTTTAAATGTAACTGATGCAGTATAAGGAATAATAGATGAAGTAATTCTATAATAAATTGAATCTCCATCATTTACCGCTGAGAAGTCATGTGTTTGGGCGTTGATATTTATTGCACATAATAGTGTGAATACAATTAATAATAGTTTCTTCATAAAACTTCCTTGTTTTAGATTTGTAAATAATTTGTTTTCTATAAAAAGAATAATATGTTTGCAAAAGTATTACAATTAATTAAAAAAACAAATTTATTATCAAGCTATTTTAGTAGATACTATATTTTGGTGTAATGGACATTTTTGATGGTCTTTTGGACGTTACTCTCTAATGGACATTTTTAAAGGTTTTAGGTATGCACCCTAAGCTCTACGCTTAGTGCAACTCTGAACCTATTAAACAGTTAATCTTGTTCCGCTGTTTCATTCTACTAAGGGGTGCGGAATAACGGAACGCAATTGACAATCAGTTGTTTGTAAAAACTATGCGGAACAAGGGCTGAAAAGTAGCAGAAAACTGCTTAAATGGGATGTGGTTTACTGGCTCAATAAAAACAAGGAAATGAATCAAAGAAAGAGAAAATTAAAACAAAGACTTAGCAAATTAAAACAGCGTTTAAGTAAATTCTTTCTTTGATTTGTTTTTTAGATTGAGTTTAGGAATTTCATTGTATCAACATTGTCGGCAAATTCATTAATTTTAGGGTTTTGAGCTTGACCTATCTCAACCCTGTTTTCAATTAAACTACTATTTGAGACCACACATTGAATGTTTTCTTTCTCAATTTCAATTGCTTTAATCACATCTTTAATTTCTTTATAGTATTCAAAATGCAAGATAGAGACATTAGAGAATAGGCTAATGCTTTCCAAGATGCTTAAAACTCCTGAGTCAATAAACTTAACATTATTCATTATATAAATAGTCTTGTAGTAATCGTAGTTATTGCGGTATTTATTATGGTCTAATAGGTTTTCGTATTCTTTGCTTGCATTAATTAATGGCGTGAAATCAAAATCCAAAGGCAGATATAGTTTTGAAATATTCCTACAACCAAGTCCCTTATGCGTTAAGATATCATCCATAAGTAGGGAGTAGTTGATAGGGGTGGAATGTGCTTGTTTCTCATCTGCAAGAACTCCAATTGAAGAGCGAGAATGACGAATTATATTAGGGTAAGAGCCAAAGTAATAATCAAAATATCTTCTTGTATTATTGCTCCCTGTTGCAATAACGGCATCAAAATCCTTAATCCTATCTTCTGCAAACTCAATATAATCTTTTAATTCGGCCTCCTCTTCAATTAATAGTTCAGCAATTGCAGGCAAGAGGTCTTTGTCTTGTGAGGAAAGCTTGCAAAGTAATTTATTCCCACTAAGAAGGACGCAAAGCATATCGTGAAAGCCAATAGCAGGAATGTTCCCAGCGCATATAACTGCAACTTTCTTTGGCGTCTTACTAAAGCTATAACTCTTTGTAAACTCTTCTAAATTCTCTTTTCTAAGCCAGTTTCCTATTGATTTTAATGCTAAATCTATGCTCTTTTCATCAAACCAAGTATTGTTTTCATAGCTCTTTCTAATAGCTAAACTAAGCTTAGTATCCTCTAATGCATTTGATAACTTATTGCTAATTGAGCAGAGGGCTGATATTATTTTATTTCTCATTCGATTATTATTCTTAATTTTGTCTGCAAATATAGTTAATAATTTTCTATCCCTAAGGTAACAATATTGAAGTAAAGGGAGTAAAAGCATATAAAATCATTTATTAGATGAAAAAGAAATTAATAATATTAATACTTAGTGTTTTGTTTTCTGTGGAAGGATTTTCACAAAAGAATCAGGTTTTTAAGGATTTTGAAATTCAGTTGAAGGAATTGATGAACTTAATGTTTGATGCCCCAACCGACAACGAGAGATTTAATGCTAATGAGAGGTTTATTGTTGTTATTGATGAAGTTCTTTCTATGGAAAATTCCTTCCCCTATCCCTTTTCCGACCTATCAAGGATAAGCAATTTGAAATCATCAGATAATAGATTCAGGATATTTACTTGGGCAGTAGTTTCTCAGGATGGAACTTATGAACACTTTGGATTTGTTCAGGCTAAGAACGAAACCAGTGGAGCGTTTGAAGTATATAAACTAAATGATAAGAGCGAAGAATTTTTTAATCCTGAATATGATAAGAGTGATAATGAAACTTGGTTTGGAGCTGTTTATTTTGAGCTTATAACTAATAAATATGAAGATAGAACCTTCTATACTCTTTTGGGGGTTGATGGTAATAATATCTACACTAAGAGAAAGGTTATTGAGCCGATTGTCTTTAAGGCTCGCTCAGGCAAACCAGAATTTGGGGCAACCTATTTCTATAAACAAAAGGATAAGAGGCGATCTGTGTTTGAGTATAATGCAGAGGCTCGTTTCTTTATGAAATGGGATGATCAGTACTATGAAGATAAGTCAAGAAGAGATAAGCCTTCTTTTATGTCTTCTATTTTTAAGAAAAAGCAAATTCAAAAAAGAAATAAGGTTGTAGAGCCTTCAATTGCTAAGGAGTACATGATAGTTTATGAGGTTTTGGAACCTATGTTCGAAGGTTTGGAAGGTAAGACTCAGTTCTATGTTTCTTCAGGTTACGTTAATGGTTTTAAGTTTGAAAGAGGTCGTTGGCGTTTAATTGAAAGTGTTTTACCAAGGAATCAAGATAAGAAAGACCCACCTGAATTAGAGAGAAAATCTAATCAGCTTTATAATCCCAAATAATAATAATTCATTGTTTTCTTGCTTAAAATGTAATCTTTCCGAAATACTTGTGTCTAATAGAGTAAATACGAAAAATTATAAAACAACATTTTATGCAAAGACGTTCATTTATCTTAGTTTTAATCCTATTCCTTATATCATTTGGCTTAAATGCTCAAAACAAGATTCAAGGAATAGTTTACGATTTAAAAACTAACGAGAAGCTACCTTATGTTAATCTGTTTTGGATAAACACACAGAAAGGGACAAGCACAGACATTAGTGGTCATTTCAGCTTAAACACTATTCCAAAGAATAATAAATTAGTCATAAGCTATATTGGTTATTATAACGATACAATTGAAATAAGCAATCCATCAAAAGATTTAAAGATATACCTTAGAGAAAACACAACTCTATTAGGGCAAGTTACAATTAACGAAAGGAAACAAAGTTCTTTTATGTCTAAGATGAGCTTGGAGCAAAAAGAAGTTATTTCAAGTGAAGGACTAAAGCACTTGGCTTGTTGTAATTTGGGAGAAAGCTTTGAAAACACAGCAAGTGTTGATGTTGGCTATTCCGATGCAGTATCTGGCTCAAAACAAATACAACTCTTAGGTCTAACAGGAGTTTATTCACAATTGCTTTTAGAGAATATGCCATTCCTTAGAGGACTTTCTTCACCCTTTGGCTTAGGATATGTTCCAGGTTCTTGGATGGAAAGCATTTCAATTAGCAAGGGCGTAGCAAATGTTGTCCATGGTTACGAAACAATGACTGGACAAATCAATATAGAATATGAAAAGCCAATGGACTCAGACCCATTATTCCTTAATATATACACAAACTCAGAACTTAAAGGAGAGATAAACGCAAAGGCAAACATAAAAGTAAATGATAGACTCTACACTGGTCTTTACGTTCATGGCTCTTATTTCGGCAGAGAGTTAGACCACTTAGGCAAAGATGGGTTTATGGATTATCCAAAGCAATCTCAATTCAATATCCTTAATCGTTGGCAATACGAGGGCAAGGGTTATCATAGTGCAAGCTTAGTTAATTATCTTCACGAAAGAAGAACAGGAGGGCAGATGGGCTTTAAGAGTGATATGAGAGGAAATGATAGTGTTTATGGCTTAGGTGGAGATGTTGATAGACTTCATTTCTCAACAAAAAACGGCTGGGTAGTGGGTCATTCTGGCTCAATAGGAACACAGTTATCAGGAACATACTTTAAGAACAATCAATTCTTTGGACTAAATAACTATAATGGGCAGGAGTCTGATATATATGGTAATTTTATCTTTGCAAATGAAACTCGCCATGCTCATCAATACACTGTTGGAACCTCATTCCGTTACACCAATCTAAAAGAAGATTATTTTGCAATGGGAAATGGGACAAACTTTAACTCAAAAAACCCAATAATAAAAGATGCTTTCTTTAAGGAAGAGATTGTTCCAGGAGTATTTGGTCAGTTTTCATTCCTCTATGGCAAGAAATTCAATGCAACCTTTGGGCTAAGATATGATTATAACTCACATTATAACGAGAGTTTAATTACACCAAGAGTTCATTTCCGCTGGCAAGTACAAGAGGATTTAATCCTAAGAGGAGCAGGTGGCAAAGGATATAGGAGCGCTAACATAATTGCTGATAATTTTGGACTACTTGCATCCTCACGTCAAATAATCATTAAAGACAGTATGCGATTAAATATGGAAGATGCATGGAATGGAGGAGTGAATATCAGCAAAACCTTTAAAACAAAAGACAATAGAGAACATTCAATAACACTTGACTACTACCATACCAACTTTGTAAATCAGATTGTGATGGATTTAGATCAAGATTCTCGTCAAGCAATTTTCTATAACCTTGAAGGCAAATCCTATTCCAATAGTCTGCAATTAGATATATCCCTTGAACCAATTCAGAGGTTTGTTATTAGTTTGGCAGGACGTTATAATGATGTTAAGACGACTTATAATGGTATTCTTAAGGACAAGGCTTATGTTAGTAAGTTTAAGGGTTTGCTAGTCCTATCCTACAAAACAAAATACGATAAATGGATGTTTGACCTTACAACACAGTTTAACGGAAAGCAAAGAATACCTCTAAATTTAGGAGATGTGCAAGGCTATTCTAAACCCTATGTTTTTATGTTAGGGCAAATAACTCGCAAGTTCAAAAACTTCGATATATATCTTGGATGTGAAAATATAACAAACTATGTTCAAGAAACCCCAGTTATTGGAGCAGATAGACCATTCTCAAATAACTTTGATGCCTCAGTTGTTTACGCTCCTGTTATGGGAAGAACCTTCTACGGAGGTCTAAGGATAACAATAAAATAATTATTACAATAAATAAGAAAAACAGAAAAATGAAAAAGACAATTTTAATTGCGTTTATCTTAGTTTTTAGCTTAGGATTTGCTCAGGCACAAACGAAAGACAAGGACGCTATGCCAAAAGAAACAACAACTATTATAAACTTAAACAAGCTTTGTTGCGATAGCTCAATACCAATAATTGAAAAGACCTTAGCTTATGAAAAAGGAGTAAAGAGTTTTGAGATTTCTTTGGAAGATAAGACAGTAACAGTAGTTTATAAGACCAAATCAACCTCCCCAGACAAGATTGCAAAATCATTAGCTAAGGCAGGCTTTGAAGCAAACGGCATCGAGGCTGATGAAAAAGCAGTAAACAGACTTCCAGAATGCTGTAGGAACACAGCAAGAGGATTGTCAGAGGGCTGCGGTCATAGTCATTAAGAGGAATTGTATTGGCGTTATTCTTCCTCTTCTTCATTCTCAGGCTCAATCTTCTTACATAATTCTTGTAGAAGCTCTTGAGCCTTTGGGTGATTCATATTTGCGGCTGTCTCAAGCTCTTGGCAAATCTTTTTATCAAGCTTTTTATTTCTTTTCTTCGCATTTTCTTGAATATAAACTAAGGCAAGATGAAAGTGAGCATCTGGATTTTCAAAATTTAGCTCCAATGCCTTAAGCAAATCCGCCTTAGCATTTCTCAAATCTCCCCTTTTAAATAATAGCTTTCCTCGATTATAATAAGCATCAGCGTGCTTTGGGTCAAGTTCAATTGCCTTTGTAAAAAAGGATTCTACGTTCCCATTCTGCCCTGATTTGATTTGTGCAATTCCAATATTATTATAAGTAAAGGGATGATTAGGGTCGAGTTCTAAGGTCTTGTAGAAATCAATTAGTGCTGAGGCATAATCTCCTGCATTAATATAAGCTATACCCCTATAATTATAAGCCGAAGGAAAACTATCGTTTAGTTTTATTGAATAGTTGAAATCTTCAATAGCTCCATGATAATCCTTTAGAAAGTTCTTTGCAATAGCTTTTAGATAGAAGGTTTCATAATCTCTTGGGTCTTTTAATAAAATAGTATTATAGTCTTCAATAGACCCCTTAAAGTCATCTATAAAACCCTTTGCAACAGCTCTTTTTTTGTAAACCTCAATATGAAAATAACCATATTCAACTGCTGCATTATAGCTTGCAATAGCCGAAATGTATTCCTTTCTTCTTTGCTTTATCTCCCCAAACAAGAAATATAAAAAGCCATTCCCCTCTTCATTTTCCAAAGCAGGAATTAAGTCAGTGTAGGCATCGCTATAGTTTTTCTGAGAATAGTTAATAAGGGACTTAATAGCATAGAGTTCCTTTGGATAATCCTCCTTATTTAATGCAGAATCAATAACTGTAATTATCTTTTGGCAATCCTTATTATTTAAAATGGAAAAGACGTCTAAGAAAGTCCTATAATCTTTTGTGTAAAAATTAATCAGGGTCTCAATAACATTATGATTTTCATTAATTTCAGCATAGTAAAGAATAAGAATGGGATAAGTCATATCGTCTTTTTTCTCATTCCAAATCACTTCTTCGATATCCAAAAAGGCTTTCTTTGTGTTCTTTGTAAGATAGTATGCTAATAATCTTGTCTCAAAGAGTTTTGAAGACTCATATCCGTGTTCTGTTGCTTGGTCAACTAATTTTATAACCTTTCTATAGTCCTTATTCAACATCTCTTTCTCAATATCAATCAGAGATTGTTTTTCCTCTATGCTAATATCATTTTCTTGT
>Ga0265294_10001278_pt1 | contig 33976 bp, 21 predicted proteins | sample MunlanPumphouse3_FD_192504 | JGI IMG/M metagenome (GOLD analysis project Ga0265294, IMG submission 192504) | Groundwater microbial communities from a municipal landfill in Southern Ontario, Canada - Pumphouse #3 | ecosystem: Environmental > Aquatic > Deep subsurface > Groundwater | place...
AGAGTTAAAAGCCCGGCTCTTTGCTACCGGCGCTCAGGTATATGAGGTGAAAAGCAGCAGCGGGAGTGTCTTGCACAAGGGCCGCCGCATTACCATAGAAAAGCTGAAGGGCAAAAAGATCACCCTGCTGTGCGGCATAGCCCATCCCGAGTCTTTCATAAAAAGCGCTCAAATGCTGGGCATAGATTGTCAAAAGCAGCTTGTTTTCCCGGATCATCATAGCTATACAGATTCCCAAAGCCTGGCCTTGCTGAAGGATGATGACAGTGACTATCTGCTCTGCACCAGCAAGGATTATGTAAAGCTCTGCCAGATATTTCCGGATAAGCTATTGGTGCTCACCATGCAGACCAGTCTGCCGCAGGATTTACTTGAGCAGATTCTTGATCGCATAAAAGCTTAGGCTTTAGTTATTATCTTCTTCGGCAGATATCCTTGCCATCCGGGTATAGATAAACTTTTGGCTTCCGGCTTCTACCAGATTTTTGAGCTTGTCTGCTATTACTTCCACCTGATCCAGGTAGTCGATGGTATTCAGCCCACCGGCCGCGTCACAGTCTCCGTTTTGAATCTTTAGGAGAATCTTGCCGCGGAGGTTTGCGTGTTGCTCATTGATGCGTCCTTCCATCTCAAAGATTTTGAAGCTTAGGTCTTCTTGAAAAGTCTTCAGATAGTCCACACTGAGGTCCAGCATAAAGATCATCTTGGCATGCATGTCATCTATCATACTGATAAATTCAAGGCTAAGGGGGTTTTTCTGCGCTGTAATCTGATAGTTTAGAATGCGGTTCACTTCTTCGGTAAAATCGCCAATCTTTTCGATATCATTCACCGTGTGCAGGAGTGCAGGTATTTTTTTGATGATGTCATCGGCGTTGGTTTTTTCGTTTACTGCTACCAGATACATCGTGACTTCTCTTTGCAGATGATCGATAGCGGCTTCGATGCGGCTCACCCGTATCTGTTTCTTATAGTTTTTATCTTTGAAAGCTTCATAGCTCACTACGAGTCCCAAACGCACCAGTCTCAACATTTCGCGCATCTCTTTCAGGGATTGTCCGATGGCGAGTTCGCTATTTGAGATCAGGTGATAATCAAGGTATTTAGGTTCGCCCAGACTCAGGGTATCGCTTTTGTCTTGCGGTATAATTTTGGCGGCTGCTTTGGCAAAGAGACCCGCAAAAGGCAGGCAGATTATAGTATTTAAGATGTTAAAAAAGGTATGACCATTTGCTACATGACGGGCCAGGTTCTCACCCAGGAGGACATCTCCCGGAGTAATGCGGTTGATGATCAAAGTATAAATCCCCAGATAGGTCAAAAGGCTAAAGAGGATGGTGCCAAAGGAATTGAACATAGTGTGCACCAAAGCTACCCTGCGGGCGGTGTAATTTGAGCCGATTCCGGCCATCCAGGCGGTGATGGTGGTGCCGATATTATCTCCAAAAACCAGATATAAGGCACCTTCAAAAGGAATCAAGCCATTGCTGGCCAGCACTATGACGATACCCACCGAAGCCGAGGAGCTCTGAATCGCCATGGTAAATATGGTCCCCACCAAAATACCTAACAGCGGATTTGTAGAAATCTTGACCATGAAATCTCTCACCATCTGCGATTCCCGCAGGGGCACGACGGCTGCAGACATCACGTTCAGCCCGATAAAAAGCAGGCCAAAGCCAATGATGATCAAGCTCCACCGCTCCATTCTGCGGCTATTGCGAATAAGCAACAGGAATACACCAACGATGATAAAAGCAAAGGCATAGTGGCCGATTTTGAAGGCGATCAATTGAGCGGTAATGGTCGTACCGATATTAGCGCCCATTACCACGCCTACAGCCTGACTCAAGGTCATGATTCCCGCATTCACAAAACCGATCAACATCACCATGGTTGCGGAGGAACTTTGGATCAGGGCAGTAACAGACATACCCACGATCACGCCCTTCAAAGGGGTATTGGTAAGCATCTTCAGGATGCGCCGCATTTCATTGCCGGCTACAGCCTGAAGGTTATCCGTCATCTTGTTCATTCCGAAGATGAACAGAGCCAGGCCTCCGATGAAGTTTATAATCTGTAATATAGACATATACTTAAGTATCCTCTTACTTCAATAAGGGTAATGTTCAAAATGTGGAGATATAGTCAAGGATTTTGTTTTTAGCAGGCCTCTGGCCTTGCTGGATTGCAGGCGTCTCGCCTGCAGAGTTGGGGGACGTGCTCACTATTCAAGGCCTTTGTCTTTGCTGGATTGCAGGCGTCTCGCCTGCAGAGTGGGGGACGTGCTCACTATTCAAGGCCTTTGTCTTTGCTGGATTGCAGGCGTCTCGCCTGCAGAGCTGGGGGACGTGCTCACTATTCAAGGCCTTTGTCTTTGCTGGATTGCAGGCGTCTCGCCTGCAGAGTGGGGGACGTGCTCACTATTCAAGGCCTCCGGCCTTGCTGGATGCGAGACGCATCCAATCCAGCACGCATCCAATCCAGCACGCATCCAATCCAGCACACAGCACAGATCCAATCCAGCACACAGCACAGATCCAATCCAGCACAGATCCAATCCAGCACACAGCACGCATCCAACAATGATATTCAAGCGTAAAAAACCCGGAATCAATTTCCGGGTTTCATTTGGGGAAATAGTATAACTTCTTTGATGGAGTCATTTTCTGTGAGCAGCATCACCAGACGGTCTATACCGATGCCCTGCCCTCCCATGGGCGGCATGCCATATTCCAGGGCTTCCAGAAAATCTTCATCCACCACGTTAGCCTCGTCATCGCCCAAAGCGCGTAATTTTGCCTGAGCTTCCAAACGCTCACGCTGATCAAAGGGATCGTTCAGCTCGCTAAAAGCATTGGCAAATTCACCTCCGGCAATGACCAGTTCAAAACGGTCTGCCAATAGCGGATTACCCGGCTTGGCTTTGGCCAGGGGAGATATCTCCTTGGGAAAATCGCAAACAAAGGTAGGCTGAATCAGCGTATGTTCTACAAAGCGTTCGTAGAGCAGCGCTATGAGTTTGCCTTTCGCACTTCCCGCTGGAATTTCCAGTTCATGCTCTGTGCAGAAATCGGCCAATTTCTCGGTCGTGGCTTCGATCACATCGATGCCGGTGGCTTCTTGCACCAGGTCTGCCATAGCAGCCCGGCGCCAGCTTCCGGTAAGGTTTACTTCATGATTGTTATACTTGTATATATCTTTGCCTATCACCTCGGTAGCCAGATGCTTGACCATGGCTTCCACCAGGTCCATCATGCCTTTCAGATCCGAATAGGCTTCATAGGATTCCAGCATGGTAAATTCCGGGTTATGAGTGCGGTCCATACCTTCGTTACGAAAGTTTTTCCCGATCTCATACACTCGCTCAAATCCACCCACGATCAGACGTTTCAGATATAGCTCCACGGCGATTCTGAGGTACAAATCCACATCCAGAGTATTGTGATGTGTAACGAAAGGCCGGGCATTTGCCCCTCCATACAGAGTTTGCAGGATTGGCGTTTCCACCTCGATATAATCGCGTTCATCCAAAAACTTGCGGATGGCGGAAATGATCCGTGATCTAAGGGCAAAGACTTTGCGGTGCTCGGGATTGAGCAAGAGGTCCAGATAGCGTTTGCGATAGCGCAGCTCGATATCGGTAAATTCATCATAGCGGATGGTTTTGCCATCTATGAGCTTCTCTTTCACCGCAGGCAGGGGTCGGATGTTTTTGGCCAACAGTTTGATAGCGGAGCATTTCAGGGAGTATTCGCCGGTTTGAGTATAAAAGGCAAATCCGGTGGCCTGGATGAAGTCTCCTGCATCACAGAGCTTAAAAAGCTCATAGTTTTCTTCTCCCAGCTCTGCTTTGGATACATAAAGCTGGATCTTGCCGCTATCATCCTCGATATTGCCAAAGCCGATCTTGCCCTGGCGCCGCATTGCTACCAGACGCCCTGTCAAAGTAACTTTTGCGGCACTTTCTACAAAGCCTTCTTTATCGGCCAGAATCTCGGCGATTTTGTGGCTACGCTCACTTTGAACCGGATAAGGATCGATACCTAAAGCACGAATCCTGGCCAGCTTCTCTTTGCGGAGCTTGATAAATTGATTTTCGGCCATTATATTCTACAGGTCTTTAAAGGGATTGTCCTCTACGATAGGATTCTTCTCTACTGCATATTTGCGCCATTCTTCGTCACGACGTCCACCTCTACGGCCGCCAAAGCTATCACGATCGCGATAACTATCACGAGCACCGCTTTCACGCGGGCTGCGGTCTTGTTGTGTACGGGGACGGCTGGCTGCGGCAATCTCTTCCGGAGTGCGGTCTGTATAATCGAGCGTAATGCGATGATTTTCACGATCGATGGCGGTTACCATCAATTTTACCTTATCACCACTATTAAAATTATCGCTCATGCGCATTCTGGAGCGGGGCAGCAGGCCAGTGATACCATCGGCCACGGTAACGAAAACTCCGAAGTTTGTGGAAGATTCCACCACTCCTTCAAAGGGCTCTTCCAGTTTGATGATCTCTGAGATCTTTTCCCAGGGGTCTGGCTGTAAAGCTTTCAGAGAAAGAGATATTTTCTGAGTATCGGAATCTATCCTGAGAATCTGCACCTGCACGTAATCTCCTTCTTTGAGGATTTCACGGGGGTGGGCAATATTGCGGTTTCGGCTCATTTCGGAAATGGGGATAAGTCCTTCCACTCCGGGTTTGAGCTCGGCAAAAGCGCCAAAATTGTGCAAACGCAAAACGCGGCAATTGATTTCATCGCCTTCCTTCATCTCGCTCATCACGGAAATAAAGGGATTGTCTTGCAGGGCTTTCAGAGATAAGGCTACCTTGTCTTCTTTGATCGAAAGGATTTTGACGTCCAATTCCTGTCCGGTCTTGAGCACATCTTGAGGCTTGATCACATGTTGCCATGAAATCTCAGAAACGTGCATCAGGCCTTCCACTCCGCCTATATCTATAAACGCGCCAAAAGAGGTCATGCGCATCACTTTACCGGGAACCACGTCCCCTTCATTGAGCTTGGACAGCACCTCAATCTTCTTCTCAAGAGCTTCCTGCTCTGCCAATTGTCGGTGGGAAACTACTAACCTGCGACAATTTTCCGAACACTCGATCACTATAAAATCCAAAATCTGACCGATGAACTTTGTGGTGTCATCGACCGGCCTGGCCGAAATCTGCGATACCGGACAAAACGCACGGGCGCCAAGGATATCTACATTGAATCCACCCTTAGTGACCGAATATACCTTGCCTTGGACCGGAATCTTCTTTTCGTAAGCATCACGGATGGACTGCTTGTCCACATGCTGCTTAGTGAGGCTTTTGCCAACTACGAAGCCTTGATCGTTCTGATCGACCACGTAACCTTTGAGTGTATCCCCTACTGCGAGGGTGAGCTTGCCTTTTTCATCGGAATATTCGCTGATCTCAGCATAGGCATCAAACTTGCCACCGAGGTTTAGGATCAAAAAATTATCCGTAATACTAACCACCGGCGCTTCGACTACATCGCCTTTTTTAATTTCTGCTGTGTTTTGAAAGGACTCTTCGAGCATACGAAGATAGTCTTCTTTCATTTCTTTTAAAGCAGCTTTGCTGCTGGTTTCTCGCACCTTGTCTGACATAAGTAACTCCTAACTACATTTCAGATTCCCACAATTTGGACAGGGGGTATTTTGTAAAGCCTTTTGTTTGTTTAATCTAAAATAACTTGTTTTTTCCCATACTTTTGAGGAGATTTATATGGGTTTTACAGCGTTTTCGCTTTTAGCTTTTTGAGGCTGAAAGGCTTGAGGGGGTTGAGATAGTTGAGTAGCCTCAAGCAAGATTTTGCTGCGCAGCCTTGCTGCTGAATACTTTAATTTGTTTTTAATCCGGTTTCCACTCGAGATGACTCGAAGGCTCGAGTGGATTCGAGTGGAAAACGAGTCAAAAACAAGTTCGGCAAAAGAGGGAAATAGCAGAAAGTATAAATATTATTTGAGAGCCAGCAGCTGCCTTCAAACAGTAGTTTATCGGTTTCAGACCCCAGCTTTTCTGATAAAATAAAAACATCCTTCTTGACAGAAAGCTAAGTGCTCATATCTGTGTAAATAGAGTCCTGATTGTGGTTTTGTTAAATTCCCGTTCAGGCTCGTAAGTGATAGTGATAAAAGTATTTATTGATAAGATATTATAGGAGTTGCCATGTTTTCCTTAATCCGGAAAAGAAACGAACAGATAGTGGATTTTGATCAGAGTAAAATCACCCGCGCCATCGAGAAAGCCGCTTCTGCCAGCGGTGAATTTGGCTTCGAAATGGCGGAAAAATTATGTTTGAGGGTGATCAACCTCGCCCTGCAAACCATCACCGAGGATATTCCAGAAGTAGAAAAAATCCAGGACCTTGTAGAAGAAGTTCTGCTGGCTTCTCCATATAAAAAGACTGCAAAAGCCTACATTATATATAGGGAGCAACATGCCCGGCTGCGGGAGATGGTTTCCAGCGCCGGCGTGAAGCTGATAGACCAGTATTTACAGAAACTGGATTGGCAGGTGAATGAAAATTCGAACATGGCCTATTCGCTGCAAGGGTTGAATAACTACATCGCCTCGGAAGTGAGTAAAACCTATTGGCTGAACAAAGTATATCCCCCCGAAATTCGGGAAGCACACGTATCCGGCGATTTGCATATTCACGATCTGGGTCAGCTGAGCGTATATTGTGTGGGTTGGGATTTGATGGACCTTTTGCAGACCGGTTTTTGCGGAGCTGTGGGCAAGGTGGAAAGTTCACCGGCAAAGCATTTTCGCAGCGCACTGGGGCAGATAGTTAATTTCTTTTACACTTTGCAGGGAGAAGCGGCTGGAGCGCAGGCTTTTTCCAGTTTCGATACTCTTTTGGCGCCCTTTATCTATTATGATCAGCTTTCGTATCGAGAAGTGAAGCAGGCGCTGCAGGAATTTGTCTTCAATATTAATGTGCCTACCCGGGTAGGATTTCAGACTCCTTTTACCAATATCACCATAGACCTGTTTCCACCATCACTGTACAAGGACCAGCCGGTAATCATCGGCGGGATGCCCCAGGACAAGTGCTATGCAGACTTTCAAGCCGAAATGGATATGCTGAACAAAGCCTTTCTGGAGGTGATGATAGAAGGGGATGCCAAGGGCAGAGTCTTTACCTTCCCGATCCCGACCTATAATATCACTAAAGATTTTGACTGGGATAATCCCACCATCGAATACCTTTGGGAGGCCACCGCCAAATACGGCATTCCCTATTTTTCAAATTTCATAAATAGCGATATGGACCCCAATGATGCGCGCAGCATGTGTTGCCGCCTGCGGTTGGACACCCGCAAGCTACAGGCCAGAGGAGGAGGGCTCTTTGGGGCGAATCCTCTCACCGGCTCGATCGGAGTGGTAACTTTGAATTTGCCGCGGGTGGGCTATCTGGCCGAAGACGAACAGGATTTCTTTACCCGTCTGGAAAGAATCCTGAATCTGGCGATGGCATCTTTGGAAGTAAAGCGCAAAGTTCTGGAAAGCTATACAAATAGCGGCCTGTATCCTTATACCCGTTTTTACTTAAAGAGCGTGAAAGAACGCTTTGATAAATTTTGGGAAAATCACTTTTCCACCATCGGGATCATTGGCATGAATGAAGCCTGTGAAAACTTCCTGGGCGTAAACGTGGGCACTGATAAAGGCCGCAATTTTGCCCTGAAAGTGATGGACTATCTGCGCGGACGCCTCATCGAATTTCAGACTCTTACAAATAACAACTACAATCTGGAAGCTACTCCCGCGGAAGGAACCAGCTACCGGCTTGCCCTTCTGGACCGGCAGAGCTATCCCGGCATCAAAAGTGCAAATGGCACGGAGCCTACTCCTTTTTATACCAATAGCAGTCAATTGCCGGTGAACTACTCCGATGACGTATTTGAAGTGCTGGATTTGCAGGATGAATTGCAGACCAAATATACCGGCGGCACCGTCTTGCATATCTTTGGCGGAGAACGGCTGGAGCACAGTGAAAGCGTGAAAAATCTGGTGAAAAGCGTTTGCATGAACTACCACTTGCCATATTTCACTTTTTCGCCCACCTTCAGCATCTGTCCCCAGCATGGCTATCTGGTGGGTGAACAGACGCTCTGTCCCAAATGCGGCAAAAGCTGTGAGATATTCTCCCGCATCGTGGGCTATCTGCGCCCGGTCTCGCAATGGAACGAAGGGAAAAAAGCAGAATTTAAGCTGCGCACTACCTTTGATACTCAAAAACAAAAGCATCAGCCAAAACTGCAGGATGCGTCTCTGGCATGAAGATCGGCGGCTTTCAGAAATTTTCCCTGCTGGACTATCCGGGAGAGCTTTCCGCTATAGTCTTTACTCAGGGCTGCAATTTCCGCTGTCCCTATTGCCACAATCCCGAATTAGTCCTCCCCGAGCTCTATGGCCCCCTGCTCAACACCGAAAAGGTGCTGCGCTTTCTCTACCGCCGTCGCAAAAAACTAAGTGCGGTGGTGGTTACAGGAGGAGAACCCACTCTGCAAGAAGACCTTCTGCCTTTTTTGAAGATCCTCAAGGCCATGCGCTATAAAGTTAAACTGGATACCAATGGCGCCAGTCCCGATGTGCTGGCGCAGGTGATCTATTCCAAAGCGGTGGATTACATCGCCATGGATATCAAAGCGCCTTTGCCCCTGTATAAGAAACTGACCCGCAGTAAGGTAAAAAAAGAAGACATAGTCCGCAGTATGGAGCTAATCCGGCTCAGCGGTCTGGCCTATGAATTTCGCACCACGGTGGCTCCGGAAATCCTCTTTGGCGATGATCTGTATGATATCCATCAACTGCTGAGCGAGGGGGATCGCTATTACATCCAACCCTGCCAATATAGCACTACCCTGGATGATCTGAAAAAACATGAGCTGACTGATACGGATTTGAAAAAGAGTGGAGAATACCTGAGATTGCAGGATTGGGCGGAGAAGCATCGGGTGAGATTGGAATTTAGAATGTAGGATTGAGAATTTAGAATGTAGGATTGAGAATTGAGAATTGAGAATTGAGAATTGAGAATTGAGAATTGAGAATTGGCTGGTGGTCTCACTTGAAAGCCTGAAAACTTCAAAACTCTCAAACTAAGCACTCCCGCACTTGAAAACCTGAAAACTTCAAAACTCTCAAACTAAGCACTCCCGCACTTGAAAACCTGAAAACTTCAAAACTCTCAAACTAAGCACTCCTGCACCAAGAACTCCCGTACTCCCGCACTTGAAAGCCTGAAAACTTGAAAACTTGAAAAAGATAAAAGCCCCAGCGAACCGGGGCTTTTTTTATATATATTATTCTTACTGTTAGTTATCCGGCTCTTATCTTAAATTGATAGGCCAATTGTTCTTTTACATTAAAAGTCCAACCATCCACAATGCTCTTTATCCGGGCTACAAAGTGGCTGGGATAACTGCCATTGGGCACCACGATGGATTCGCTGACTGTACCATTGGCCGCGATATAGACGGTGATGGTAAAGCTAACTTTTTGGGTGATCTGACTTTCTCTATAGGCTTGCTCGATCTGACTTTGTCGGGCTTGAATCTGCTCGCGGACTGTCGTGTACTTAGCTCTGGTGCCTTCTTCCATGCCGCCTATACTTCCTTCGGATACTGTGCTGATTCCCTGGGAGCTATAAGATGCGGCAATCTGCTTTTGTTTGGCGATGTCGCCCCAAGCTTTTCCGCTGGGAGCCAGCTTACTGGCATCACCCAGTACGTGTACGCCTTGTGCACCTTCAGGAGCTTGGGCATATCCACCGGTGGAGGGACCTTTGCCGACCACTGAAGCTACATTGCCAAAAGAAGGAGTAGCAGCAGGATTGTAAGAAGACCCAGCACCAGCACCGCTGCCTCCGCCACCGATTCCGGGACCGGCACCTCTGCCGCCACCGGGACGACCGGCCGAAAATCCTTCTGCCACAGTGGCTATTTGAAGCGCTGGGGCAGTGCCTACTGCTCCGGCATCAAAGCCTTGCAGAGCTGAAGTAAGGCTTGAAGATCCCGTGCCTCTGGCACCAGGCTGTCCGGTGGGAGTGCCTTCGGCTGCAGTTTCGGTAGGAGCTTCCGCTTCCTGGAAAGAAGATGTGGGAGCCGTAATGTCCGGCATCACTTTTTCAGCTGCAGCTTGCCTGCTCAATAAAATCTCTTCTACGGTTTCGATAGTCTGATATTCAGGTTTTAAGATTAGATCAAAAACAAGCAGGAAGATGACAGTAAAAATGACTGCCAGCCAGATTATGGTGCGGTTGAATCTACTTACAGAGTCTGGTTTGGCTCTTCTGGCATATTGGGCAACTATCGCTTTTTCTTCGGGGGTAAGTACTGCCACCCAAGGTTCACGAAAGTCAAAGTCCACGCTCCAGTTTGGGGCTATAGTCACTGTGCCTTTGATGTCTTCTTTGAGCACCAGCTCGTTGCCTGAAAGAAGATTGTTTTGTTTTAGATATTGAGTGTCCAGGGTATCGCCGTCGCGTTCACAGCTAAGCTGAGAATTTGGGAGCAATTCCATTACGTACTCGCCGCCTTTCTGTTTGATAAACGTGTGTTTATCGGGGAAGGCGGGTTCCAGGATCTGCCACTGTAGGAATTTGTTTGAACCAATGACAAATTTATTCTTGATTTCTTTGCCTTCTTTGGCATAATCAAGGAACTTGCCTTTGTAGTTCAATCTGAGACTTAATACTTTCGCCATAAGACCTCCATTTACCTACTTGCAGCAGGGCCGTATGACTTCAGCCAGTCTGCTTCCTCTAAGGTCGCAAAATATATGTTTTGATAACCTGTATTTGTGCCAACCCGAACGATCTCGGTTATGTAGCCGCAGGGTAGATTGCTATCCGCTTGAACTACCAGGCAGGCATCATCCCATTTATCTTCAGGGACAGCATTCCATTCATTCCGAAAGAATTCCTGCATCAGAGCACGTTTACTTACATTTTCAATCAGGTCCTGAGGCTCGCCCAGGTATGCGTTGTCTATCCCCAGCAAAACACGGTCTGTATAAAGCTTTACTGGTGTTACCATAGGATTCTCCATCAGGGCATCCTTGGTCATCGTGGTGGGGTATTGCATATCGGGTAATTCGTTAATTTTTACTGCCTCCATGGAGACATTCTTCATTAGAAACACCAGGATTATAGTGAGCACGTCCAAAAGCGAAGTGATGGAGAGTGATTTGACGTCTTCACTTTTTTTACGAACGGCTCTGCGTCCCTTTTTTTCTCTTGATCTATAAGTACTCATATTTTCCTCCCAAAATCCTAGTAGAAATAGACGTTTTTGGGGTTTTTATAATGCACGGTAGGGAAACCATTTTGCTTGCAGAGGTCAATCGTGCGAATCAGGGTGTCGTACACAACTTCAGGATGCACAATCACAGCTATTTCATTTGTATCAGCATGGTCTGCTTTCAGATCAATCAAAAGACTGTTCAAGCCGGGGAAATCATAATGGCTTTCACCCAGAGCAGGTAGCTTGTGTTTCGTACCGTCAATATCGCGTATTTCCATGCCCTGAAACAGGCCGGCGTCAGGTTTATCGCGGAGCATAAGATGAATCTCAATTTGCTTATCAGCTTCACCTCCACCTCCACCACCTTCACCGGATGCACCTGGACCTCCTTCCGAGGAAAAATTCAAAGCCACAAGCGCTACCTGTGAGACCACGACCAAAAGCATCAAAAATGGGATGATCGTGACAAAGAGGTTCATGATGGGAACCAGATTTGGCTCCTCTGGCGCAGTTTGTGACTTCTGTTGCCTCGCCTGGGAAGGACGATATACTGCCATGATCTTATTCCTTGATATAGTTGTTAATATGGTTTACCAGTTTTACACTATACTCATCGATATTGCTAATCAGGTTTTGAGCGCGGGTAAAGAGCCCACCTTTGATCAAGGTAAGCGGGATAGCACCTATCAAACCAAGAGCGGTAGTTCCGATAGCTATATAAATACCATCGGTAAGGGCTTTCTGCTGCGCAGCACCTGTAAGTCCGCCCAGAGCTCCGAAAGCTTGTATCAGGCCAAAAATAGTTCCCAGAAGTCCAAGATATGTGGAAATCTGAGCTAAGGTATCAAACCAAAACAGGCCACCATCAAGTTTGTGCACAGTCTGTAAAACCGCTTCGTCAAAGGCGTTTTGCACCGCAATGCGACCCTCTTCACCTTTTTTGCCGGATTTACGCACGTCCTTGTACACAGTCAAGCCGCTCCAAAAAATGAAACCCATAGTGGTGCTCTTAAATTGGTCAGCTATCTTGGTAGCTTCATCGATCTGATCGTTTTTCACAAAGTTCTTGAGCTTGAAGAAAAACTTTTCGGCATCGATTTTCTCACGGACAAAAAGTTGAATATAACGAACCACACCCAAGGCCAGACCGATTAGCAGGTTTGCTAAGATCAAGTAGGCAAAGAATCCACTGGTAGAGAATACTTCAATAAGATTTACTCCACCTCCGGTAGCAGGGGTTTCTACACTCTCCTGTGCGAAGAGGAACCCTACACTAATTAACAGGGCGATCACAACGAGTATGCTATGTTTGCTTTTCATTTTGACTCCTTAAGCCATTTATTTAGTAGTAATTCACTGTTGTCTTCTATGATTTTGTCATCCAGCATAAAACGGTACTTTCCGGATGCCATAAAAGTATCTGCTTTGGATTTGTAGATTCCAGATACCGGAGCCATAGATCGTACTTCAATATCGATTACATCTTCGTCCACAAATACCCCCTCAGCATTTACATTGGGCTGATTTGTGGCCTGTTGATTTGCTTGCTGTGCTAAAAGTACGGATGTCAGCATCAGCAAAGTACATAAGATAATGAGGTTCTTCTTCATCGGATTTCCTCCTTGCCAGCTTTTGCATAAGTGATTGTAGCCAGAAAACCTCGATAGTTCGAATTGTTTGTAACTTCGAAACGGAGGACGTTTCTACCCATAACGACGTTTTGAGCGGGGATAGGAACCTGTCCGGGATAGACCTTGAAGGGCTCTGCATCATAGTCGAAAGCAGCGCCTCCGATGTGTGTACCATTCAGGTAAACGGTTACAGATTCCGGGGCGATAATATCTATCATGCCTTCTCTGAATTCTGAGTCCACTACAAAATCGGTTTCAAAAACCAGACTTTCCACTGGGCCTTCAAGTTCAGATACCCAGATCGGGCGAGCTGCATTTTCTTGCATATCTTCGATTTCTTCCCAAGAGATGTTCCATTCGGTAGCTTGGGCAGCATAAGCTGTAGTTTCTTCCTGTGTTTCAGGATCAATATTGATTATCCTCCATCCTGTATTGGTGTTCAGGGTGGTTATCACAGGCGGGATATTAGCCAGGATGCGCTGATGACTGGTCAGAAGCTGGAGGTTAAGCGCCATTTGGATTTGATTTGAGCTGCCATTGACAAACTCGATCTCCAGGGTGTTTTCGCCCTCGGTGAAAAGTTCACCGGGGATCATAAAGCTATATCTGGTGGACATTGGCTTACCGGCTTCCAGGCTGTCTATAGGTACCCAGGCTGAGCTCACCATGCTGCCATTGAGCGTAACTTCCATATCCAGGGGAAACACTACTTGCAGGTAGGCAAAATCAGGGGCAAGATCAGCATTTACCACACGGCTGAGCTGCAGGGTGTTGCCTGCAGGGATGAAGGCGCTACCCAGAGCTTGTCCTTTGGGGCTTTGCTTATTTATGAAATTCAAAGTGATGCCAGAGGGCTGCAAGTTTTGCTGCCACTGGCTGTTCAAGATGAAATCCTGTTTTCGGTATTCGGATAAGAGTCCCCGATCTTCCAAAGCCTGACGGGCAGATAGGGTGTATTGATTTTGATATCCGGCCAGATGATACTGGCGGAATATCTCATATTGCCAGGAAACTTCATTGTTCAGGTAGAACTGAGTTTGCTGGAAGGTAAACTGAGCGATCAGGTTATTAAGTGCTTCTCCCGGGTATTCCTCTCTGTAATACTCCGCTTCTGTGGTTTCACGGAAATACTTTTCGAGCTGAGCGCCCACTACTTCTGCTCCGCGGGCATAGAGCCTGGAGATCAGGTCCATAGCTTGCAGTCTTCTGTCATTATCGATAAAGTAGCCGCTTTCATTGGCTTCATTTACCAGAGCCAGAACTTTGTTTACTTCTGCAGTTATAGTATCCTGATATTTAGGAATTCTGCGTTCTCCACCGTTAAGATGTTTATCCCATTTAGTGGCATAATTCACCCTGATCTGTCTGGCGGGAGTGCTGGTGAAGACAGCCAGATTATTCATAGCATTCAGGCGTTTGTCGTAAGATTCCAAAAACGCTATGCGGCGCTGGATGTTATCGTATTCTTCCTGAACTGCTACAAATACTTCGTGTACTTTTTGATTTGCGAAGGTCAGGCCTTCTTTTTTGTATCCGGCTTCAGCGGCCAGGTACTTGTCCCGGGCTTCAAAAGCGGCATCCCAGTCTTCATTGAGGTAAGCGGTATCAAAGTCTCCCGCTATCTTCTGAAGCTGTGTATCTGCAACAAATTGGTAATAAGTGCTTTTATCAGGACTGCGTTTTAGTATCTCGCGAGCCAACGCGGTATATTCATCCATTTCGTTACGATCAAGATACCCTTTGGCCATGTATTCCATATAAGGAATTACATTTTCATGCTCTGGATACAGCTCAATAAAGCGGTTACGCAGCTCGTATTCTGTACTGAGATCGGAAGTCTTTGCGTACATCAAAATGGCATCAGCCAAAAGATCGGAAGCTTTTACTTCTCCTGCATCAATGCTGGATGCGCGTGTTTCTTCAAAGAGATTCAGATAGCCCTCAGCGGCAGCGGCGGGATCGGTATTTGTCAGGTTGTTGATCCTGGCCAATCTGAGGCGGAAGGTATAGTTACTGGCGGGATATTTATCGATAAACTCCTGTTCAATGGTTTCTGCCAATTGAGGGTTGTTCATCATTTCAGCTTCGCCGGCCACGTCTATGGCTTGTTTGTAGCGTGCGTAGATAGCGTCGATATTAGTATCTGTCTCAGCTATATCCATGAGCAGATCGATAGCTTCCTGATAGGCGCGGGCGTTAATATAAGCTTGGACTGCCGCCACGCGGTGTCCCAGAATCTCTGCGCTTTGAGCAGGATCGAGTTCGGAGGCCAGGCGGAGGCGTTCTTGTGCTTCGGTGATGTAATCTCCCTGGGAGCCTGCTTTTTCAAAGCTGGTTTGAATCTGCACCAGTATATCTTGCTTGATGCTTGCTTCTTCTTCGGTGGAAGTGGCCAGGGGAAGAGCCTGGCGCAGCCACTGTTCGCCCTCGTTGTCCATACCTTGGGTAATGCTGATATTGGCAAGTTTGAGGTAGGTCTCGTATTTATCTGTATCAGAGAGCAGCTCCTGCTTCTGAAGCACTTGTGTATATAGCTGCATAGCTTCAGGGTAGTTTTCGTTATCCATCTGGATATCAGCCAAAAGCAGCTGGATGCTTAAGGCTTCACGCTGTCTTTCAGGATTGCTGTACAGCTCATTATTGCATACCAGAATAAAGCGGTCGGCGCTATTTTTGAGGAAGTCATAAGTCTGAGTCTGTCCGATAGGAGATTCTTCAGCCACTTCTCCAAGAGATTCCATCATAGATGCATAAACGTTTCTGGCATAATTCATCGCACGTTGCTCAAGTTCAAAGAATTGAGTATTGTTAGGATGATTCTCATTGAAGTTATAGATCATATTGATGGCGTTCACGTAGTTTTCCACGCTCTGGGTTTGGTCTGCCAAAACAATATAGTTATTGGTCATAGTACTATCTGCAGAGCTGCGGAAGCTCGCGTAATCTTCAAGATGCAGCCGGGCAAAGGCGTCATAGCTTTGCATGTATTCCTGGTAAGCGGTCAGATTTTCAGGGGTTACCTGGCGGGCATAATTATTATAAAGCCTCAATCTTCTTTGCTCATAGGCGTTTTCCACGATTTTCATTTGTCTGCTGATATCTTTGTTACGATTTGCCGCATACCAGTCTGAATCTTGGTTGTAATCCTGGATTATTTTCAGATAGAGTCCCTGTGTAATCTGATCCAGATTCTGGCCTTCTCTGAGTCTTTGGCCAGAATTGTGATAAAGCACCAGGATGGAATCCTGCAATATGGGGTTGATCAAAGCCAGAGGATTGGTCCGAATGCGATATTGCAAAAAGTCAGCAGCCTGAATGGAAACTCCCATATCTACTTTATGCTGGGCAGCTTTATCCACCACCTGACGGATCACTTCTTCGTTTTGATAATCCTCAAATACCTGGCTTACCACTTCCACACCCCTGGAAAGCGTATTAAAGTCCGTCCCGTCCAATGCTATAAGGCAATAAGCGATATTGTCAATAGCATCCGTCCTGTAGTCTGAGACGAGCTGGGGATCGGATATCTTTCCGGAATCTGTAGCTTTCAGTATCTCGATAAAGTCGTTCATCGCCAGCGTCAATTCATTTTCATCAAAGCTGTTCAAGCGCACCCAGCCTCTCTGATATAGGGCATCGTAATACAGAGGACTGTCTGGAATGGCAACTATCTGATCAAATTGATCGATTGCCATGGCGCGATACTGGACAGGAGTATCAGAATCATCGGCAAAGCTAAAGTATAAGAGTCCCAGCCGGTAAACTGCTTCCTCATAGGTCTGGGAGGAAGGGTAATTGTTTACGATCTCATTTAAGGCATCCAAAGTCTCACGGAAATTTGCCTCAGAATAAAGGCTATTGGCGGGAGGGTTATCATCTTCTCTGGCTGTAGCCAGGAAATTGATCTTATTTTGATCGATCTCCACCCGTTTGAGATCGCTGCTGATAAAGGCAAGGTTATATAAGGCTAAGTCTCGCTCCGGTAGATTTGGGTCCAGAGCAATAGCTTTGCGATAACTGGCCATGGCGGGTCTAAGGTCGGTGGGGAATGCATAATACTGCAATTCTCCCAATTTATAATACAGGTCTGCCGTGCCCACGAGATCACCACCGCCCGGTTGTTCAAATGCAGTAAAGCCCGGATTTTGCCCCAGGAAATTTTCAATCTGAGAGATCAGGGCGAGCTGTTTCTGACGGTATTCCTGCTGAGCGGCCATCAGCTCTTCATCTGGAAGCGAAGTCTGAGTGCTCAGAAATTCATTGAATTGAGCCATCAAATCTCGATAGCTGAGATGCAGGCTAATAAAATCTATATTGGAAAGGTATTGGCTGTACCCGCTGGTGATGGCTTGGTCGCGGTTGGCAGTAAAGAGCAGATCACTGATATTAGTGGAAATTTTCGAACGGATCTTGCCTTCTTGCTCTTCATTGATCATGGCGCGTATATCGGTGCGCAGATAGTCTTCTATTTCATGGGTGATCCCAGCTATCTCATTTCTGTCGGCCATCAGGGCTTTATACTCATTTAAAATTTCCAGAGTTATTGTACGATCTTCATCTTTGACATACTGCAGGTCTGCAATATACTTTTCTCTCATCAGCTCCGTTTCGGCTTTTTCGCTCAGAACCCAATTGCGCTCTTCGTTCAAGCGCTGAGTATGTTCCGGGAGTTCGCCGCTGGCCAGAAGTCCATCAATTTCTTCAAGCATTTGCTCGTAAACAGCGATGGTGCGGTCGGTCTGATAAATCAAGTCCAGAAACAGGTCTGCGGAATAGTCTCTATCGTCTCTAAAGCCTTCGCTGCTCAGGCGCAGGAAGTTCTGTTGCAAGTGATTGTCCAACCTCTGTAGCGCTCTATCGTAAAAGGCAAGATTCGCTTTTACCGCTTCGATATACTGAAGGCCGGGGCGGATATCTTGTTGTACCAAAGCGCTGGAATTCGCATAATTTGTCAGGGAAGCTTTAAGTTCATTGAGCTGTGCCATCTCATATTCATGGGACTCTACGATAGAATCCAAAAATAACATGCCCTTCATTGTGATCATCTCGCTATTGATCATGGTAAGATCGCTCATGATCTGATTTATAGCAGAGCTCAGGGCATTGTGTTCAGCTTTAGTAGGATTCTCATAATAAGAATCCAGATCAAGGGCTTCCAGGCGATTCAAAACCTGTTGTTTTGCCGGAAGTAAGGTGTTTAAGACAATTTCTCTATTGTAGTTGTATGCGTAAATCAAATCCAGAACATCTTGATAATTTCTGTCGTCAGTACTCATATCTGCATAAAGGTACAGATAGGCTGGGAAATACTCTCCGGTATTGTAATACTCAAAAACTATATATTTTAAAAAATCTTTTGCTGCACTGCGATTACCAGCCTCAAGCATGGTGGCAAGCCGACGATACAAGACAAGATTTAGCATCTTGCGGGCATCCTCATTAAGCTCTGTCTCAAGCAGTGTGTCAAAAATAGTTATAGCCTTATCATCTTCCCCTACTCTTGCATACATATGCCCCAGAAGATATGAAATCTCCTGTTCTCCCAGAGTACTCAAGACGCTACTAAATATCTGTAGTTGCTTATTCGCTTCCTGGGGGTCCAGCGCAATAAGAGTAGGCAATTCATCTACCAGAAATTGTTTAGCAGCCTCTCTGATTTGTCTTCTCTGTATGCGGATCTCTTCCATATATTGCTCTACAACGTCTTGCTCATCCAAGTCACTGGTTTGGGCAATAACATTGGATATGCAAGTTAGAGAAAATACCAGCAATACCAAAAATAAATACTTTTTCATAACCCCGCTCACTTTAGACTCTATTCAGTTGGTTAGTCATTATCTCATTTATTAGTAGGCTACCAGGATGCCCGTGCATCCTGGCTTACTACATAATCAAATTAGGAAGTATGGTTCCTATATTCACAGCTAAATTACTTAGGTCTTAGTTCTTCTCACTTTTAAGCTGTTCGATCCAGGCTCGCAGTTCTTCGAGAGATTTCTGGGCTTTTTCACGTTCAGTTCTAAGCACACGAAGCTCTTCCAGGAGGTCTCTGACTTCAGGAGAGAGCTGGGCTTGAGAAGTGCTGATTCCGCTTCCAGTCTGGCCAGGAGTCTCAATGGTCGTGCTGGGAGTGGTGCTTACGCCTCCAGCAGGAGGAATTACCACTACTTCAGATTCCGGATAGCTGGTGTCGCTGGGTGGAATTACCACACCATCTTCATCAGGTACAGTTCCCAAATCTACTATGTAAGGGTCTTCCATGTGCTCATCTCTGGCGTATAGACCAATGTCTGGGCGACGCTTTGCTTCGGCATACTTATCCATTACATAAGAGAGGCCAAAGGCGACTCTGAGGTTGTCTTCATATCCGTTGTCCTTGGTAAGGTCTTCCAGAGCTTGTGCGCCTACTCTGAAACCCCAATTCTTCCAAGTGTATTTGATCCCGGCATTAATTTCATGCCCGTCAAATTCTCCCTGAATCGCAAAATTGCGGAAAGGCGACATCTCGGCAGAAGTAAACAATCCATTAAAGATACGAGCCCGGCTGGCTTGTCCGGTGAAGCGGTGAGCACCTAAACCCAGATTAAACATCCAGGGCATGCCCAGGACCACAGCCTGTTTGGAGGCTACAACATAGGGAGAAAAATGCTCATAAGAAGCTTTATCGGGATGAGCGTAATAATCATCTCCAGGATTCAGCTCCCTTACACTGGTTTCGCCCACAGGAGACAGGATGTTGTCTATACCTACAGACAATTGCGGCAGACGCGGGGTCTCCTGTAAAATCTTTGCTTTTACATTCAAAAAATACACCAATGGCTCATCTTCGATCTTATCACCGATAAACAGGCCAAGTTCCACCCGGTCCAAAATACCGACTCCCGCCATCATATACGGCGCAAAACCGTCTATTTCAACCGGCTTGGCTACATCTCTGTAGTATCCAACTAACATAAATTCGGCAGCCATATGTGGTAAAACATACGCATCCGGGGTACGTAGCATGCCCAGAGTCTGGAAAGGCGCAGCTTCCAGCAGTCCGAACATCGCCACTACAACGATTACACTTAAAATAACTTTTTTCATACTTCCCTCCACCTTTCGGTGATTCTTCATATTCATGATTCCATAAATATCATTGACAAACAATTCGTCAAGCTTTTTCTTGCCTCATGATTAAAAGAACAAAACAAGAATTAGCTCGATTAGGAGAAAACTTAGCTGCAAACTATCTTGTAAGCAGTGGCTATGAGGTAATTTACAGGAACTTTCGGGTTCAACAAGGCGAGATAGACCTGATTGTGGAAAAAGATCAACAGCTCGTTTTTGTTGAGGTTAAGACACGATCCTATCACTCTATCAATAGCGCTATCGCCAATGTGAACCATCGAAAACAAATCCATATCAGCAGAGTTGCACAATTATATTGTAAGCAGAATCCGCAGTTTGACAAATACAATACACGCTTTGACGTCATTGTAGTTCTCAACAACAGACGGGATGACACGTTTAGCATCAAACATTTCAGCGACGCATTTCTCCCGGTATTCGAGGATTAGCCTATGTTCTTGTCTTTGGCTCCTCAGACATAAGGGCCATAAATAAAATTCTTGAAAATAAAACAATAAAAACAGCTTTTGATAGATCAATCGATTGATCCGTAGATTAGATTCTGTAGCGAAGAATTCACACTCTGACAGCAGTGTCTGCGCTTTATAGTTTAACCTGATTTTAATTCGGTTTCGACTCGAGTCCACTCGAGCCCTCGAGTCATCTCGAGTCAAAAACAAGTTAAAATCAAGTCCAGGGCTCAGGCGAAAAGACGGGTTCGCCGTTTTGGTTCATGCTGCTTTATCTCACAGTCTAACATGCTCATAGCATGGCTTACAAAGCGGGATTAAGCTGAGCTTGTTTCAGATCAGCATAAAAGACGGCAAGGGCGGTATGGAAATAAGGAGCCACATAAATAAGCGCGACCCCGAAACTGAACAAGCACAGGATAAACCAGCCGATGAAGCTAAGCCACAGGTCAAAAAGTCTCCATTTATGACCGTAGATCATGTGTTTGCTGGCCTCGATAGCTTCCTGGGCAGAAAGCTGAGGATTTTCTTCCATGATAAAGAAAGTCATGCTATATGAGAAAGCGGCGATGATGCCAGGTACGATAAGCAGCAGACTCCAGAGCAGGACGTATATCCCGATCAGCAGTCCTGCGACAAGGCTGCGTGAAAAATCCTGAAAACCGGAAAAGAGCATTTCCACATCGATCTTCTCTTCTTTCAATACGCTGAGCAAGACCTTTGCCAGGCCTAAAGACAGCGGGCCATAGATCAATAAAGACCCAATATTCAGAATAGAGCTGGCGGCAGACATCATGACGCTGTATATGAGCAGCACGAGAATGAGCATTCCCATTTGCAGGCCCATCAATCTGCGAGCTTCAGCACGGATTTGAGCGCTATTCATGATTCACCCTTTTAGCGCTTTGCAAGTCCAGAGCTATATAAAGGAAGGCAAGAGCCATGAATAAGGCAAAAGCGCCCATGGCCAGCGAAGGCAGTATGCCGTATAAGGAAAAGGCTAAGCCGGCTTCATTTTGCAGGAAATAGATCAAAGCCCGGACTGATGAATACAGTTCATAGGCAGCTACGAGAAACCACAATATGGTAAAAAACCAATATTCAAGAGCCGGCACTATCGGTACCAGAAACTTACTATCTCTGAGCGCAGTAATGGTGCGCACGCCGCTTCCCAGATAAATCATGGAGATGATCAAAGCCAAGGCTCCGTATATCATGATGACGGTGGAAGCTTGAACTTGATAGAAATTCTCATGAATGCGCAAATAGAAGATAGCCAGAGCGGTACTGATGATGATAGCAATAAGATTCCACCACCGCATTTTACTGCATTTTTTGTCGATCTGAGATAAAGGAGCCATAGGGGCGGATTCCGGCTCGAAGTCATAGCCACGCTGGGTCAGCTCTTCCATGATAGCGTTGTAGGCTTCGCTATCAGTCTCGGCTTGCTCAAAGAGCACCTTAAGATCATGGTCTTCACATGAGCTGTAATCTGGATATTGATCGTCTTCGTAAATCATATCTGTATCCTTTAGTTTTTATACGGGGCAAGATAAACGCATTAGTTATGCTGTCAAGCAGTTTGCTATCTAAAATATCGTCTTGATGGGACTCAAAGCATTGTGTAGCTATCGTTTGCTATCTGAAATGGCGTCCCTATGGGACTCAGGGGATTGTGCGAATGGAGTTCAAGCCGGCTCTTCCAGCTTCGGTATATGCTCCAATCTTTGCGCCGGCTTGGACTTCATTGAGAGTTGAATCATGTTCATACCGGCTTGGTCAAGCGTTGAAGCATGTCACACCGTCTTGGTCAAGCGTTGAAGCCTAGACCGGCTTGATGAATTTTGAAGTCTAACCCAGCGCCATAATATGTGGTAAAGTATAAAGTTAGAGGAGCTGGTTTAAACTCCAAAATTCGGCTGGGTTACACTCCAAAGCTTCAAAGCTGCGTAGCCGAATCGGAGTTCAGCGTCCCAGGCAGCTTGGCTGAAAACCTGAAAACCTTAAAACTCCAAAACTTCAGAAATGGTATTTCGTGGTTTGCTATCTGAACTGTCGTTCCTACAGGACTCAAATTGTTGTGGGGCTTATGGTTTCTATCTGAAATGGCGTTCCGGGATTCGAATTAGAAGTATATTCAGCCGGGATCATGAATCTTAACTGCTAAAGGTATAAACTGAAACACATAAGCATGGATGAAAGCTAAGATAATAGCACTGAATTTATTATCAAAATAGTGACTCCATATTTTGGGGAATACTCAAAGACTTTATCTGACTTTTTTCAGGCATGGCTATGGTTGTATCGTTCAGCGGTTTTGTGGAAATCAGGGCCGGGAATAAGGCAGGATTTTGCGGAATTGTAGTTGACATATATCTGCAGTTTTTAATTATGATCTGCAAGAGATAGATGGAGTAAAAGATGCCCTTTATACATTTACACAATCATACGCAATACAGTTTATTAGATGGTGCCTGTCGGGTAGATCGCATGGTAAAACTGGCCAAAGAACTGAATATGCCTGCCGTGGCGATCACGGATCATGGCAATCTCTTTGGTGCGATAGACTTTTATCATGCGGCCAAAAAAGCCGGAATCAAACCTATTATAGGGATAGAAGCCTATATCATCAATGGTGATATCGAATCTGACTTCAGCAAAAATGACACCCGCTACCACCTCGTGCTGTTGGCGAAAAATTATCAGGGTTACAAGAACCTGATGAAGCTATCCTCGGCATCTTATATCAAGGGTTTCTACTATAAGCCCCGCATCTCAAAAGCTCTGCTGGCGCAGCATAGCGAAGGCCTTATCTGCCTCTCCGCCTGTGTAAAAGGGGAGATTCCCTCTTTGCTTTTGGCCGGCCGGCAGCAGCAAGCCAAAGAGGCTGTGCTCTGGTACAAGAATCTCTTTGCAGATCGCTATTATCTGGAGATTCAAAATCACGGCCTGGATATGGAAAAAACCGCGATGCCCCAGATCATCGCTCTGGCAAAAGAATGTGAAGTTCCTCTGGTGCTCACCAATGACTGTCACTATCTGCATCAGGAAGACCATGAGGCTCATGACATCCTGCTGTGTATCCAAACCGGAAAACTGCTCAACGATCCCGGACGCATGCGTTACAATACTACGCAGCTGTATTTTAAGACTTCCGAGCAGATGAAAGAGATCTTTCCGGAAGTACCTGAGGCTTATGAAAACACTCTTAAAATAGCCAATAGCATCGATCTGGAGCTTTCTTACGACGAATTTCTGCTGCCGGAGGTTCAGACTCCGCCCGAATTTACCGATATGGGAGACTATCTCAAGTATCTGTGCTATGAAGCGGCCCAAAAGAAATATCCGGATTTAGATGAGACGGTGCAGCAGCGGATCGAATACGAACTTGGCGTGATCAAGCGCATGGGCTTTGATGGCTATTTTCTGGTGGTGAAAGACATCATAGACAATGCCCGGGCTCAGGATGTGGCGGTAGGGCCGGGACGCGGCTCTGCCGCAGGAAGCATCATCGCTTACCTGCTGGATATCACCAAGATAGACCCCATGAAATACGGTCTTCTTTTTGAAAGATTTTTGAATCCGGACCGCATCAGCATGCCGGATATTGACATTGATTTCTGCGCTCGTGATCGCGGTAAAGTAATAGATTATATAGTGCAAAGATACAATCGGGAGAGCGTAACCCAGATCATCACCTTTGGCACTCTGGGCGCAAAAAGCGTGATCAAGGATGTGGCGCGGGTGCTTTCTGTGCCTGCCTCGGAAGCGAATACCATCACTAAGACCATCCCCGGAGTGGTAAAAAGCCTGGAAGACGCTCTGAAGCAATTCCCTGAATTTGCCAGGCTGATCAATCAAAATGAGCTGTATCAAAGCATCTTGAAACATTCCATAGTTCTGGAGGGATTAGTTCGGCAAACCGGTATTCATGCCGCGGGAGTGGTGATCGCCCCCGGCGACCTCACTGAATATGTGCCCCTGGCTTGCAGCGTGCAAAAAGAAGGGGAAAAAGTGATACTCGTGCAGTATGAAGGTAAATGGCTGGACGAGCTCAAAATGCTCAAAATGGATATCCTGGGGCTGAAAACCCTTACCTTAATAAAGAAGACCATTGATCTGGTGAAACAGAGCCACGATGAAGACATTGATATAGACAGCATCCCTCTGGATGATAAGAAGGTTTTTTCTCTGCTCGGCAGGGGAGAGACGGACGGGGTCTTCCAATTTGAAAGCGATGGCATGCGCAAATACCTCATCGATCTGAATCCCAATAGGTTTGAAGACCTCATCGCCATGGTAGCGCTTTATCGGCCAGGGCCAATGCAATTTATCGATAGTTTCATCGCCAGAAAACACGGCCGGGAAAAGGTAAAATACGACCATCCTCTGGTGGAAAACACTCTGAAGGAAACCTATGGAGTTACAGTTTATCAAGAACAGGTAATGCGGATATCCCGTGAGCTGGGCGGACTTTCCGGAGGCGAAGCCGATACCCTGCGTAAGGCTATGGGCAAAAAGAAGACTTCGCTGATGATGAAATTTCAGGAAAAGATCATCGCCGGAGCTTCTCAGAACCAAGTTCCGCGGGCTACGATAGATAAAATCTGGCAGGATTGGCTGAAATTTGCTGAGTATGCCTTCAATAAAAGTCACGCTACTTGCTATGCTTTGGTGGCCTATCAGACGGCCTGGCTGAAGGCACATTATCCGGTGGAATTTATGGCGGCGTTGCTTTCTCTGGAAGATAATCCCAGCGATGTTCCCATCAAAATCGAAGTATGCAAAGACATGGGCATCAATATCATCCCACCAAATATCAATCGCAGTGATGCCGAGTTTAGCGTGCATGGCCGGGATGTGCTATTTGGACTCAGAGCTATCAAAAACCTGGGTGAAGCCGCTATGCGGGCTATCATTGAAGACAGAGAGCAAAACGGGATATATCGCAATATCTTTGAATTTTGCTCCAGGCTGGATAGCTCTTCGGTAAATAAGACCGTATTGGAAAGCCTGATTGCTGCTGGTGCTATGGACGAGATGGAAGGCACGCGGGCGCAAAAATGGGCTGTGATCGAACAAGCTTTGGGTCTCTCTTCCGGGGATCAGCGGGACCGTAAACGGGGGCAGACTTCGCTGTTTGACCTGATCTCAGATGAAGATGATGCCGATTTCTTCCCGCCTCTGCCTGCGGTGGAAGACTGGAGCTATCTGTATCAATTGGATCAGGAAAAAGCCGTACTGGGCTTTTATATGAGCGGACATCCCTTGTTTGAGTATCGGGCCTTGGTGCGCCATCTAACTAATGTCAATTCCAAAACGAGCAAAAATAAGAATACCGATCTCGCATTGGTGGGTATAGTGTCCAGTATATCGCGCAAAAAGGATTCCAAGGGCAACCCTATCGCTTTTGTGGAGATGGAGGATATGACCGGTAGATTTGAAGTGCCGCTTTTTAACCGTGATTTTACCAAATATATCGTAAATCTGCAGGTCGGGAAAGTCTATCTGATCATGGGAAATAAAAGTCAATACAACGGCAATGACGACGGGATACTCAGAATAATGCCCAGTGCTTTAATTGCCTTTGAAGACCTGCCGCGGATGCTCAAAGGACGTCTGAAGGTTAACTTCAAGGCAGGGCAGATCCAAAAAGCCCTCCTGGCAGAAATCGCTTCCTGGGTCAAACGCATACCGGGGAAGATAAGCTTGCAGCTGGAAGTGGAGGATGCAGACCTGGATAAACATCTGCTGGAAGCAAAGGCCGGCATTTTCCCTGATAACGCAGCTTTGGCCTGGCTGGAAGAGGAGGGTCTGGAATTTACTCTGGATTACAATAACAATGGTGAAGAAACTATATAGTCTGCTGCTGCTGAGCCTTTTGTTGCTACCTCTGATGGCACAGGAGATCATCTTCGAGCGTTATGAAAGCGGGGTGGATATCTGGATCATTCTGCCCTATGAACTTTTCCATTTTGGCAGCGGTGATGACAACGCTGAATATCAGCTTTCCACTCAGATCAAAGATTCACGCGGCAAACAGGTGGTCGTGGATGATCTGATCATTCAGATTCCAAACAGAGAGTGGCTTCGTGGCGGCACTGCCATGCCGATCCAGCAGAGCTACAATCTGCCCACCGGTAGCTATAACCTGAATATCTTCCTGCGGAATCGCAAGCTGGGAGATAAACAAAATTACGAGCGCAGATTCAATGTAGGCTCCCAGGCCACCCCAATCGGGCAGGCCTATCTGATCGCAACGCGGGAAGGATTTCGCTACATCCCCTCTACCATGGCTATGCAAGAGCTTCAGAGCCTGCTGCTCAAAATTAGCTATGCAGTTCCAGCCCAGAGCTTGACCATGTCTGTAGATGGTAAGCAGCACGATTTTGAGCTTGATCAAAGCCCGTTTGAACTTGATCTGAAGCAAGTCGTCCAGCAGGATAGCATCTATGATATGAGCATTGCGATCACCGAAAAGAATATCCGCTATCAGTTGGAGCCACTATTGTATCGCCCCTGGTTTTCTTTTGGCACGCGCTACTCCCTGGAAGAGCAGTTAGACCAATTGCGGTATATAGCCAGTCAAAACGAATGGCAGGTTCTCAGGAAGGTGGCGAAAAACAAATATCACGATGCCATTGAAAGCTTCTGGCAAGCCAATGATCCCACTCCGGGCACGATTCGGAATGAAAACCGTGATCTTTTCAATGAAAGGGTGCTGCGGGCCGATGAAAGATTTACCATCCACAAAAGACTGCGAGGCTGGAAGTCTGATCGCGGACGCATCTATATCAAGTTTGGCGAGCCGGATCAGATCACTACGGATGTATTCCCCATAGGCCGTGCGCCCAGCATTCACTGGCATTATTTCAGACTGAATAAGGTCTTTATCTTTGCAGATGAACGCGGCTTTGGGCAGTATGTTTTGATGAATAAGGATGAAGAATATGATGATTAACAGATGGCTGCTCATTGGCCTGTTTTGCCTGGGGATGATAGCTTCCCTTGGAGCTCAGGAACGCCTTAACATGCATTTGGACTACACCCGGTTTTTGGATAGCAAAGGCAATACCATCGTCCTGCTGGATTATCAGATTCCCTATCGGAGCCTGATCTTTTTAGCCCATAGCGGGGCTTATTTTGCACAGGTAGAGGTTCTGCTTGAGATCGCAAATCAGGACTCGGTGCTTTTCTCACGCACAGTGACAGACAATATCGGAGTCAGCAGTAAATATGACGCCTTTTCCCAGCAAAAGTCATACTTGAATCGGCAGAGTTTCCTGCTGGAGGAAGGTGAATGCAGGGTCAGCTTTTCGGCTACCGATTCGAATTCCGGGAAGGTCTTTAACTGGGACTTTGATATCTTTCCGCTTCCTTCTGACAGTCGCATCAGCGATCTGGAACTCAATAGCAGAGTCCATGCAGACAGCAGCGCCTATCTTCAGAAGTTTCGCCGCGGGGACATGGTTTACGAGCCGGTGCCTTCGATTATCTTACAGAGGCAATATCATGAAGATGCGATTCTGTATCTGGAGCTTTATACCCCTGAGGCCGAGCTGGATGAATCCCTGCTTCTAATGCTCAGTTTGGAGCAAGACGGCCAGTTCATCATGGATGAATATATGGATACCGCTGTGTCTGCCAGCACTCAGGCCATCACTTTGAAGATTCCTCTGCTTGATCTTGAAGCCGGGAAGTATCAGGGCACAGTCAGCCTGCAAGCCGGTGATATCCTGCAAAGCCGGGATTTTGAATTTGTGCTGTCTGAAGACAAAGAGACTATGTTGAGCCTCTTTCTTGATCCGGATGACGAGTACCGGCTCATGCGCTATTTCATGACCAGCCGGGCTTTATCAAACTGGGATAGCTTGACCATAGAAGCCAAACGCCGCTATATCACAAATTTCTGGCGCAATATGGCTCTCAGCACTCAGAATAGCGAACAAGGCATCATGGACCTTGTTCACGAAAGGATAGAGCATGCAAACCGCCATTACTCCTCTCAGATTCCAGGCTGGATGAGCGATATGGGGCGCATCTATATCCGCAATGGTGCTCCTGCAGAGATCGAAAAAGACCAGACTTCAGATGATACCCGCTTTGTGCGCAAAGACTACCAGATCTGGAAATATCGCAGTGGGAACAGACCGGTTTACGTCTTTATAGACCAGCAAATGAATAACAACTTCCGTCTGATTTACGTGCTCAACGACGATATGGAAATCTCCAATCCTGATTGGCTGGGACTGATAGGCAGAAACTTTGATGAGAGCTTACTCAGGAACTGAAGCTAAAAGCTAAAGCCGATCCCGCACAGCCCCGCCTGGCCAAAAAAAAGGCCCCTTCCAGGGATAGAAGGAGCCAGGATGTTCAGGGGGTTTGCTTTTTTAAATCTGATCAGAAGCCAAACCAGGGGCCGATCGTGACGGTTAGGCCTTCATATTTGGTATCCGGTGAATTGGTAACTTCATAGCTATCGGTTTCCAGACCTTTCACGCGCCAGTCCTGGGTGAGAGGATAACCAAAGGCATAGCCCACTTCGGCCCTCAGGCCCAGCCAGGACAGGAGCCTATACATTACTTCGACTCTGGGCTGGGCAACTAAATAACTTTTCTTGAGCAGGAAGTGAGTGTTGTTTGAATTTGCAATAGTGCCGGGGAGTTCGGTCCAATCATAATTTGAATCCGAATTCAAAAATTCCAGTTCATGATAGGATCCACCCAGCATAAGTCCCAGGCTGCTGATGAAATTCTTGGTAATCGGGATGCGGCGGTCCAAAGTAACACCGCCCATGCCGTTTTTGTGTCTCAGCCAGATATGATAATTTGGGTTTGAAGCATTGGTCTTCTTTTTAGTATCGGTGTACCAGGTTCCCTGTCCACCCAGGAAGTAATTCTTTCCAATGGAAATTTTCCCGCCTAAACCTTGTTGAAGCATACCGCTATCGCTTACTTCGTTAAATCCCAGATCGGAGCCTGTGATCAGGCTGTTGATATCATCCATATCCAGATTTATCCACATGGGGATCCATGTGCCACCACCATAGCCAGCGATCAATTTACGCTTTTTGGGTATTCCAGGAGTAGAAATTGTCATGCTGCCGCCCCGAGCTCCCAAGGTCATATCCAGGCTTTCCACTTTCCCATCCCGGAAGATAGCCAGAGAAATCTGATCACCCGCCCGAAGGCCTTGCCGTATCTTGTCAAAAGTAGCGTTATTTGTAGTCTGTCTGCCGTTGATCTCCATTATGATATCATCCTCGCGGAGGCGATATTCCCAACTGGGGGAGTCTTTTACCACTCCGGTAATCAGCACTCCATAAGTGTGAGGATAATTCAAAGCCTGAGCTTTGGGGAAGGTGAGGTCTTCGAGGAAAAGGCCAAAATATGCGGCATCATCTGCCTCACCGAGCTTGTCCTTGCCGATAGTGATCTTAATATCAGAGCCATTCAGCTCGGGCATCGATTGAGCGATATTTACAGGATTGCCGTCCCAGGTCCATACCCAGGATCCCTCATCATTCTCAGAGGCAATTCCTCGCAGCTGCATTTCCCTTTTATCTTCAAGATTTGCTTCCTGCGCATTCAGCATCAGGCTGAAAGTGGCAAGTACGAGCAGGATATAAGTAAACTTTTTCATCTTTTTCTCCTTTTTGAGTTTCTGTCGCGTTTGATGATAGTATAATGCAATCTCTGCGCCAAACCCAAGATTTATTGTAAGTCAAATAAAGGCAGTTAGATACGGGAAGAGCAAGAAAGCGTCATCTCCGGAATGATATCATTTTGATATAGCTGTATATGAAGAAGAGATAAAAAGGCGCAAAACAAAGCCCGGATTGACATTCCCCTATACCCCAAACCAGTTACCAGAGAAGAAAAGCAATAAATGTCGGAAACAGGAATATGATTTGCATAATATATAGATATCCTATAAGAATATGGAGTCCAAGATGAAAAAGACCTTAATTTTGCTCAGCCTTTTAGCTTGTTATACCTTTATCTTTTCTGTCAGCTTGCCTTTTGCGATGAAAGATGCGCCTGCCGCAGCCGCCAGACACGCGGAAGTTCTGCGCCTGGCCAAAGATGGAGCGCAGATATATCATTACAATGAAGATTACATCCTGGCCCGGATTGACCCTGCCAAACATACTGGCTTTACCCTCATAGGCCAGCCCCAGGGGCAGGAAAAGCTCTATCTGATTGCAGATTTTGCCCCGGCCGAGCTGCCTGTGCTTGCATCCGAAGGCAGGTGTTTGCAGATAATGGGCTCCGATCTGCTCTATGCCAGCAAGCTGGATGAAGTGGCTCTGAAAGCCATCTGCAGGTCTTCCTTTGTGATTCTACGGCGCCCCTTGAGCCCCTTCAGCCGTGGCTTTATGCCGGATGCCATAACACAAACCAGGCAGGATATAGGGCAATTGGTAAATCAGGTTTCTGCCGACAGTGTGCTCTTTTTCATCCAGTCTCTTCAAGATATGGGCACGCGTTATGCCCTGGCAGACAATCGCCTGACTGTAGCCACCTGGATCAAGGATACCTTTGGCAGATTCGGCATAGACAATGCCCGTCTGGAGGAGTTCTATTGGGACGCCGGCACACAATACAACGTGCTGGCCGAGATTCCCGGCACTCATTATCCAGATCAATACGTAGTGATCGGTGGGCATTATGACTCCATTACTTACAATACGCCTTATGTGTTTGCCCCCGGCGCAGATGACAATGCTTCCGGTTCGGCGGCAGCCCTTGAGATTGCCCGGGTCTTGAAAGCGGCGAATTATCAGCCCAAATGTAGCATCCGTTTCATTACCTTTGCTGCGGAGGAATTTGGTTTGCATGGCTCTCATCACAATGCTCAGGTATCTCTGGATGAAGGCTTAAGCATCCGCCTGATGATAAATCATGATATGATCGCAAATAAGAATCCCGGCACCACCACCGTGCGTTTGATGCCTTATGACGGCTGTTGGCAGGAAAGTAGCTTTGCGGCGAATATGACTGCTCAATACTCCGATCTGGAGGCTATATACGGCTCTGTAAATAGCCGTAGCAGCGATTCTTATGCATATTGGAGCCGCCAGTTTCCCGTGATCTATTTTTTTGAAACTGATTTCAGCCCGTTCTATCACAGCGATGATGATCTGGTGATCAATATCGATCCCGATTATTGTGCGCAGGTGATTCGGGCTTCTCTGGCCACAGCGGTTAGTTTTGCCAATATGCCTGCTGCACCGGAAAACCTGGAGGTTCATGATCTGGGTAATGGCAGCGCTCTGCAGCTTTCCTGGGACGATCAGGCCGATCCCGATATAAATCACTATCTGGTTTATTACGGAGAGGATAGCGTTACCGAAAACCAGCCCATGCAGGTGTATGCAAACCAATATATCCTGCAAAACCTAAACCAGGGAACCCTGTATCAGCTTGCGGTAAGCAGTGTAGATAGCGAGGGCAATGAAAGCTATATGGCCTTTGCCACAGGCACTCCTGAGCTCTTTCCCCGCATGCCCCAAGGCTTTAGCGTAATCCCGGAGCCAGATCACATCGCCCTTTCCTGGCAGGCGAATACGGAGCTTGATTTGCAAGGTTATATCCTTACCCGCAGCAATGATCCGGATGATGCCGGCTCTCAGATTCATAACGGCATCCTCACCGAAACTCAGTATCAGGATTGTGGGGTGGAAGGCGAGATTGGCAGCTACTATTATTACAGGGTGCAAGCAGTTGATACAGGAGATAATTACAGCGATATCACTCCGGCGATCAGGTCCCGGCCGGTAAGCCTGAATTGTGGAATCCTGATCGTGGATGAAAGCGCAGATTTTGCGGGCAGCAATCCCTTCCAGCCCAGCGATGAGGCGGTAGATAGCTTTTTTGCAGAGATTATGACAAACTTTAACAGCCATGAATTGGATTTAGCAGATTTTGGTGAAGACCTGAGCCTCGCTGATATCGGCATTTATTCATCTATACTCTGGCATGGCATGGACTCCGTGGAAGTCACGGCTCCTTTTGCCATGCGCCAGCAGTTTCAGAGATACCTTGAATTGGGTGGGAAGCTCTTCTTTACAGGCTATTTACCCTCGAAGGCCTGGGGACTGAATGCCGGCTATCCGGCCGATTTTGCGAACGATGATTTTCTGTATGAGGTCTTGGGTATAGGCGCAGCCGAGTATGGCACTGCTACCCGTTTCCGCATTGCCAATCCCCTGTTTGATCCCTATCCATCCCTGGAAGTAGATGAAGAGAAGACCCTGGCAGCTTTTGCCGGACATATCATCAAAGTGGAGAGCATTTCTGCCTCCGAACATGGCACCAATCTCTACGTCTTCGATTCAGATTTTGATTCAGATACCCCGCAGGGAGCGCTAAACGGCCTGCCCGTGGGAGTTCTGGCAGAATACGGTGCCGGGAAAAGCTTTGTGACCAGCGTGCCGCTGTATTTTATTGATTTTGACCAGGCCGCCGCTCTGACTCATCATATCTTCCACAATGTATTCACAGAACCGCTGACTAATGACGATCCTCAAGACAGCGCCCCCGGGCTTTTGTCCATCAGCCCCGCCTATCCCAATCCCTTCCGGCAAAGCACCCAAATTCAGGTGAAAGGTACCGATCCCACTGCCCAGCTTACGGTAAAGGTCTATAACCTCAAAGGTCAGCTGGTACGAAAGTTGCATCAGGGAAAGGCAATGTCGGCTTACAGCTGGGACGGCCTGAACGGGAAGGGGCAACCGGCCAGCAGCGGAATCTATTTTATCCGGGCTGAGCAAGGGGGAAAGATGGTGAGCCGTAAGGTGATTAGGTTTAGGTAGTGTGGGGGTTTGGGAGTTTTGAGGTTTTCAAGTTTTCAAATGCTGGAGTGCTGGGGTTCTTGGTGCTGGAGTTTTGTATGAAATAAGATTGTTTGGAGTTCAAGAGCCTTAGAATGTTACATGTTTAATACTAACTACTTAGGCTCTTGGAGTAATAAAGAATCAGGCTTTCATTGCCGGCACACGAAAGCCAATCCCTCTCCTTTTCCCCGAACTTGCTTTTAATTCGCTTTTAACTCGAGTTCACTCGAAGCTTCGAGTAGGCTCGAGTTAAAAGCGAATTAAAAGCGTGTCCAAAGCTAAGGTGTGTGTCGTCCTGATGGGACTCTGGGGCATTGTGCAGCTTTGGGATGCTATCTGAAATGTCGTCCCTACAGGACTCAACTCCTCGCCTGGAAATTGGTATGCTATCTGAAATGTCGTCCCTACAGGACTCAAGGCATTGTGTAGAGTTTGGTTTGCTATCTGAAATGTCGTCCCTACGGGACTCAAGGCATTGTGTAGAGTTTGGTATGCTATCTGAAATGTCGTCCCTACGGGACTCAGGTCATTGTGTAGATGGGGGTTGCTATCTGAAATATCGTCCCTACAGGACTCAACTCCTTGCCTGGAAATTGGTTTTCTATCTGAAATATCGTCCCTACAGGACTCAAGGCATTGTG
>Ga0265294_10001280_pt1 | contig 33961 bp, 27 predicted proteins | sample MunlanPumphouse3_FD_192504 | JGI IMG/M metagenome (GOLD analysis project Ga0265294, IMG submission 192504) | Groundwater microbial communities from a municipal landfill in Southern Ontario, Canada - Pumphouse #3 | ecosystem: Environmental > Aquatic > Deep subsurface > Groundwater | place...
AGCGAAAGTCATCCCATTGACTTCCGGAAGGTGGAGCTGATGATTCTGGAGTAAACTTACCTGCAGGAAGCTTGAGTGATCAATTGCACAAAAAAGAGAGAGGCTGTCCCGATGGACAGCCTCTCTGCATATTGGATATCAAAAAGATTGTGCTTAATCGAGCTGAGGTCCGGCAGCTACCAGCGCCTTGCCCTCTTCGTTATCGGTGAACTTCTCGAAGTTCTTGATAAAGCGGCCGGCCAGATCGCGTGCCTTTTCATCCCACTCCTTCACATCAGCATAGGTGTTACGCGGATCGAGGATTTTGTCGTCTACATCCTGCAGTGTGGTGGGCACCTCCAGGTTGAAGTATGGGATCATCATTGTCTCTGCCTTATCGATAGAGCCGTCAAGGATTCTGTCGATGATACCGCGAGTATCCTTGATGGAGATACGCTTACCGGTACCGTTCCATCCGGTGTTCACCAGGTAGGCGGTAGCGCCGCTCGCTTCCATCTTCTTCACCAGCTCTTCACCATACTTGGTGGGGTGGAGTGAGAGGAAGGCAGCACCAAAACAGGCTGAGAAGGTGGGTTGCGGAGCAGTTACCCCTCTCTCTGTACCAGCCAGCTTGGCGGTGAAACCGGAGAGGAAGTGGTACTTGGTCTGTTCAGGGGTAAGCTTCGATACCGGAGGCAATACGCCAAAAGCATCAGCAGTCAGGAAGATCACCTTCTGGGCAGGACCGCCCTTGGACACCGGCTTAACAATGTTATCGATATGATAGATGGGGTAGGAAACACGGGTGTTCTGTGTAACCGATCCATCATTGAAGTCAATCTTACCGTTCTCATCCACGGTCACGTTCTCCAAAAGAGCATCCCGCTTGATAGCCCTGTAGATATCAGGTTCAGACTCCTTGTCGAGGTTGATGGTCTTGGCATAACAACCCCCTTCGAAGTTGAATACCCCTTCATCGTCCCAACCATGTTCGTCGTCACCGATCAGTGCACGTTTGGGATCGGTTGAGAGGGTGGTCTTACCTGTACCCGAGAGTCCAAAGAAGATAGCGGTGTCACCCTCCTTGCCTACATTGGCAGAGCAGTGCATGGAAGCCATGCCGTTCAGCGGCAGGTAGTAATTCATCATGGCGAAGATTCCTTTCTTCATCTCACCTCCATACCATGAACCGCCCACACAATGCATTCTTTCAGTCAGATTGAAAACGGTGTAGTTCTCAGAGTTGAGGCCGTGCTCTTCCCATTTGGGATTGGTGGTCTTGGATGCGTTCAGCGACACGAAATCGGGTTCACCATAGTTGGCCAACTCCTCTTCGGTAGGACGAATAAACATGTTCTTTACGAAATGCGCCTGCCATGCGACCTCCATGATGAAACGTACTTTCAGCCTGGAGTCGTGGTTGGCACCGGCGAAGGTGTCCATCACGAAGAGTCTCTTGCCGGAAAGCTGTTTCACTGTGGTCTCCTTTAAATCGTTCCAAACCTCGGTTGAAATGGGTTTGTTGTCGTTTTTCGATTCGGGAGTGGTCCACCATATGGTATCTTTTGTGGTGTCATCCTTGACGATGTATTTATCTTTGGGAGAACGTCCGGTAAAGACGCCGGTCATGACGTTGACAGCGCCCAGTTCTGTTACCTGACCTCTTTCATACCCTTCAAGGTTGGGATTTGTTTCTTCCTTAAAGAGTTGTTCGTATGACGGGTTGTGGACGATTTCCTTCACATCCGTAATGCCATACTTGCTTAAATCTAAATTTGCCATTTTGATAAATTTTGGGTTGTTATATATGTTTGAATAAAACTCTGCTTTGATGAACCTAAAAACAGCGATACAAAAATAGTGATTTTCTCCGAAACCGGAAAGGAATTAAAGAAAATTTTCTTTAATTATGCGTTTTTTCGCAGAAAAACCTCTCTTTCAACAAAAAAATAGGTGAATTGTTTACCATACTGCTGAAAAACATTACCTTTGTTTTCCGAAAAATGATCGATCACTTTAGAACCACAAGCATGAAAGTAACCAACTTTTCGGAAACCAACTCCTTACTCAACTCCTTTGTCCGTGAAATTCGCGATGTCACCATCCAGGGCGACAGGCTTCGTTTTCGTCGCAACATCGAGCGGCTGGGAGAGATCATGGCTTATGAGATCAGCAAAGAGTTACGCTACAAGACAATCGAGGTGACCACTCCGCTGGATGTGGCTAAGGTGAGCGTACCCGATGAGGAGATCGTGATCGCCACCATATTGCGGGCGGGACTGCCTTATCATCACGGGGTGCTCAACTATTTCGATGCGGCGGAGAATGCTTTTGTGTCGGCATACCGAAAATATAAGGAGACGGGACACAAGACTTTCGACATTCATATTGAATATATCGCCTCACCATCGATTGAAGGAAAAACGCTTATCCTGACCGATCCGATGCTGGCCACCGGAGGCAGCATGGAGCTCACCTACCGGGCACTGCTCACAAAGGGGAATCCATCACATATCCATATCGCGACCATCATTGCCAGCCAGCAGGCCATAGACTATTGCACTCAGAATTTCCCTGAAGAGAAAACCACCATCTGGGCGGCTGCCATCGATCCTGATCTGAACGACTCCTCCTACATCGTGCCGGGCATCGGGGATGCGGGTGACCTGGCTTACGGTCAAAAGGATTAATCGTAAAATTTCTTTTCAAATGCGTTGAATGGATCCTTTTTCAGGATCAGCCTTTTCCAGACGGCGGCAAGGAAGCCGCTGCCATAGCCGGTGAGTTGTATCCAGGCGGCTGCGACGCTGTATAGTGCTACCTTCGCCGACCGGTTGAGGCGTAGTGAATCGAGGAAGATCACCAGGCTGTAGAACAGCGGCAGGAGCAGAAATTCAGGTAGAATCAGGCCTGCTAGCAAGACGAGTACCATGCCTGTCACGAAGAGTGCGGGTAGCAGGTGCACCACCCGCAGGGAGCCGGGGTGCAACAGGTGCAGGTTGATCCGGGCGATGCCGGAGTTATAGACCTGTTTGAAGAACTGCCGGAAGGTAGTTCGCCGTTTGTGATACAGGTAAGCCTCCGGTATCAGTGCCGTGTGAAAACCCGCTTTCATGAGTCGCAGGCTGAAATCGATATCTTCCCCGAAGCGCATCGGCCCGTATCCACCAACAGTATCGAATGCTTTTTTTGACACTCCCAGATTGAAACTCCTGGGATGAAACTTTTCCATTGATCGCTTGCCACCCCGTATACCACCCGTGGTGAAGAAGGAGGTCATGGCATAGTTGATTGCCTTCTGTACAGGGGTGAAAGTGGGTAGCGCTGCATCCGGCCCTCCGTAGGCGTCGACTGCATTGTTCATCAGAAATGCCGATACCTCCGCCACATAGTGTGAAGGGATGATACAATCGGAGTCGAAGAAGATCAGGTAGTCACCGCTAGTCCTGGCGGCACCGGCATTACGGGTGAGACCGGGGCCACTGTTGCTCTTTTCGAAATAGGTGATCGTCAGCCTGTCGCGATACCGCTCTACTACCTGGTCTCCTTTTCTGGTAGAACCATCCTCCGCAACAATCACTTCGAACCGTTTGTCGGTTTGTTTGCTTAGGCTCGATAACAGCTCGTCCAGCTCTTCCGGACGGTTGTAGAGGGGAATCACGATGGAAAAATACATATTCACAGGGGCTTTTGCTGATGCAAATCTAATGAATTTATTTCAAATTCTGTTGTCTGTCGTTCCCATTCAGGGAATGGATAAAAATAAAACAAAATAAATGTGAAAATGTTTGAATATTTAAAAATTTCACCTACCTTTGTCTAATTGGAAGATTGGCTGGTTGCCATAATAAAAAGGCATTCAATGGAATTGTAACAGACAGTTCTGAAATACTGCGGTTATCTATGACAAAAGGATCAGGCATACTTTTTTTACTGTTCACCTTGTGGATGGCGCTCTCCTGCGGCAGCCGTGAGGGTACCAGCATCAGTGGAAGAATAGATCATCTGGACTCCACCTATATCCTGGCCACCTACCTCTCTTATGATTCACTGGCGATTGATACCATTCCTGTTGATGCCAAAGGACGTTTCAATTACGTGACCAACCCGGACACACTTACTGCCTATTCTCTATACCTCGATCACTATGAAAGTGCTGTTGTGGTCTTTGCAGGTAAAACAGACCGGATCAAGGTGAATGGTGATGCTGCACTTCCCGATCTGATCACCGTCAAGGGTAACGAGGTGAATGATGCGCTGACGCTCTTCAAAACAGAAAATGAAGATCTGCTTAAGCAGCGTGCCTTGTTGCTGGAGAACCTACGGTTGAGCAGTGAACTGGATACCGGCAGCAATTATCTGTTATCGCGTCAGGAGGAGCTGTTGAAGCTGAACGTGCTCAATCATGAGCTGACCCTCAGGGCGGAGGAGTCGATACAGGCCAATCCCGCGAAAATGTCCAGCCTCATTCTTGTGAACAGTTTTTTCGTAGCGAGTGACAACCCTACCGGTTTGAAGCGAGTATTGGGGCACTTGCAGGGTGAGATACTGGAAAGCAAGCTGGCAATGCAGCTGAAAGCATATTCAGAGAAGGTGAACCAGTCGGAGGAGGGTGCCAGGATGCCTTACTTCACACTAAAAGACAAGGAGGGTGAGGAGATCCGCTCGAACGATTTCAGAGGGAAGTATCTGCTGTTGTCTTTTGTCTCTACTGCCGGTGATGACTCCCGTGAATTGATAGGACTGCTGAAAGAGGAGTATGCAGAGCTGGATAAAGAAGCGGCATCGTTTATCACCATTTACATTGATTCCGACCTTTATCCGGTTGGATATGCCGAAAATGACTCTCTTCCCTGGATTGCTGTTCCCGAGAAGAGAAGCTGGGGGGCAGATATTGTAGACAACTATAATGTACAGTATATCCCATATAATATTCTGATTGACACTGAGGGGTATATAAAGGCGCGTAACATTCCTGCACATGGTATCGCGGAAGTGATTGCAGAGGCTTCCGGAAGGTAAGTATCACTCAAATCCCGGTTACATGCTGGTCAAAACATTTGGAGCGGCAGTACAAGGTATCCATGCCACGCTCATCACCATCGAGGTGAATGTCTCCCGTGGTATTCGCTTCTTGTTGGTGGGGCTCCCCGACACCTCCGTCAAGGAGAGCCACGAACGTATTGTATCCGCACTGGAGGTCAATGGTCTCCGTTTTCCCCGTCAACAGATTGTCATCAACATGTCACCTGCCGACATCCGCAAGGAGGGTTCGGCATACGACCTGCCATTGGCGGTGGGGGTGCTCGCCGCATCGGGTGCGATTTGTACGGACCGCCTGCCACACACGCTGATGATGGGTGAGTTGTCGCTCGATGGGAACATCCTCCCCCTGAAGGGAGCCTTGTCCATTGCCGTGATGGCTAAAGAGCAGGGGTTCACTGGTCTGATCCTTCCGACGGCCAATGCCAGGGAGGCCGCTGTGGTGGAGGGCATCTCCGTCTATGGTGCTGAGAATATCCTGCAGGTGGCAGCCTTTTTCAATGGGGAGATGAGCCTGGAGAGGGTGGTGGTCGATGTAGAGCAAGCCTTTCGCGAGCAGCGAAGCGCGTTTGAGTATGATTTCTCGGACGTGAAAGGACAGGAGAACGTGAAACGGGCCCTCGAGGTGGCGGCTGCCGGAGGTCACAACGTGATCATGATCGGGCCTCCCGGCTCCGGCAAATCGATGATGGCCCGCAGAATTCCCTCTATCCTGCCTCCCTTCACCCTGGAGGAGGCTCTCGAAACAACCAAGATACACAGCGTAGCCGGTAAAACGGGTCAACACCTCTCTTTGATGGCACGCAGGCCCTTTCGTTCACCCCATCACACCATATCGGATGTGGCCCTGGTGGGTGGTGGGGCATGGCCCCAGCCGGGAGAGATCAGCCTGGCTCATAACGGCGTGCTCTTTCTGGATGAGCTGCCTGAATTTAACCGTAACGTGTTGGAGGTGATGCGACAGCCGCTGGAAGACCGCAAGATCATCATCTCCCGGGCCCGTTTCAGCGTGGACTACCCGGCAAGCTTCATGCTGGTGGCTGCGATGAACCCCTGTCCCTGTGGTTTTCACAATCATCCTGAAAAGGAGTGTGTATGCACACCCGGTGCTGTGCAGCGTTACCTCAACAAGATATCAGGACCCTTGCTGGATCGTATCGACATCCAGGTAGAGATCGTGCCGGTACCTTTCGACAAGATCACGGCTCTGTCTGCCGCTGAGAAGAGTGAGGTAATACGCGAACGGGTGATGAAAGGACGAGAGGTACAGAAGGATCGTTATCGAAAAGAGAGTGGCATCTATTGTAACGCACAGATGAGCAGCAGGATGCTCCATCGTTATGCGCAGCCCGACGATACGGGCTTGAAGCTGTTGAAGTCGGCCATGGAGCGGCTCTCCCTCTCTGCCCGTGGCTATAGCCGTATATTGAAGGTGTCACGCACCATCGCCGATCTGGCAGGCAGCGAGTCGGTGAAAGCGGTGCACCTGGCAGAGGCGATCAGTTATCGCAGTCTCGACAGGAATTCATGGGCCGGTTATTAGTCTCTATTGCTTCTCGAAGTGATGGTCGTCGTAATATTTAGAGAAAGTGTGTCCCCAGCGGAAACCTTTGTCGGTGAAAGCTTTTACGACAGGGTGACCGGGATAGAGGGTGCCGTTGCGGGTGGTGTCGATGATTGCTCCTTCCGGTTTGTTGGGGCGTTCTCCCCTTTTCCAACGCAATGGATTGAAGCGCGGGTTGATGTCAATCGCCATTCCCCGGGCATGTTTTGAATAACCGGTGTTGCGGTAACAAAAGCTGTAGCTGTTGTTGTCAGCCATCGAGAGGCTGTCGGACCATCCATACCTCACCACCGGCACTACCTTCTCGATCACAAACCCCTCCTCCAGCATAAAGGCAAAAAGTTCACTGATGTCATCTGATATCTCCCTGTTACATAGGATCTGTCCTCTGTGAATTTGTCCGTCGACAGAGTGATATTGCACCTCACGTAATTCCAGAAGGTCAAGCACTTCTCTGGGTGCACTGCTGCCGGCGATGGCCTCTTCGAAACTGTAAGAGGCATCCACGAGGGTATCGGGAAGCAGCGCTACTTCTGTCGGCATGATCTGCTGGGCAGCTGTCAGGGGTGCTTGTTTCCGGTTCGGTCTGTCACAGGCAGAGCAGAGGAGCAGCAACAGTATGAGCGAAAAGAGAAGCTTCATCATCACGATATTTAGATACAAAAGTAATTGTTTTTATCTTTGTAGTAACTGAATTAATAAACGAACGCATGGACAGCTCACCCTCCCTTCGGAATTCTCTTGCAAAAACAGTGACAGTGACGCTTGCGGGTATCGGTTTCGCTGCCATTACCTCCCTGCAGGGCCAACAGAAACCCAACGTGGTCTTCATCCTTGCCGATGACCTGGGCTATGGTGATCTGAGCTGCTTTGGTCAGGAGAAGTTCCTCACCCCTCAGATCGACCGGCTCGCACTCAACGGTACCCGCTTTACACGGAGCTATGCAGGCACCACCGTCAGTGCTCCCTCACGGGCCAGCCTGCTCACTGGCTTGCACACCGGTCACGCTCCGATCAGGGGCAACAAGGAGATCGCCCCCGAGGGACAGGCCCCGCTGCCGGAGGGGAGCTACACCCTGTTTCACCTCTTCCGTGATGCCGGATACACCACCGGTGTCTTTGGAAAATGGGGCTTGGGCTTTCCAGGCTCTGCGGGGGATCCTCTCAACCAGGGGGTGGATCGTTTTTTCGGATACAATTGCCAACTGTTGGCCCATAACTACTATCCCTCGCATCTATGGAGTAACCGGGAGAAGGTGTTGCTGGAGGGGAATGATCAGGGTGGTTTCGGTACCTACTCGCAGGATCTGATCCAGGAGAAAACGCTCGAATTTATTGATACCGAGAGTCACCACCCCTTCTTTCTATATGTCCCGATGGTGTTGCCTCATGCCGAGTTGGTGGTGCCGGAGGATTCAATTATTGGTGTCCTGCGCGGCCGATTTGAGGAGATGCCTTACCGGGGTACCGATGCGGGACCTGCTTTCCGGAAGGGCGGTTACATGTCACAGGAGCATCCCCGTGCCACACATGCAGCCATGGTGAAGCGTATCGACTTCTATGTGGGACAGATTATTGATAAGCTGAAGGAGAAGGGTATATATGATGATACACTGATCATCTTCACCAGTGACAATGGGCCTCACCGGGAGGGAGGTGGTGATCCGGACTTCTTCAACAGCAACGCGCAATTCCGTGGTTACAAGAGAGATCTTTATGAGGGGGGGATACGTGTCCCTACCATCATCTCCTGGAAAGGAAAGGTGGAAGCCGGCGGCAAGAGTGACCTTGCTTTTGCCTTCTGGGATTATCTGCCCTCCTTCGCTGAACTCCTCGCTGTTGAATTGCCGCAACCGGGTGACGGCATCAGTATCCTGCCCACGCTGCTGGGTGAGTGTGGACAGCTGCCACACGACTACTTCTACTTCGAGTTTCAGGAGATGGGAGGACGTCAGGCGCTGATCAGGGGAGACTGGAAGCTGCTGCACCTCGATATCCGTGAGGGGGGACGGTATGAACTCTACAACCTGGCATCCGACCCGTCAGAGAATCACAACCTGGTCACTCTTTATCCGGAGAGAACGACTGAACTGAAACGGCTGATGCAACAGGCCAGAACAGAAGATCCTGCCTGGCCACTCCTGGAGTAAGACTTCAGCTCAGTTCCAGTCCGAATTCGTCGGAGAGCTTCTGAAGAGAGGGGTTCTGCTTTGTCATCTCATCAAAGATCTCATGTGAGGTGAGTGCTTTCCGGATGGCATTGCCCTCGGCGATCTGTATCGTCATGGTGATCTCGCCATTGTTCAGTTTCTCCCGCAAATAAGAGAGAATGGAGTGGCTGTTGTCGGTGAGGTATTGTTTGTTGAGGTCCGAGTTCACCTCCACCTCAAAAAGTGTATCACCAATCATCCGAGGCAGATAGAGCGTCATGCTGTTTTTCAACAGCTTCTCTTCTGTGAGATGGGCCGCGTACTCATTCCAGGCTGCCACCAACTGCTCTTCGCTGAAAAGTTGTGAACCGGATACCTCTTTCTCCGGCTTTTTCATCTCCGGCTCATTCACCCGGGAGCCGCTCAGTGAGCTGAGTGAGATACCCATACCGGAACGCGAAGCACTGCTCTTTTTTTGTGATCTGCTTCCGGTGGCGTGAGCGGCGTCAGGGGAGGGCACCTCTGTCGGCTCTTCTATATCCTGTTGTGAGGTGGTTTTCGGTGCAGCCTGCGCTGGAGCGGATGAGGGAGAGGGCTGTGATGGTCTCTTCTCGGTCTCCACTGATTTCTGTTCGTGCAGTGGTTTGATGGCCGGCTCCTGTACCTGGCTGGTATCGTCATTTTTTTGCCGGCCCTCAATTGTATTCAGCCCCTTTTTTTTTTCTCTCCCTGCTGTAGTTCCCGTTTCGGAGAGCTGACACATCCTGATCAGCATCAGCTCAACCATCAGTCGTTTGTTTTTGCTGATGCGGTAGTTGAGGTCGTATTCGTTTGCGATCGCGATAGCCTCGTAGAGGAAAGCGTTGCTGCATTTCTTTGCCATTAGGCTGTAGCGCTCACGGATCGAGGCTCCCACCTGAAACAGTTGTGCTGTTACGGCATCCCGGCAGATCAGCAGATCCCGGAAATGTGTGGCGATGCCGCTGATAATGTACTGCCCCTCGAACCCTCTGTTGAGAATGTCATTCAGGATCAGAAGAGACCCGGTCACGCTTCCGGCCAGGATTGCCTCTGTCAACTTGAAATAGTACTCATAATCCAGCACGTTCAGGTTCTCGATCACCGCCTGATAGGTGATCTTGCCACCCGTGTAGCTTACCGTCTGGTCGAAGATTGAGAGGGCGTCGCGCATTCCCCCGTCGGCTTTCTGTGCGATGATGTTGAGTGCTTCTGCTTCTGCGGTCACTCCCTCCTGTCGTGCCACATGTTGGAGGTGATCCACGATGTCACCGATGCTGATACGGTTGAAGTCATACACCTGGCAACGGGAGAGGATGGTGGGGATGATCTTGTGCTTCTCCGTTGTAGCCAGGATAAAAATGGCATGTGCCGGTGGTTCTTCCAGTGTCTTGAGGAATGAATTGAAAGCTGACGGGGAGAGCATATGCACCTCGTCGATGATGTAAACCTTATATTTGCCGATCTGAGGAGGGATCCGTACCTGGTCAATCAGTGAACGGATGTCATCCACCCCGTTGTTGGAAGCCGCATCCAGCTCATGGATGTTGTAAGATCGCTGCTCGTTGAAGGCCACACACGACTCACAGGCGTTACAGGCCTCATGTTCACTTGTCGGACTCAGGCAGTTGATTGTCTTGGCAAAGATACGGGCACAGGTGGTCTTGCCCACACCTCTGGGGCCACTGAACAGATAAGCATGTGCCAGCTTGTTGCCGGCAATGGCGTTCTTGAGAGTGGTGGTGAGCGCCTTCTGTCCCACCACCGTCTGAAATGTGGAAGGTCTGTATTTTCTTGCTGAAACGATATAGTTATCCATGTCAGAATCGGACAAAGAATGAACCACAAATATACGAAAATTATCGGTTTACTCACCTGCCGGACGCTTCATTCCCTCCGGCATGACAAATTTTTTCTACCTTTACATCATAAATCATAGCATCAGAGAAGATGAGATATCTAGTTTGGTTCATCCTTTTTGCCGGACTGACCCTGTTCAGTTCACTCTCCTGCTCATCAAGCAAAAAGAGCGGTACAGAGAGTAGGGAAACGTATGGGACGGAAACAGTCGTGCCTGACACCTTTGTCTTCCCTCAAGTGCCGGAAGCCTTAACAGATCCCGATGAGCGTGCACAATATCTGATCCGTCATTTCTGGGACCGTTTTGACTTTGCCGATAGTGGGCTCACCAAAAAACCAGCCATCACCGAACAGGCTTTTGTGGATTATATTCACCTGCTGAGCATCCACCCTGCCGGTGAGTCGGCTGAATCACTACTGCAGACTCTCCGGCGGGCTGAAGCCGACACAGTCATGTACCGCTATTTTGTGTCACTTATGGAGAAATATTTCTATGACCCCAATTCACCCTTCCGTAATGAAGAGCATTTCATTCCCGTGTTGAAAGTGATTACCGGATCCCGCCTGCTGGAGGATGCCGAACGGTCGCGCTATAACTTCCTGCTGGAGATGACCCTGCTAAACCGTGTGGGGGATAAAGCGAACAATTTTACCTTCACCCTTCCATCGGGAGAATCAGGGGCACTGTATGATATTAAAAGCCAATACCTGCTGCTGATCTTCTCCAATCCCGGTTGTCCTACCTGTGAAGCAGTCACCCGTCGCCTGGACAGTTCCGCACCACTGAACAAGGCATTGGCATTGAACAGTCCCACCAGGAGCATGCTCACCATACTGACGATCTATCCTGATAGTGACCTTGAAGAATGGAGAGCTTACCTGCCTCAGATGCCGCAGCAATGGCTACATGGCTACGATCCGGGGATGGCAATCACCCGCCGCAGACTTTACGACGTCAAGGCAATCCCTACGATTTACCTGCTGGACAGTGATAAGACTGTGATTCTCAAAGACACATCCATTGAGGCAGTGGAATCCTTCTTTTCCGTAATGGGTTGAATATAAACACTATAAAGATCTGTAAATTTATTTATTAACATTTGGAAGGTTTCTTTTTGGGGAAAATGTGCGCTGGTAAGCAAAAGAGCACTACTTTTGCAGACCAAAATTGCTCCCTTTTAGCGAAAAGGGGTTAAAGACAAGGGATTTGGACTGCTGCGCGAAGCAACAGCTGAATCTGAGTAGTAATCAAAATATTTTTATATGAAGTATGTGAACTTTTGCCTTGCAGCAATTCTTTCACTAGCGCTCTCATCAGGATCTGTCAAAAGTGATCTGCCTTCCATAGGTTATCATCCCGGAGAAACGATTCCTGATATCGTTTTAACGGACTCGGAAGGTGAGAGGCTTGCATTACATGAATTGAAAGGTAAAAAAGTTTTGCTGAATTTTTGGGCCAGTTACGATGCCCAATCCCGTGCAGCCAATGTGCAACTCTATAATTTTCTCTCAAGGAACAATGCGGATGTCACATTCATATCGGTCTCGTTCGACGAGAACCCGAATGTGCTGGAGAGAACACTGGCAATGGATCACCTGGAGATGATTTCCTGTTATCGGGAAACGAATGGTACAGATTCGGACCTCTACCAGGATTTAAGGTTCAACAAGGGGTTCAGAAGCTACCTGATCGACGAACAGGGTGTGATCACCGCAATGAACATCGATACGGGAGATTTGCAAGAGCTTCTTTAAAGAAGCGGAAAAAGTAAAACGGTTGTCTATTTGAAAAAGTAGACAACCGCTTTTTTTTTGTAGCTCTTGCAGGGAACTTAACCAGAAGTCCTCAATACCATTTACTGAGGCTCTTTTGTCTCTTCACCTCTGTCGCGACACCTGCCGGCAGCTTACTGAAAAAGGTGAATCCGGTCAGCTGTTCCAGCTCCTCAACAGATAGCATACTATTGATGTAATCGATACCGGTGGTACGGTTCTCCATCTTGAATGCAATCGTGTTGTATTCACCGTTCTGCTTGTTCTTACGGCAGAGTGCCTTGTATAGGTATTTGGGGATGGCTGCATTTCTGCCGGAGGCATCGAGGGCATAGCTGATTGTTTCGGGTGGTGAGGGAAGGATGCTCCCGGTCACTACATACAGTGTGTCATATTCCGTCTGTTTGCTCCAGTACCGTACCTTCTCCTCCAAATCGCTCCAGGTGGTGCCATTCATCTCGCTGTCTTGCGCCACCATGTTGGTGAAGTAGAAGGTGCTCCTGTTCAGATCGCGGGTGGCACTTCTACTGGCACTCGGCAGCATGTGTCCCCTGCTGACCGTGCGGGTCTGCCATGCGGAGAAGAGGTCGGGCTGGTATGCCACCGGTATCAACGGGTCATACTGCCAGTCATCTGTCCGGTTACCGGATCGCAGGAACGAGGGATGAAGAGGATAGGCAACCCATACGGGGTATCGTTCCTCGGTATCGTAATGGATGGTGTAGTTCCTCACCCCAGCCGTGGCATTGCTGTTGTTGAGCCAACTGAGATTGTTGATGATATGGGTGACCTGGTATATTTCGGGAGATAGTGTGCCGGAGCCGGGAACGGGTGTTTCCATGAAGATCTGCATGGAAGGCCGTTCAACAAGCTCAGGATCGGTGGGAATCACGGGCGGGGGGGTTGTATTGTCCACCGGATGAAGGATGTAGGCTTCACCACTGTTGCTCCCGGTCAGCGGGGTTGTAACCCGCAGGCTCTCCTCCTCAAGCTCCACACCATAGGTGTAGATGTAATTCTCTTTTTGGATCAGGGGTATGTTCCACTTAAAGGGAACACCATTTACCAGAAAGGTTAGCTCCACGCTGCTACCCTGCGAGAAGAGCAACACCCCATGAATCATCCTTTCATTTCCGCTGCCGGTAATCTCCAGAGGGATAATGCCACGGCTCTCCTCATTGAGTGACAGAGTACCATCGCTCAGCGAGAGAGAGCCTTGCGTGTATCCATTCAAATACGCCATCAGGCTGCCGGAGAGCATCGAAGCATCCGTAGCCGTGAGGCTTATATAGATTCGTTGTAACAGGTGATTAAAATCCAACCTGTTAAGCTTCTCCTTGCTCGAAGCACCAATCCCTTTCAGGTTATTGCTGTAAAGGATGTTCTGAGGGTTGGTTGTGAGGTTGATGGAAAGTGTGTTGCTGCTCTGTGCCGCGTTGTAGGGGTAATAGGCAATAATGTCGATTGATTCCTCCCCGGCAGGAAAATAGATGGGTTTGGTGGAGCTGAACTCTCCTGCAGCGTTGGTAGTGTAGGGGATGTTCCGATGCATGGCATTGCCCTCGGTGTATACACCAATTTGATCGCCTGCCTGCCACCGCGTGATTGCTTCGGAGGGCATTGACTCAGCCTCATTGATTTGAGAGGAGAAGAGGATTGGGTTTTCAGATTGCCCGGGGAAATCGGGATCTTTATCACATCTTGCCACCAAAAAGAGGAGCAAGAGTAATGAAAGTGTGGTTTTTTTCATTTGTCAAGGATGTTATCAGTTGGCGTCTTTTACGATTGCTGCAATAAAAATAAAAATAAAAAATGAGATGACGTTCATTTTTGTGATTTTCTACAATAAAAAAGGTTGTGCCGGAAATGGCCGGCACAACCTCTGTTTTCATCTCCCGGTAGATGGAATAACCGGCAGGTCAATCCTACGGCTTGTTATTTTGCTTTTCCCTGGTTGGCAACCGCATCCATCAGCTTCTTGATCTCTTCCGGGTCACCCAGGAAATAATCCTTCTGCAGGTTCATCGCATCGTCGAACTCGAAGACGTAGGGAACAGCGGTGGGGAGGTTCAGGCTCACGATCTCTTCGTCGGAGATGTTCTTCAGATGCTTGATGATCCCTCTCAGGCTATTGCCATGGGCTGCCACAATCACTTCGTTGAACTGTTTCATCTCCGGCACGATGGTCTCGTTCCAGTAGGGAAGGATCCGCTCTACCGTATCTTTCAGTGCTTCAGTCAGGGGGAGATCCTTCTCATCCACACCTTTGTAACGGGGATCCTGAAAGGGTGAACGTTCATCATCCTTTTCCAGTGGCAACGGCGGCACATCGTAGCTGCGACGCCATACCAGCACCTGTTCATCACCATACCTGGCAGCTGTCTCAGCTTTGTTGAGTCCCTGCAACATGCCATAATGCTTCTCGTTCAGGCGCCATGTCTTCTCCACCGGGATCCAGTCCAGATCCATCTCATCGAGTACCACGTTGAGTGTTTTCACCGCTCTTTTGAGGTAGGAGGTATAGGCTTTCTCAAAACGGAAACCCTCTTTTTTCAGATATTGTCCGGCTTTGTGGGCTTCCGCGACACCTTTCTCGGTAAGATCCACGTCGGTCCATCCGGTGAAACGGTTCTCCTTGTTCCAGGCACTTTCGCCATGGCGAATCAAGACTACTTTCTTCATATCTACTTTTTTATGTGTGAGTAATTAGTTGGTCATTTGGGTATGCAAATCTACACAAAATCGCGCTCTTTTCATCCATTTGAGAGGAAAAAAACGGTCATGTCAGTCATGCCGCAAATCAATTTTCAGTTGATCCTGTTCCATCTGCTTCAGGTGACGCAACTGGATCACCAGCAGGTAGAGCGACAGCATCGCAGCCAGCGTGTCGGAGACCGGGATGGCAATCCACAACCCTTTCAGTCCCCAGATACGGGGTAGCAGTATGATGCCCGGCACCATGAAGATCAGCTGACGACTAAGGCTCTGGATGATCGATTTGACAGCAAAGCCGATGCTCTGGAAGAAGTTGGAGCTGACAATCTGGAAACCCACAAGCGGCAAGGCCAGCATTGCGATGCGCAATCCCGTACTACTGATCTCAAGCAGCTCCTCGTCGGTGGTGAAGGCAGAAGCCAGCAGTTGTGGGAAGAACTGACCGAGAATGAAACCAGCAGTGGTGAAGAGTGTTGCCATCCTGAGGGCATAGAACAATGTTTCTCGTACCCTGTGATAGTTCCCTGCCCCATAATTGTAGCCGATGATGGGCTGGGTACCCTGATTGAGGCCCAACACCACCATCAGGACAAGCATGAGAATAGAGTTGACGATGCCGTAAGCACCCACGGCCAGGTCACCCCCATAGCGGAGCAGTGAGGTGTTCATCAGCAAGGCGACGGCCGAAGCGGCTACCTGCATGCTGAAAGGGGAGAGACCTATTGTGATGATGGAGAGGATGATTCTTCCTTTGAGACGTATGTTTCTCCACCTGAGTCGGATCACGCTGCTGCGCAGCGTGAAGTGATGCATCACAAAGAGCATCCCGATGAACATGGAGATCACTGTTGCCCATGCCACCCCTCTGATGCCCAGCTTGAAGACGAAGAGAAACAGGGGGCTGAGAATGAGGTTGAGCACTGCTCCGATTAACATGGTCACCATCGCCTTGGTGGGATAACCCGATGAACGCATCATGGCGTTGAAGTTGTAACAGAGACTCACGAAGACGTTACCCAGCAGCACGATCTCCAGGTAGTCGCGGGCATAGGGGTAGGTGAGGCTGCTGGCACCGAAGGCCATCAGGATTGGCTCCAGGTAAATATAGAAAAGGGTGATGAAGACTGCGTTGAGGATCACTGTCAGCAGCAGTGAGTTGCCCAGGATCTGCTCGGCCGTATGATGATCCCGCTTACCCAGGCTGATGGAGATGCGGGCAGCAGCTCCTGATCCCACCAGCATCCCCAGTGAGGAGGTGAGTGTCATCACCGGGAAGGTGATGGCCAGCCCCGAGATGGCGAAAGCACCCTCCACCTGTCCGATGAAGATGCGATCGACCACGTTGTATAATGCGGTGACCAACGTACCCACAATACTGGGTAACGAATAGTCCCATACAAGTCTCCATATTTTTTGGGAGCGAAAAGCAAGTTCTTTTTCTGTATCCAAAATATTCTAATTCCTGATAACCTATTTCTTGATTCATTGCAACCTGTTGCAAGCATCGAAAGAATGTGCAAAAGTAGTCATTATTCTTCACAATCACAGATTTATGGAGCCTCCCTTTTTTGCTCTTTCGCTTGTTTTTTTCGATAGATGGTTATAAATTTGGATATTAAACCTGAGAGCCATGAACAGTCATGAACAGTTGTTACACTACGTGTGGTACTACAGGTTGTATCCCCGCGACACGCTTGTGACCACAGATGGCAACAGGGTTGAGGTGATTGATCCCGGGATACGTAACATGGATGCCGGACCGGATTTCTTTAATGCCAAGCTGAGGATTGGCAAGGTGCTGTGGGCGGGTAACGTGGAAATTCACACTACATCGGCTGATTGGTATCTGCATGGGCACCATCTCGATCCTGCATACAATACAGTGATCCTTCATCTGGTGGGACGGGTGAACAGAGAGGTTGTGAATCAGAGAGGAGAAACGTTGCAACAATCCCTTCTGGTTGTTCCGGAGAAGGTGCAGGCGAACGCGGCCTTTCTGCTGCAGAGTGATCATCCTCTTCCTTGCCGCGATTTTCTCTCTTCCATGGATCCGCGATTGATTCGTTCTTATCTTGATGATCTGTGTGTGGAGCGCCTTGAGCATAAGTGCGGGGAGATCAATATTCATCTTGAGCGATTCTCGCAATCGTGGGATGAGGTGTTTTATGTGATTCTCACACGCAACTTTGGCTTTGGCCTGAATAGCCGCTCTTTTGAATCCCTTGCCCTCTCCTTGCCTTTTCGTATTATTCAGCGTCATTCTGATGACCTGTTGATGGTGGAGGCGCTATTGTTTGGACAGGCAGGTCTGCTGCAGGATCAGTCGTTGCATGACCCGTATTATCAACGTTTGCAGAGAGAATACCAGTTTCTTAGTGCAAAATATGGGTTGAAGTGTATGGATGGGTTTCTGTTCCGTAAGATGAGGATCCGGCCCTACTCCTTCCCCCCTCTTCGGATCGCCCAACTGGCATCCCTCCTCCAGCAGACAGGTCGTCTTTTCTCCGCGATTCTGGAGATGGATACTGTCTCACAGCTCTCAGAGTGCTTCCGCAGCGAGCCTTCCTTATACTGGTCCACGCATTATTCTTTTGGCAAGGAGTCACCTCTCAAAGCGAAACCGCCTGGTGCCGCTTCAATCGATCTCCTGCTCATCAACACTGTTGCCCCCATCCTGTTTGCTTACGGCAAGAAAACCGACAGAGAGGAGTATTGTGACAGAGCCATATCGTTGCTGTTATCCCTGAAACCGGAAAAAAATAATATCGTACAGATGTTTCGCCAGTCAGGAGTGGTGCCGTTCAACGCTTTTGATACCCAGGCGCTGATTCAACTGAAGAAAGCATACTGTGATCAACACAAATGTCTTTATTGCCGGATAGGTCATTCTCTTCTCACCTCATCAGATACAACCTCTCATTGAGTAATCCGCGCCATTTTCACGATTTTTCTCAATTCATATTGAATAAAACGGGTAAATGATTGTATTTTTGTCCGATAATCACCCATCTCATTCGAACGTGGTACAATGTTGAACAAAATTTTCTCATACCTCTCATTTCTATTCCTGGCCCTGACGGCTTTCATCATCTTCTATTCCTGCGCAAACATTGCAGCACCCACAGGTGGTGCCTATGATGTGGATCCTCCCGTTGTACGCCGTTCGACTCCTGATTTCAATGCGCTCAACACCTCTCCCAACAGGATTGAGATTGAGTTTAATGAGAACATCAAGATCAAGACACCCAATGAGAAAGTGATCATCACACCCCCTCAACAGAATATGCCGGTGATACGTTCCGTAGGCAGGAAAGCGGTGGTGGAGCTTAATGATGAGCTATTACCCAACACAACCTATACCATTGATTTCACGGATGCCATTGTGGATAACAATGAGGAGAACCCTCTCGAGAATCTCGTCTTCTCCTTTTCCACCGGTGACCGCCTCGACACCCTGGCTGTCTCGGGTAAGGTGCTATCGGCATCAGATCTGGAGCCGGTATCCGGAATCTATGTGGGTATCCACTCTCACTTTGATGATACCCTATTCACCCGGGTACCCTTCGAACGCATCTCCCGTACCGACTCACGGGGTCAGTTTACAATCAGGGGGATGGCGCCGGGAAGCTATAAGGTTTTTGCCCTTGGCGATCTGAACAGGGATTACAAATATGATAATCCACAGGAAACAATAGCCTTCCTCGATACTGTGATTGTCCCTTCTACCATGGAGGCAGTACGACAGGATACCATCTTCCAGGACAGTCTGACCATTGATACCATCAAGACGGTCCACTATACCCGTTTTTTGCCGGATGACCTGCTCCTGCGCGCATTCCTTTCAAACTTTCAGCGGAAATACATGAAGCAGCATGAGCGTACCGCAAAAGAACGTCTTCTTCTTCAGTTTGCCGCTCCCGCGCCCATGCCTGTCTTCACGCTGATGCAGCCGGAGCAGCCGCAGAACGACTGGTATGTGCTGGAGCGAAATGCAGGTAATGACTCCCTGTTGCTCTGGATCACCGATTCGATGGTGTACCGTCAGGATTCAATCATGATGAAGATTGACTATTTCCGCACTGATTCTTTAAACCGGGATTATATAGATACCGATACTCTTACCTTCTCTGTTCGCGGTGCTGCACGTCAGCGTCGTTCCGAGGAAAAGGATACGGAGGAGGAAGAAGGAGAGGAGGAACCGATCCGGTTTATACAGATGAAAACGAATGTGCAGACCACGTTCGATCTCTATAATCCGGTGCGGTTCGAGTTTGGCGAGCCGGTGATACGTTTCGACTCTTCCCATGTGCAGCTACTCATGCAGGAGGATACACTCTTCCTGCCAGTGCCCTTTCGCATGGAACAGGATTCCCTCAATCCCCGTATGTTCACCCTGAGGCCTTCCTGGGTCCCTGGCGGGAAATATAAGCTGGCAGTCGATTCCGCCACCATCATGAGTCATTACGGTTTGTGGAACGACAAGTACGAGCAGGCTTTTACGGTAAAGGATCTGGATCAGTATGGTAACCTGGAGATGGTGATCAACGCTCTTCCTGCCGGCAAAGCCGCCTTTGTGGAGTTACTTGACAAGTCGGATAAACCATTTCGTAAGAGTTCCGTCAAAGGGAACAGCGCCAGATTTCAGGATCTGCCCCCCGGTGAGGTTTATGCGCGGCTTGTCATTGATGAGGATGGTGATGGCGTCTGGACAACCGGCGACTATGAAGTGAAGCGCCAGCCGGAACAGGTGTTTTACTATCCCGGTAAGCTCACGATAAGGGCCTTCACCGATCATCTTGAGGACTGGGATATCACGAATGTGCCGCTAATTCAACAGAAACCGCTGGAGATCACAAAGAATAAACCGGAGGAGAAAAAGCGAAGAGATCCCAATCAGGAAAGGGAAAGAGAGAGACAACAGTCATCACAGAGCTCACCTTTCTCCGGCAGGGGGAGCACCCGCAGCGGCGGCGGTTCGTCAGGAATGCGGATGCTGTAGCAGTGGGCTCCTGGTGGGGTGGAACTACTTAAAATCAATTGAAAAGATGAACAGAAAGACTTATTTAATAATCTTCCCATTGTTATTTGTTCTGTTGTTGTCACCGGCAGCAATGAATGGTCAGTGTAAGATTGAAAACAATGCGTTTGTCAGCGGTGAAAAGATCGTGTATGACCTCTATTTCAGTTTTGGCATCCTCAATGCTCGCGCAGGTAAAGGATCACTGTCAGTAACCGATGCCAATTACAGAGGTGTGAACGCCTACAAGACGGTGATGACACTCAACACCTCGGGGTTGGTAGGTAATATCTACTCTGTCAATGACACCCTTACCTCCTTTGTCGATAAGGACCTGCGTCCACTGCTTTTCACCAAGGAGGCAGCAGAGGCAAAGGATTATTCGGTGGAAAGACAGGCTTATACCTATCATGAGGGAAACGAGGTAAGCATTCGCGCCCTGCGCACCTGGAACGGCGAAGAGCGCTTTGATGAAACGGTTACTACCGACAAGTGTACCTACGACTATCTCTCGGTGCTCTCTTATGTGAGGAACATTGACTACACGGGGATGCAGCCCGGCGACAGGACCTTTATACAGTTTATTTCGGGGCGGCGACCGGTACAGATGTTCGTCAATTATATGGGGACCTCCTCTATCAAAGCAAACAATGGCAAACGTTATGAGGTGATTGACATCACCATGACGATACAAGACGATGCCTTCACCAATCAGAAAGAAGCACTAAAAGCCTCTCTCACCAACGACGAGAACCGCCTACCCGTGGTGATTGATACCCATCTCAAGAAAGGTGTTGTGAGAGCGGTACTCAAGGATGTTTCAGGCCTCAGACACTGACAGGTGCCATGTGGTGTCGGGACGACAGAAGGGTGAATGAACAAAATTTGTCCGTAAATATGGGTCGGGGATCTCTGAAAATCTCCGAAAAGAACCTATCTTTGTGATCCAACAAAGATTACCAAACAGATGGCTGATCAGAATCATTACGCAAAAATACCTGAGCCGGCATTAAGAAGGCTGCCCTGGTACCTCTCTTACGTGAAGTTACTCAAGAGCCAGGGGGAAACGATCGTCTCTTCCACACAGATCGCCAGAAAAATTGATGTCTCTGCATCCCAGATTGCCAAAGATCTCTCCTATGTAGATATCCATGGCAAGACCAGGGTCGGTTACGAGATCGACGATCTGATCTATGTCCTGGAAACATTCCTGGGCTTCACCAAGACCCATAGAGCTGTGGTTTTTGGGGTGGGTAGCCTGGGAGCTGCCTTGCTGTCCGATTCCGGGCTGGAGCAGTTCGGCTTGAAAATCATTGCCGGGTTCGACGTGAACGAGTCGTTGGTCAACAAGAAGATCCACACCATACCGGTTTATCATTCGAGTGAGTTTATTGAGAGAAACAGTAGCATGAATGCCAGGATAGGTGTTCTCACGGTACCCCCCGGTTATGCGCAGGAAGTGTCTGAATATATGATATCAGGTGGTATCAAGGGTATCTGGAACTTCACCCCTTTCCGTATACGGGTGCCGGAAGGAGTCGTGTTGCAGAACACTTCACTCTACGCACATTTGGCGGTGATGTTTAACCGTTTGTTGTCATGAAGATATTTGCCGTGGGACTGAACTATGCTTCACACAATAAAGAGATGAAGCGTACCTTTGACAGCAGTGAACCGGTGCTGTTCATGAAACCCGACACCGCATTGCTCAAAGATGGAAATCCCTTTTTTCTGCCCGATTTCTCGGATGATGTGCAATATGAAACCGAACTGGTGGTTAAGGTGAGCCGGCTGGGAAAGAATATCTCAGAACGTTTCGCTCATCGTTATTACGACGAGGTTACCGTGGGCATCGATTTCACAGCACGTGATTTGCAGAAGAAGCAAAAAGAGCTGGGGCTGCCATGGGAGATAGCCAAAGGGTTCGATCATTCGGCTGCCATAGGCTCTTTTATTTCAATGGAGGAGGCCGGTGATCTGCAGGGGCTGAGTTTCCATCTTGACATCAATGGAGAGACGGTTCAATCGGGCAATAGTAGGGAGATGATCTATACGGTTGACCGGATCATTGCCTATATCAGCCGGTTCTTTACGCTGAAGATCGGGGACCTGATCTTTACCGGTACACCTGCAGGTGTGGGTCCCGTAAAGATCAACGATCACCTTCAGGGTTATCTTAAAGAGAGAAAATTGCTCGATTTTCGGGTGAAATAACACTACGGAGATCAAAAATACCAATCGAATATGAAAAGAATCCTCCTGGCAATCGTTGTTACACTCTCCTTATGCTGCATACTTCCTGTTGAGGCACAAGATTACAACCCCATTCCAGTTGCCATGCCCTCATTGCTGTTTGCTCCCGACGCCAGGGCTGCAGGGATGGGTGACATAGGTGTCGCTACCATGCCTGATCTCTACTCGCAACACTGGAACGCTGCCAAGTACCCATTTATCACTGGGGATGCGGGTGTTTCATTCTCTTACACCCCCTGGCTGAGTAAGCTGGTGAATGATATTCATCTGCTCTATGTGGCAGGATACTGGAAGCCGGGCAACGATGCGATTGATGCGATAAGCGCCTCACTTCGTTTCTTCACCCTGGGCAGCATCGATGTAAGTGATATGAGCGGTGAGTTCTGGCAATCGGTCTCACCCCATGAGATGGCATTGGATATTGCCTATTCACGCAGGCTGAGCGAAACATTCGCCGGGTCAGTGACCCTGCGTTATCTGCGTGCTGACTATGCTACCGGCAATGATGAGACCACCCCGGGAAATGCTTTCACCGCCGATATCGCGGGTTACAACGAGTCTTATCTCTCTCTGGGCCGTTCGGAGGCTCTTCTCGGCCTGGGGTTCTCACTTTCCAACATCGGTACGAAGATCTCATACGACGGGGGAAACAGCTCCATGTTTCTTCCTGCCAACATTAGGATGGGAGCCTCAATGGGCATCCCCCTTGATGAGCGTAATACATTCTCATTCAGTGTCGACATCAACAAGCTGCTGGTACCCACACCGCAACTGCCTGATGAGGATGAGACCTCTGAGGAGGCACTGCAACGCATTGAGGATTATAATAATATCTCATCCATAGCCGGTCTGTTTCGTTCACTGGGTGATGCCCCGGGTGGATTGCGCGAGGAGTGGCAGGAGGTGGCCTGGTCACTGGGAGCGGAGTACACCTACCTCAATCAGTTCTCCTTGCGAACCGGGTACTACCATGAGGACCCCTACAAGGGCAATCGGCGTTATTTCTCCTTTGGTGCTGGTTTCCGGACAGAAGCGTTTCAGATTGATGCTGCTTACCTTTTGTCAACCGCCCACTCCAATCCTCTTGATCAGACATTGCGGCTTTCACTGGGATTCGATCTGGAGGGAATCAGGAATTTGATGCGATGAATATGAACATCAGAATTGGATTCGGATACGACATGCACCGTCTCAAAGAGGGTCGCCCTCTCTGGATCGGGGGGATACAGCTCGAGTACAGGCTCGGATTGGATGGTCATTCCGACGCGGATGTACTGATCCATGCCATCTGTGATGCACTGCTGGGGGCAGCCAACCTGCGCGATATAGGATATCATTTCCCCGACAGCTCATCCAACTTCAAAGATATTGACAGCAAGAATCTCCTCAGGGAGACTATCTCTCTCCTGCAATCAAAAGGATACACGGTTGGAAACATCGATGCCACTGTCTGTGCGGAGCAACCCAAGCTGAACCCCTATATACCGTCTATGCAGGAAAAACTGGCCGAGGTGATGGGGATAGCATCTGATGCGGTTTCAATCAAAGCGACTACTTCCGAAAAAATGGGTTTTGTGGGCCGTGAGGAGGGGATCACCGCGTATGCAGTGGCACTCGTCAGTAAAAGTGTGTAGCCATGTCATGGTTCAGGGGTTGGCAGCGGTTCAAACAGTCGCGGGGTCATGGTGTTCATTCACCCTTTGCCTTTGACCTGATCCGTAAGGTTCTTCGTTCCACGCACCACTACTACGCCTTTGATGAGATTGAGGATCATACCGCCGCACATCATTACGACCTATTGCGAAACAGCTCTTTTTATCATCTTTCCTTTCGACTGGTAAACTATCTCAAGGCCAAAAGAATACTGGAGATCCATTCGGGAGCAGGCGTGAATACCCTTTTCCTGATCTCATCCGACAGGAATATCCGGTGCAGCTGCGTGGAGGATAGGGCGGATCAGGTTGCCATTGCCAAAAGGTTGACAGCGGCAAAGAGCAGTCAGTGCACAATGTTATCCCATCTGCCGGAAGAGGGGATCTATGATGCCATTGTCCTGTATCCGGGAGAAGGTGTGATTCCTTCAACAGACACATTGCTGCGCCTCAGTCATGATGATACTGTCTGGATTATTCACCCGGTGAATAGGGGAAAGGGAAAACAATTTTGGCACAATATCGTTAATGATGAACGCATCGGGATCACCTTCGATATGAAGGATACCGGAATTGCCTTCTGTAGACAGTCATTCAGCAGGTTACATTATTATTTATAATTCCTGGTTCGAAGTTCAAGATGAATAGTTTACGATCCGTAGGCCGAAACATTAGTATTTTTAAATATAAAGCTGACAGCTGATTGCTGACAGCTGATAACAGGAAAAAATGAAAAAAAGCATCATTTATACGAAAACAGGAGACCAGGGTACCACATCGCTGGTAGGTGGAACCCGCGTTCATAAAAGCCATATCCGGCTGGAAGCATATGGCACCCTTGATGAACTGAACAGTCATATCGGCTGGTTAAACTGCACTATTCCCGATAAAGAGGATTATGATTTCCTGCTGTATCTACAGCACAAGTTGTTTACCATAGGGTCCTACATGGCTACTGAGACCGAAAGTAAGTCACCCCATGCCGCCAGCATCATTGGTGCCAATGACATCCACCGAATTGAGGAGCAGATAGACAAGACCGATGCCTCACTGCCACGTCTCAATCGCTTTGTACTCCCGGGGGGGAATGAGACTGCTTCAAGGGCGCATATTTGCCGCACTATTGCCAGACGGGCTGAGCGACATGTCTACCGGGTAGCGACGGAATTACCTGTTGCGGACGAGGTGTTGATCTTCCTGAATCGCCTTTCTGATTACTTTTTTGTGCTTGCCCGTAAAGCGTGCAGCATTACATCGGAAGAAATATTCTGGGAACAGGGTGATATATAAAAACTTTTTATACATTTGCGGAAATTTTGAAACAAACTAAAGAAAGGATTTTTCAATGTATTGGACACTAGAACTGGCATCCAAGCTGGAAGATGCCCCTTGGCCCGCTACAAAGGATGAGCTGATTGATTATGCCCAGCGCTCGGGTGCCCCCCTGGAGGTCATCGAAAATCTTCAGGAGATAGAAGAGGACGGTGAGGTGTTTGAATCGATTGAAGACATCTGGCCTGATTATCCAAGTAAGGAGGACTTCTTCTTCAATGAGGACGAATATTGATATCGTACGGAGCAAAAAAAAACATCCCGATTGATTTTTCAACGGGATGTTTTTTTTGTGGTTACTCCTTTCCTAAAGGGTTGACCCGTTGTTATCTTCATCAATGACAACGGGAAGGGAGCATGCAGATCAATCTCAAAGCAATTTCTCTATCTTGTCGGTGAACATGTTCTTGGGTCCGGCACCAACCACTTTGTCTACAACCTCCCCATTCTTGATGAAGAGTACCGTAGGGATGTTACGGATGCCGTAACGGGAGGTGGTATCGTCGTTGTTGTCCACATCCAGTTTGCCGACAACCACACGATCTTTGTATTCTTCGCTGATCTGATCAACGATCGGTCCTACCATCTTGCAGGGGCCACACCATTCGGCCCAAAAGTCGATTACGACCAGTTTGTCCGATTGTAACACTTCTTCTATGTTCGCGTCTGTAATTTGAAGAGCCATATTTCTCTGTTTAGTTATGATTATGATTAATTGATTTTGAAATCGATATCCAGTTCATCTCGCAGAGTGTCCACCAGATGCTTGTTCACTCTGATTTTGGCGGGACGGGAAAACAACTGTATGTTCATGTGCCGCTCCTCACCGATGATCTGGAAATATAACAACGAATTTCCTGAATTGTTTTTTATCAGGGCCGATAATTCGGCAACCGTGGTGTCATCCAGCTTACTAAGCGGCATCTGCAGGGTTATTTTCGATACCAGTTTATCCTTCACCTCAGAAAGCAGACTGATGGAGGTGATTTTCACCTCCAGTTCGTTTTCACGGTAGCGCTTCGGTTGTACCTTACCCTCAATGTAGATGGAGAGCCCTATGCGGGCGTAACGGCCGAAGTTGACGCTGTCCTCACTGAAGAGTGCCATCTCGTAGCTGCCTGCATAATCCTCTATCTTAAAGATGGTATAGGGTGAGCCACGTTTGGTCTGTCCCTCCCGGACCATTGTGATGATGCCTCCAAAGGTGATCTCCATACCATTGAGAGGTTCGAGCTCCTGTAGTCGCACCGTGTCGGCATTGCACACATATTTCAGGATAAATTCATAATCGTCCAGGGGGTGTGCTGAAAGGTAAATGCCAATCAACTCACGCTCCTTGTTGAGTCGTTCCAGGTCGGACCAGCGCGCCGCCTGTGGTATCTCCGGGCGGGCAATCTGGAAGGAGGTGTCATCGCCGAAGAGGGAGACCATGGCACCCTGCTTATCCATCTGGTATTTACTGCCGTAGCGGATCAGTGTCTCCATGAACTCCTCCCCTTTGCTGTTGGTGGCGAAGAACTGCTCACGATGGATGCCGGGCAGCGAGTCGAAGGCGCCGGCGAGAGCCAGTGCCTCGATGGTCTTCTTGTTGCAGGAGGAGAGGTTCACCCGTTCCACGAAGTCGAAGATATCGCTGTAGGGGCCGTTTTTTTCTCTCTCTGCAATGATGTCGTTGGCTGCACCCTGCCCCACGCTCTTGATGGCAGCCAGACCGAACCGGACATCCCCCTCGCTGTTGACCGAGAACTTGAGGAAAGACTCATTCACATCAGGACAGAGCACGTTCATCCCCATCGCCTTGCACTCATCCATGAACTTGGTGATCTCGGTGATGTTGTTCAGGTTGTTGGAGAGCACGGCTGCCATGTATTCCGACGGGTAGTTGGCCTTCAGCCATGCGGTCTGGTAGGCCACCCAGGAGTAGCAGGTGGCGTGTGACTTGTTGAAGGCGTATGAGGCGAACTTCTCCCAGTCGGCCCATATCTTGTTGAGGATCTTCTCCTGGTATCCGTTTTGCTTGCCGCCTGCCAGAAACTTCTCCTTCAGGGCGGTCATCTTGTCGATCAGCTTCTTGCCCATCGCCTTGCGCAGCTCATCCGACTGGCCACGGGTGAACCCTGCCAGCAGACGCGAGAGGAGCATCACCTGCTCCTGGTAGACGGTGATGCCGTAGGTCTCACTCAGATATTTCTCCATGATGGGCAGGTCGTAGCTGATCTCTTCCCTGCCATGCTTGCGCGCGATGAAGGAGGGGATGTAATCCATCGGTCCGGGACGGTAGAGGGCGTTCATGGCAATAAGGTCTTCAAACTTGCTGGGTTGAAGCTCCTTGAGGTACTTCTGCATACCCGTCGACTCAAACTGGAAGGTGCCGGTGGTCTGTCCGTTGCAGTAGAGCCGATAGGTGGTCGCATCGTTCATGTCAATGGTGTCGATGTTGATCTTCACCCCCCTCGTCTGCTCAATGGTGACCAGCGCATCCTTAATGATGGAGAGGGTCTTGAGGCCGAGGAAGTCCATCTTGATCAGTCCGGTCTCCTCGATCACCGACCCCTCGTACTGTGTCACCAGCAGCTTCTCGCGCGTCTCCTTGTCCTCGGCCGTGCTGATCGGCACCACGTCCGATATATCGGTTTGACCGATGATCACGCCACAGGCATGCACACCCGTGTTGCGCACGTTTCCCTCCAGCATGCAGGCATATCTGAGGGTGTCTCTCAACAGCGGATCGCTGCTGTTGGCTGCCTCTTTCAGCTCCGGCACATTGTCGATGGCAGCTCTCAGGTTTACCTTCTTAACGTTGGGAATCCTGTCGGGTACAAGCTTGGCCAGCCGGTTCGATTCGGAGAGAGGCAACTTGTGCACCCGTGCCACATCCTTGATGGACGATTTTGTCGCCATGGTGCCGTAGGTGATGATATGGGCTACCTTCTCACTCCCATATTTCTCTGTCACCCAGCGCAACACCTTGCCGCGCCCCTCATCGTCGAAGTCAATGTCAATATCGGGCATGGAGATGCGGTCGGGGTTCAGGAAACGCTCAAACAGCAGGTCATACTTCAACGGGTCGATGTCGGTGATGCCCAGGCAGTAGGCGGCAGCGGAGCCGGCTGCCGAGCCTCGACCCGGACCCACTGCCACATCCATCTCCCGGGCAGCGTTGATGAAATCCTGCACGATGAGGAAGTAGCCGGGGAACCCCATACGTTTGATGGTCTCCAGCTCAAAGGTAAGTCGTTCATGTATCTCCTCTGTCAGCTCTTCCCCATAGCGCCGTTGTGCTCCCTGAAAGGTGAGGTGTGCCAGGTAATCAGCCTCCAGCTTCACCCGTATCACCTTGTCGTAATCACCCAGCCGGTGAAAGGTATCCTTGCCGAACTCCTCCATCAGCACCTGCTCGGGATACTTCTCCCGGTACTGCTCCTCGGTGCCGAAGGCGGGATCAATGGGGTAGAAGGGCATCAGGGGGGGGTTGTCGATGGAGTAGAACTCCACCTTGTCTGCCACCTCCAGGGTGTTGGTCAGCGCCTCCGGGATATCTGCGAAGATCCGGTTCATCTCCTCGGTGCTCTTCAGCCACTCCTGCTTGGTGTAGCGCATCCTGTCGGGATCATCGAAATCCTTGCCCGTGCTGAGGCAGATGAGACGATCATGTGCATCGGCATCCTCCTCGTTCACGAAGTGCACATCGTTGGTGGCAATCAGCTTCACATCATATTTGCGGGCGATGCGGATCAGCTCCTGGTTCACCCGCTCCTGCTTGGGGTAGGTGCTCTGGTCCGCATCGGGGCGGTTGGTCTTATGGCGCTGCAACTCCAGGTAGTAATCGTCGCCGAATACTCTCTTGTACCACTGTACCGCCTCCTCGGCGTCGCTGGTCTGCCCGCTGTCCACCTTGCGGGAGATCTCACCCCCCAGACAGGCGGAGGAGACGATCAGTCCCTCGCTGTGTTGCTCCAGTAACTCCTTGTCGATGCGGGGTCGGTAGTAGAACCCCTCGGTCCAGCTCTTGGAGACGATCTTGATCAGATTCTTGTAACCGGTCAGGTTCTTGGCCAACACCACCAGGTGCCAGCCGCTGCCGTCGATCTTCTCCGACTGTGAGAATCGATCGCGACGGGCCAGGTAACACTCGCACCCCACGATCGGCTTGAACAGTTTCTGCTCTGCCGCCTGCAACTGCTGTTGCAGGGCCTCCTTCCTGCCGTCAGCATCCTCTCCCTGCGTGAGGGCGTCAATTTCTTTTTTCAGGTTGGCAATCTCGGTCTTACGCGGCCCGTTTTTCTTGTTGCAATAGTTGAGGAACTCCTTGATGCCGTACATCGCACCGTGATCGGTCAGGGCGATGGCACGCATGCCATCGTTCATGGCTTTGTCGACGAGCCGCTGGATACTGGCCTGCCCGTCCAGCAACGAATACTGGGAGTGAACGTGTAGGTGGATAAATGGATGCATATCTCTGAATGGTTACCCGGGGTTATCTACGACAAATATACAGAAAAAGGAAGTAGCTTTTTCAGCTTATCGCAACAAGTTATCAACCATAGAAACTATCTCTCATTGGGTGAGCTTCTTTGATTCCGGATCTGATTCCACAAAAAAAACCGGTGGGTTTCCCCACCGGCCTGATTCGTTCGGATGAACGGTTGTGTGCTTATTTCGCGATCCTCTCCAGCCATTTGATCATGCCCAGCATGGTGAACATGGAGATGAGACAGGCTACCACAAAGACCATCCAGGTGGCGGTCATCGAGATAGAGGTGTAGAAGATGGCGCCGATAAAGAGCAGACTGTTACCGGCGGCAGTAGCACCTAACCATGCTCCCTGCATGATCCCCTGGTATTTGGGAGGAGCCACCTTCGAGACGAAGGAGATGCCGAGGGGACTGATGAAGAGCTCGGCCACGGTCAGAATGAAATAGGTGCCGATCAGTAACCAGGGTGTTACTCGCGCTGCATCGGGGAGACCACCCATGGCTTCCAGTTCACTTTTGAAAGGAAGACCCATGGAACCGATGGCCATCACGGCATACGCCAGTGCGGCGATACCCATACCGATGGCTATCTTACGCGGCGTGGAGGGTTCCTTGCCTTTGGTTCGAAGCCATCCGAAGAAACCCACGATGATAGGGGTGAGGAACACCACGAAGAAGGGGTTGATGGACTGGAAGATCTCAGCACCCTCCAGGGTGGCAAACCCCAGGTTGACTCTGATCTGGCTCAGATCGGTATAGTCTTTGGCAAAATAGGTGAGGGTGAGACCGTTCTGGTGAAACGAGAACCAGAAGAAGATCACCACTGCGAAGACGGCGAAGAGGGCATAGAGCCGCTGTTTCACCTCTTTGATATCCATCTCTTTCACTGCTGAACCATCTGCTGCTACAGCATGTTTGTTCGCCGGATCAGGGAAACGGTTTTTATTGATCATGTAGATCACCAGCGAGATCAACATGGCGACAATGGCCACCGCAAAGGCATAATGGAACCCGGTGGTGAAGACATTGAGATATTCACCGGCAAAAGCTGTCATATCGCTGCCACTATATCCCACCTCACCAGCCAGACGCTGAAAACGTTCACCTCCCTCAGCCGTGATGGTGTTGCCCAGATACTGATGTGCCAGAGTAGGCAGGTCAGCGTTGTAGAGGAAGCCATTCTTTTCCACCCACCAGTTTCTGACCCCTACCGCCAGGAAGGGAGCGAAGATGGCCCCCACGTTGATGAACATATAAAAAAGCTGGAAGCCTGAGTCCCGCATCTTGCTGTACTTCGGATCATCATACATCTGTCCCACCAGCGCCTGCAGATTACCCTTAAAAAGGCCGTTGCCGAAGGCAATCACCAGCAAGCCAAGGCAGCTGATGGCCAGGAAGAGTCCGAACTTGTCGGCCGGCACGGGAGTGGGAGTGGGTATGGCGATGATCACGTAGCCCAGTGACATCAACAGCAGGCCGGCCATGATGATCCCCTTGTAGTTACGGGTCCTGTCGGCCAGGAGACCGCCTACCAGTGCCAGTAGATAGATTGATGCATAAAAGATGGAATAGATGATACCGGTGGTGGTCTCGTCCAGTCCGAATTTGGTCATTAAGAAGAGTGTCAGGATCGCCATCATGGTGTAAAAACCAAATCGCTCCCCCATATTCGCCAGCGACGCAGCGAGTAGTCCTTTAGGATGATTTTTAAACATTCTCTGTAAATTTAGGGTGACTAATATTAGTTTTCGGTATTTAAGCTGCAAATATAGAGATTTTTTATAGAAATTTGCGATTGTTTCTCATAAAAAGAACCTCTTTCTAGGGGTAAGAAACAGAAGGATTGCTCTTTTTTTGTCTTTTTTATTTGTGTGATTAAAATTTATTGTACATTTGCACTCTATCATCACGAAATAATAACAAAGTGAACAATTCTGTATTTGCATTTTCTTTCTGGTTTTACTTTTACTTTAGCAGGTAGGGGCAGGATTTTATATGCAAAATGAGAAGAAATTAAAAAGTCATATCAGATAAAAATAAAATCCTGTCGATCACACGATGGGATTTTTTTTATTGAGTATATGACAAACCAGATAAAAAAATGAAAAGAGTAGCTATACAGGGTGGACTGGGAGCCTATCACGAGATCGCGGCACGCGACTATTTCAAAGGGGAGGAGCTGGAAATTGTTCCCTGTCAAACATTCCGTGAGATCTTCACCGAAGCGGACAATGATCCGCAGTTGATAGGAGTGATGGCCATTGAGAATACCATTGCGGGCAGTCTGCTGCCCAACCATGATCTGTTGAAACAGCACCGTCTGCAGATCGCCGGTGAATACAAACTGCGAATCACCCATACCCTGGCAGCTCTACCGGGCACTGCTCTCGGTGAGGTGAGAGAGGTGATGTCACATCCCATGGCACTGATGCAATGTGAGGAGTTCCTGGATGAACTGCCGGGCATCAAGATTGTGGAGCATGATGATACCGCCCTGGCTGCAAAAGAGATTCGTGAGCGGGAGATGAGAGGTACGGCCACCATCTGCAGCCGGCTGGCGGCGGATATGTACGGGTTGGAGATTCTTGCGGCAGGCATTGAGACCAACAAGCGTAACTTCACCCGTTTCTTTATCCTGGCACGTGAGGAGATGCTCCGGGAGGTGCAGAAGGCGAATCATATCAACAAGTCATCGCTGGTGTTTGTCCTGCCACACAGCGAGGGGTCGCTATCGAAGGTGCTCTCGGTGCTCTCCTTCTATGGTGTCAACCTGACCCGTATCCAATCGCTCCCCATCATTGGTAGCGAGTGGGAGTATCAATTTTATATCGATCTCACCTTTTCCGATTATCAGCGTTACAAACAGTCGATCGACGCCATCACTCCGCTGATCAGTAACCTAAAGGTGCTGGGCGAGTACAGGGAAGAAAAGAATTCAGGAGAGAAGTGAATAGAATGAAATGAGAAGAACTATGAAGATGATTGAACCGGCAACACATATCAAAGCAATTGAAGAGTATTATTTCTCGGTAAAGCTGGCCGAGGTAGCACGCATGAATGCCGAAGGGCGGGATGTGGTCAGCCTGGCGGTGGGAGCCCCGGACCGGATGCCATCGCAGGAGACCATCGAGACACTCTGTGAAACAGTGCAACGACCCGATGTGCATGCCTACCAGCCCTATACCGGTATCCCGGAGCTGAGGAGAGCCTACGGAGAGTGGTATCACCGTATCTACGGAGTGGAGCTGACAGCTGCCGAGGTGCTGCCGCTGATCGGCTCGAAAGAGGGTATCCTGCATGTCTCGATGACCTTCCTCAACTTCGGTGATGCGGTACTGGTGCCCAACCCCGGTTATCCCACCTATCGATCGGTGTCGAAGCTGTTGCGGGCAGAGGTGATGGAGTATGACCTGCTGGAAGAGAAGGGGTGGGAGCCCGACTTTGAGGCGTTGGAGAAAAGGGATCTGAGCCGTGTGAAGCTGATGTGGGTCAACTATCCCAATATGCCTACCGGCGCGAACGCCTCTCCTGAACTGTTCGAGAAGCTGGTGGCTTTTGGCAGGAAACACAACATCGTGATCTGTCATGATAACCCCTATAGCTTTATCCTGAACGACAGGCCCATGAGCATCCTCTCCGTGCCGGGAGCAAAGGAGATATGCATCGAGCTCAACTCACTGAGCAAGTCGCACAACATGTCGGGATGGCGCATGGGGATGCTGGCATCCAACGCACAGTTCGTACAGTGGGTGCTCAAGGCCAAAAGCAACATCGACAGCGGTCAGTTCAAACCGATGCAGCTGGCGACGGTGGCTGCACTCTCAAATAGTGATGAGTGGCATGCCGGGATGAACCGTATCTATCGTGAGCGCCGTAGCTGGGCTGAGAAGATCATGCTGCTGCTGGGTTGTAGCTACGATCCCCGGCAGGTGGGATTGTTCGTCTGGGGTAAGCTGCCGGCAGAGACGGAGAGCAGCGAAGCGCTGGTCAACGATCTTCTGCAGAGAGCACGGGTATTTCTCACACCCGGCTTTATCTTCGGCAGCAACGGGGAGCGGTTTATCCGCATCTCGCTGGGTGCCTCCGCGGAGAAGCTACAGGAGGCTTACAGACGGATTGAGGAGTATATT
>Ga0265294_10001281_pt1 | contig 33958 bp, 68 predicted proteins | sample MunlanPumphouse3_FD_192504 | JGI IMG/M metagenome (GOLD analysis project Ga0265294, IMG submission 192504) | Groundwater microbial communities from a municipal landfill in Southern Ontario, Canada - Pumphouse #3 | ecosystem: Environmental > Aquatic > Deep subsurface > Groundwater | place...
TAGGCAAACATAATTCTCGCGGATTCTCGACACAGGAGATCATACTGCTGTCGGGGAAGAGAGGTAGGCTTCTTTATCTTCTTTTTAACGAGAGGGGAGCGGCTCACCACAGGCACAAATCGAATCTCGTTATTCAACGAATAGATGTCCCCCAGAGGCGGACGGGTGGAGCGCACAGCTACATCTGATGCGCTCTTAGGTGCATTATAGCTCCCAGACATTTTCATTAAATACGTTGTTACCGCCAATGATGCGGATGGGGCGTATACTTCATACCAAGACTCGCTATTTCGTCTAGATGAGCCACTCTTCGTATGTCTTACGTAATATGCTTTAATCATTGTTTTTTACCACCACAGTTTCGGTAGATTCTCAAGCTATATATTAACTTACAGCTCGCCATTACCTACATTATCTTACACCCACTATTACATAACGTTTCCCCTTCTTTTTGGATTGGTTAAAGGGGGAACCTTGTTTACTAATCTACGTAACCTCCCTATATGAAAGGATCACTTATTAGGCTATTTTGGAGCGCGTTGTCCCCCAAGTATCTAAATTACAGATAGATTTGTGATTTAAACGCCTACTTAAAAAATGACGGGAATCGATATAAGAGGAATTTGGTATTGTCGATTCATCTTTGATTAGTTTAAAAAGAACAGATTGGATTTAGATGTAATTAAATCCAGCAATTGATTTTCCCACATACGTAATAGTAATCGCCGAACCTCACATTACTTGCACGACAATCCATTGTTTTGTGAATAGTCTCTGAGTTAAAAGGCCCCGATTATCTAATCTGAAGGTTTATTAGGTATGTAACGTGGTCATTGGTATGGCAAGAAAAGAGAGGGCTCAATGGAATGCCCAAACTCCAAAAACGCCACGCTCTTTGTCTATTGCGTTTTTGTTATTTCGTTCACTCCATTAACATATATTGCCCATTTCGGGGCGAGTATATATCCAATACCCAGAATCTTTTTTGACAACTCTCGCACAATACCCCTCTCTCCTGAAAGATTCGGCAGTCATCCGAGCCATGTCTTTTCGATGCACGCAACCATAGGCATGGTATTTTTTCCCATCGATTGTTCTCACTCGCGTCATAGTTACCGCTCCCCAAGGTTGTGCGATGACAGTAACCGCTTAGCCTCCTCACGGGCAGGAGCGTTCTTTGGCGAATTCACACCGTATCCCGGAAAATAACTGCCCATTTGCATGGCACACCGTAAGCGAGCATCTTTGATGCCATCGACTTTTACTAAAAATGCCAGCCGCGTATAATCAGACTGAGAATACTCACGACCCCCCTCAAATCTATCAGCCCAAGACATCCCATAACTAACATCAGCCCATAATTTCTTTCCGTTTGCATTGTACCATAGAATAGCAAATTTAACGAATCGTTTTTTATTCTTAGGAGATAGTCCCGAACTATCTGCAATATCATTGAGAGTGTTTACTACAATCTCTCGCTCTTTTCCACGTAGAACTTTTACCATCTATTTCACCACCCATATACGTAATAATAATCACCGATCTTCACAGTACGTGCACGGCATTCATCGCCACTATCGCGCCACTCCTGAGCGTTTTTCTGCGCCTTTGCCTTTGTCTTATATCCACCATCTATCGGGCCATCACTTGCCCCAAGATATAATAGTTCGAAAGGCTCACTGTCAAAGTATTTTGTTTCAGGAGGAACAGGTATACGCTTTTCACCACTGCCTCGCTTCGGAGGACTTGTATTTTGTTGATAATTCCACATATTAATCACTATCTCCAACCCTGATCTTTTACCCAATAAATACCCTCAGAAGATTCTAATCGATCAGGAACTGCACAATAAATTTGTAGATAAGCAGAATTTGACCCATTGGGGTTTGCCCAAATTTGTTTCAAAGCCCCATCGCAGGTAACTCGGGCTAGCCCTCCACAACCCCGGATACGAGCGGCAGATTGATCGGCATCAGACCGCTTCAAACAGGTTAGTTTCGAGCACAAAACATACCGCTTTCCCCCGTGTGTCCTATATTTCAGATCACACCACGGATAATCTTCCCAGTCGATATACTTAATTTGATTTAACATCAACACATCCTAATACCCAACACATTCCACCCACCCAATCATAGGGATGTTGATATGGAATTTGCCCCGGAATTTGTTCATTTCAACATTCTGTTTATCCAAATAGGTTAATGTTGAGTCATACCCACCACGAAGCACCGATATATCATACGGATCTAGAGACTGTCGCCGAACCCCCACCCGGATGTCGCGCACATTCATCGTAATCCATTTTCGGGATAATTTTTCACCCATTATGGCCGCCCCATTTTAAGCAGTTGCATATACACTTTCGGATACTCCTTCTCACCCAATTCTAATCCGTCCGTCACCCAATCCCCCCCACACTTATCACGCATATCCCGATACCACGCAGAGGTTTTATTGACTGGTTCCAAACTTACATGTACGGCTTGGTGAATATAGGGATATACCGCACGATATTCAGAATATTTGATCGTGTGACTACGCCCATTAACCGTGACTTTTTTTCCATTATGCTCCCGATATAAGATTTTTATATCGGGAAATTCGTCATGGTGTCTCATACTAATCGATCCTTACCCCAGAACAGATGCACACCCTCACGCCACAATTCGCGGTGGAAATTTCTACTGACATACTGAATACAGTTTGTTGATTTATCCCGGTCAACTGTAAACACTACTTTGCGACCCTGCTCTTTTGCTTGATCACGGTGAGATTTGCGACATATAGGGTCATTTGGTAACTCCCCAACATATACATAGTCCTCGCCCGCTCGCTTAATATACTTACGAGGATACCAATCACGAGTAGGTATCCTTAATGTTTTTGCCATTTAAATACTCCTTTTATCATGTTTTTCCCCAACGCGAGAGAGGATGTGGGCATTGCTCATGGCATTGACCTCTTCTTTAGCTTATAGCCATCACCATATAGTTTACGAGACAAATTATACACCAAGGCGAACTCCATATCCATACCGCTACCGTTCATACGGATACCCCCCGTCTTATCATCGTATGTCGAATCCAACAATTGAGCCACATAGTAACTAACGCGGTCTATTTCATTGTTCTTGACTGTATAGGCATTGATGATCCGACTCATCCCAGATTTGCTTACAGACTCAATTTTCGTCCAAACCACTTTGTTTCTGAGGAAACACTTCTTTAGATATGTTTCCGCCCACGCCAGTTCTTCTTTCGTTGCTTTTACCATTTTAATACCACCACACAATTAACATTTACTCAGACAGATCATTTGCGCGATCTCGCACTAAGTCTCCGAGTTACAATCCGCCTCTCGAATTTATGCACATATTCTTCCCCGTATTCGAAATTTGGGGTTTTAACCCAGTTTTTTAATGCCATTTTAATACCACATCTAATGCCAGTCTATGTATTCCATTGCATTTTTGCAGTTTTTAGCGGCGTCGTTTCTGGGCTTATATGGATTATGTCTGTAAACACCGAATCCTGCTGGAAGTTTATTCAGACCAAAGTAATCCCGAATAATCTCCCTAACCATCCGTTCATTGTCAGCATAAACTCCAAGTTCATCATAAGTCGAACTCACAGGATTGTCGGCATAGTATAACCGTTTCCCATCTCGTTCTCTATTTAAATATAGCACCATTTTTATTTCCTCTTTCTTTTTGCGAGCCTTCCTTTTACGATTGCTTTTACTTTATCCATTGCTTCGCTGTCCCAAATCGGCTTCCCAAAATGATTATCGTTACCCTCGTATGACCAAACGGCACGATCACCTTTTGCATACCTTCTTTGTTGTTCAGGGAGACGTAACCACCCAGAAGGAACGTCGAAATCCATTTTGTCTAAATCATACCCCGCCGCATAATAAATATGACTCCGGTTAGAATCGTATCTAAACCAATACCAACCATTACCCATCGGAATGAATAATTCGGGAGAGTGTTTTCGTTCATCTAACAGATCCGGGTTATTTTTAATGGTGGCAAGGGTAAACAATTCCATGGTTACGCCATTTACTTTCATCAATACTTCGCCGTAGTTTCCCGACGTTTGCAGGTTAACATTTATTTTAGATGTCATTTTATTTCCTCTTTTTTGCCGCGAGCCGTTGTTTTATGATTGCACCGAGCTTTTTCCACGCCTCACTATCCCAGACGGGTTGGCCATATCCATCTTCGTACGACCATACGGCACGATCTCCCTTAATATAATATCGCTCGCTGTTTTCAGGTTGGTTTAACCACCCCTGCGGAACGGCAAAATCGATTTTGCGCGTATTAAATCCAGCGGCTTCATACAGTTTTTCACGGTTGAAGTTTCCAGTATAAATGTAACGACCTCCGCCCAATGCATGGATATCATCGACAGGTAGCATTCGGGCATCTATCGCACGCTTAGTATACACATTAAGGTACACTCCATTCACAGTCATTGAATCGACTCCATCCTTCCAATTCGTTTTGTTTATATTATTTACCATTATAATCTCCTTTTTGCTTCTGCAAGCAGTTCATTTGCATTGTTCCCATACAATTGGAACTCTTCATCGTATCCCCCATAGGCTCCCATCGCGTCAAGTAGTTCCAATTCGCTCTTTGCAGTCTTTAGAGACTCTCCGATTACACTTAGGGCACTTTCTGCACGAGATACACTAGAAGCGTCATCCAGCGTTAAGTCAAACGAATTGCCTATCACCAAATAGTCAGAATTTTTAATTTGACCGCCCGTAGCATCCTCGCAATTAATAAACTCAATTGTGTAGTAAGTATGGTCGCCAGTACTTCGATACCAAGTGCCCCCATAATCTTTCCAATTGACGTCACCCGTGAGGAATTTAAATGCCCTCATCGGGGGGATTGCAGAGAATCTCCGAGTTTTTCCAGTCGTGCCTCTTTTTATAATCCGAGCAGTCATTGGCCTTTGCCTAACCGCATTACTGATTGTTTTTTTCCGATAAACCATTTTATCGCCCCCGTTTTGCTTCTGCAAGTAATTTGTGCGCATTATTACCTACAAGGCGATACTCATGTGCCCCCCCATAAGCAAAATATACGGCCCTAACCAAATCCACGTCGGATTTTACATCAGAACGCCTCATGCCTGCAACTTGCAAAGCCTTATCAACATGACCCCGACTATGCCCATACATCCCAAGGTCTATTTCAGAACAGAATACGGCGTAAGCATTTTTGGAGTCTTCATCAACTTCCCCAGTCGCATAGCTCACATTCATGAACTCGACTATGTGATACACGCGACCCCCTAAACTCCTGTACCACGTACATCCATAATCTTTCCACTGCATCTCATCCCCAACCAGATATTTATATACCTTTGAAGCAGGGATTATTGGAAGCCAGCCATCGCCCTCATAGGTTGCCTGACGTCCAACAAAGCACACGGGAGTTGTTTTCTTCGTTACTCTACTGATTGTTTTTTTCTGATAAACCATCCACACCACACCTAATTTTGTAAGTAATAGTTGCCCCTACGACAGATATACTTTACGCACAAGATAAGAGGAATGTTAGGTTAATTGCGTATTCTAAAAAACGCCCCACAGGGGTTTAAACTTCATGCTGCTTTGATTGACCACAGCCTTAAGAAAAAGTAAAAGAGGGACGGGCAAATTAATTTGACTAGTTAATTATCGGAAACTACCTAGAATATAACCCAATGCCGATTGATCCGCCAATGCTCTAGGCCGTAGGTATAAAGACATGGTTGCACAAGTAGCCCCAGATGCTTTTATCGTTCGTACAAACAACCCCTGCTCACGGGCCATATATGCGAGCCGTTCTAGTTCCCGTGATTGCTCGGCAAATCTTTGATTGATATTCACCGTTGCCCCCAATACGTATTCAACCCCACCTATCTTTTTAATGAAGGGAGGGCAGTTTCGCACGTCTTTACATTTATTAACATACAGTGCTAACCCGACGCCTTTTACACTAGTCCATGTCAAATTATCCGCCCCTCGGCGTGATGCCGACTTATCCACGGCCTGATTTATATTCTTGTGACTCATCATACCATCCCCCAGCGATTCAGACAACCCTATCGCCTCATATATCCCATACCTCTCACATTCCACATCCGCAGTTTGCATAATTCCTCTTCAGTACATATGAGGGGCATCCTTATAATAATATGGTTTGTTAAAATAGTTCGTTTAAATGAATGTAATTTGGGCTCGTAGAAGGGAGTTTCCCCTCTCAATATTTGCTTATTACTATACCCTATCCCCAATATAATAATTCTTATTATTCTTTTTCATGTACTTCCGCATATCCAAGGGGAGATACAACCAGTCGCGTTTTACATACTCACCCGCACGCTTTAAGATCACATCAGGACGCCGGTATTCTGCTTCATCGTCTTTTCGTAACCAACTTAAAGAATGGATTACATCTGACATTCGGTCTTTTTCAGTCGCATAAGTTCTCCACCACTCACGAGGCAACCTGACTTCGGGAATAGCACCCAACACAACTATTTCAAAATTGCCCGTTTTTCCGAGTGACTCACCGCATCGGGAAGTCGCAGATTTGCACCCCGTAGCAAGCACATCCACATGGCAAATCACCGCCCCCTCCTTACAAGATTCTTGATAAAAGACACGATATTTGATTATTAAGCATCACCCCTAGAGTCGTGTTTTAATAGTGTTAAAATTGGCGGGCTTTTATAAGGGGCTAAGAGAGATTCTCCTTAGCCTCATATCCGAGCGTTGAAAAGGCACAACGCAACTCGTTACCATCACGCAACACGACCAATAGCTCAGCCGCGTTAACATACGACCCTTCCAAGATACGGAGAGCACGTTCCTCAGAGATAGATTCCTTTCCTGACTCATCTATGCGATAATACATTTTTACCACATAGTTATGTGTCGCTACCCCTATAATAAAGTTTTGGGAGTTATCCAATAACTTGAACGGCTCCACCGGCGAGATAATAATCGAAGTTTTCATGTGCACTGACGACAGTATAAACAACCTGATACTGAGGTGCATTTGAGCGATAACTACTCACATCTATGAATTGCTTTAAACGAATACTTGTACACGCATCCAATATGTCAGACTCACGCACACCCAAGGAACTACTTACGCGCACTGCACCACGAGATGTATAGTGGTAGTTGCGTAACCAACTTAGTCCTTTTGCTACATGGACGGCAGTGAGGGCATAACCCCCAGACCTAACTCGCCTTATATCGACCTTCCCTTCGTTCAGTCGCCGTTTTAACAAGTTGACTTCTGATTCGGTCAACCTTTGCTTTCCTTTAAATTCATCAAACCAATCTACTCTTTTTGCCATTTTATCACCAACCAGTGTCTTTTCTCCAAATTGTTCCTTCCGGGGTTTCTATTTTGTGGGGGAGAATCTCATAGATATCATCATACGCTTTCACAGAATCCCTAGGATTACCCCAAACTGAATATGAATCCGAAGGCCCCTTAGTTATCCGAGATAACCCCCCTGACGTGCGAATGCGTTTAGCAAGCGATTCTGCATAGATTTCGTTAAATCCCCAGAAACACAACACATACTTTTCTCCGTTAAATGCCCGTCTCCTTAACCCCACCCACGGGTAGATTCTCCAATTAATTAGAGAACCCATCCCGATTACCGCCCATATACGTAATAATAATCATGGATTTTAACAACGCGGGCCAAACAATCTCCGCCACATTCACGCCATCCGATTGCTTTCTTCTGCGCTTGTGCCTTTGTCGCGTAACCATCCTCCGGGCCGGTTCCTTCCCCAAAATCCAACAGGTCATATTTCGCGCCATTGAAATACTTTGACTCAGGTATTTTTGGGGGTCGTTTGGCCGTCATTCTCAGGGGTTTCATCATTTTGGGTGTTGGCCCCACCATATTTCTTAATGATTTTTTCATCTTTTTCCTCCAAAATAAATTCTTAATTCACCACTTACTTATTTCTAATACCCAGCTTACGTACAGGCTCTTCCCAATGTCGTTCGAGAATCCCATCCTTTACTTCACCCAACATGTGGTCTGTTTCAAACACGTCGTTACCAAGACTACCAGACCTCACTTTTTTTTGAGCCTTTGCCAAGGTGGGGGCAACTACCCTAAATGTCCTTGTTCCTTCAACCGCAAATTCAAGGATATATATGGGCATTATTTTATCCCCAATAGTTTTTTACCTTCCTGCACATACTCATCCAAATATGCAGGAACCCCGCGACCATCCCTATACTGGCGGGAATACGAGCGATAGTTACAATTTGGTACATAATTCCTACCAGTATATACCTCGACATCCCAATCAAATTCTCCACCCGCACGCTTAGTTAAGTTATCACTTGCACGATAAATGACCAAATCAGTTATCTTTGATGTTTCGGGGTTTCGGACATACATATGTACAAATCCACCGTGCGCACGAATGTCCCCCACTCGCCATACATACATCCGAATTTGGTCGGGATTTTTCAGAGCAGTAGAATACTGCACAACGGGGTATTTTGTCTTAATTTTTCTAACCATATCTTCACCTAATCCTAAAATCTGGGTGCTTGGCTTTCAAACACTGTTTTACCGACATCGGCACTTCAGCCCAGTGCGACAATGCAATCTCCACAACTCTCGGATTATCACGGTAATCCATGTCAGGTGGGCCAAGAAAGGCGCATTTGGTGGTGACGGCTACCGCCCGGTCATGACAATCACAATATTCATCCCACCAGACTCCTGCGAGCCTTGCGCCAGATACGGCCTTCACAGAGGGTCGCTTAACCCAGTCTAATTTTAATTGACCATTTGCTATAGCTCGCTCGATTGCAGGGGCGGCCTTCTTTACTGCTGACCGATTATCTTTTGCGCACACATCCACATCGTGCAATCTATGTTGGTCAGTATAAAATACGCGATAGTTGTTTTTTACAGCCATTTAATCACAACGCCCATTGTATTTACAATAAAGATACCTTGCTTCTAACAACCCATCAAGCACACCACTATTGTCCAGATCACTATAGTACTTCCCATTTCCACGACCATAATCAAAAGGTTCCGCAAGACCCAAATAACATGCGATTCCCATCACACGTTTGGCTTTTCTCCACACCTCAGGTTTGTAATATTTAGGTTTGCAAAAACCAATGTTTACAAGTATTTTGAGTTCGTCTCCATTGAATTTATGGAGCCATCGAGCGTCTTTTTCCAACATTGGACGTTTTAACCCCATCATCTTCGCACCCCTATACTTTTTTGTTCATATACGCGACACCCGGCATCAATCACAACATAACCCCACCGATCATTACCCAAACGACCTAGCAAGAATACCCCCAATTTCTTTTCGGGTGTTTTGAGAATGTCCCTCCGATCAATTATATGACCGCTCCCAGAACGGTCTACCACACCATTAGCATCCATGAAAAATAAGGGGTACCGTGCAACATATACTGCGTCATCGTTGTAATGCGTAAACTGCTCATATTTACCATTTCTCATACGAATGTAATCGCCTACACGAGGAGCCAGATCCTTATCCCATTTTGCAAGCCATTTTTTTGCCAGAGCTATATCAGTAGCGTCCGGGGGATTCCCTTCCCCCATATGCACCCCAAGATAAGAGCTAGTCTTACGACTTAGCATACTCGGCGATACCCCAATCTTCTTTCCACCGCGAGTGATTGTTATACCGCCACTTTCGTAACATCTCTCACGCTGAGCATCAGTTAGATCATATTTTACCATTACCTCACCCCCTCCTTTCAAGACTGCCAATAGCATCCTTTAGAGTTACAAAACCCCATTCACAGCTATCCGTACCTGTACACCACCCCTGACCGCCTTGTTTATGAAAGAACTTTACCTCCTTGTCCCCACTGCGTGAACAGCGGAATATCGCCATACCTCGGCGTAACTCCGAATTGTTCCTATGACCAACAAGTTGATAGTCAGGCACCGCTCGGTATGTTTTCCCATTGACGATATACTTTTTCCCCGGTTTTTTTGTTGTCGCCATTTACGCCCACATCACTTATTTGCGTTGTCCCGCGCCTCATCTCGCTTTAAGCATTCTCTCGAAAATTTTTGTTGACGAGTATACATCCCCTTGATCCTATCAGAGCTCATCCAGTCATACATCTCACGAGCTGTAAGATAACCGGAAAAATCAGACCTTGACGATGATTTAGGATGTACGAACTGTACCACCATCCTTCCATTCGTATAACCCATCATAAGTGCCCCAGTTCGATATTTATAATTGCTACCCCTATCTTTAATGAGCGGGATTTTCATATCGCGACACATATCATAGAACCAGTTTTCTACTTGTTTTTGACTTATTCTTGCCATTTTAATCACCTATACAATTGACTTGATTAACGCCGGGATTCTTCCCACTTTAAAGATTCGCGAGCTTGTTTTTGTCGTACATTATATGCCGCTTTTAGATCAGTATACCGTAACCAACTCTCCATCTCACGAGCATTAAGATACCCAGATAGGTCGTATGTACTCGATGATTTTGGGTATACGAACTCCACCCGGATCATCCCATAAGCCCCACCCATTGTAAGTGCACCAGTGCGATATTTCGAATTATCGTAGTTGCGGTCATCGAAGAGAGGTATTTTTTGATTGCGACAGATTTCTTTGAACCGGGCCTCAACCATTTTTTGACTTATTCTTGCCATTTTAATTATACCCAAAACCATCTAACTTCATCAATACTGCCTCAAATAACTCCCTCTCACGACTGGATAGTTTTATACGCGACCCAGACAAGTCCAACTTCCGATCTGTATACACAAAACCAATCCGATTTACATACCCACTCGTTTCAATTGTAGCGGGCATACCCCAATCGCGATCACTACCCCGAAGTATATACGGATGCGGATATCTTGCGGTATTCGCCATTCCCATCTTCTCAGATAATAACGCATTCACCCCCCTAAATTTAAAAGGGATGGCATTTAAACGGCGGAGATTCGTATCTTCAGGCACGGAGTAACCCCTTACCATGGAGGCAGTCACACGTATGGTTTCGCCATTACGAACGATATTTACATATCCTTGCAGATTCAGCAATTTTTGTTGCTTGTTTGTTAATTCATATTTTGCCATTTTTAATCACCCATACAATTGACTTGGTTAACGCCGGGATTCTTCCCATTTTAGAGATTCGCGAGCTTGTTTTTGTCGTGCATTATATGCCGCCTTTAGATCAGTATACCGTAAATAATCCGACATCTCACGTGCATTAAGATACCCAGATAGATCAATCACACCTGTTGATTTTGGGTATACGAACTGTACCTGTATCCTCCCATACGCCCCACTCATCCTAAGTGCGCCGGTTCGGTATTTCGAATTATCGTTGTTGCGGTCTTCGTAGAGAGGTATTTTTTGATTACGACAGGTTTCTTTGAACCAAGCCTCAACCATTTTTTGACTTAATCTTGCCATTTTAATCACCTATTTAATTACGTAATTCTTGTGCATCGTTTTTAATGCGGTTTTTATGTCTTTGTCCAACTGGCCCCACGGGGTATCAGCACATTTCAATGCGATTTTCATCCTGAATAAATGCAAATCGTTATTGTCAGAGGGAGTTATTCGGAACCGATATGCATAATTAAACACATCCAAAACATCCCGAACCCGCTGAACATGGGTCGAATATTTTTCCCACCACAGAGCGGGCCAACGATTGGCCGTTGCCGCATCACGCACCCCGAACACTGTCCCCCCATAATTCCGGGTAGAAAAGGCATTTCGTTGACGTATGATATCCCCGAATTCGAGTGCCTTAGCACGATCCTTCGCACGGACGTCTTCATAAATCATCCCTTCATCGGTGTCAAACACAACACGATATTTTTTCATCTCCACCATAAGGTATTATTATGCCCAAAACACATATAACAATTACCCTTCAGTTTTAGAAGCCGCTCAGAAAAAGTTACATATATAAGTTTTCAAACTCTAGATTTGGTCGCCCGTTTAACAATATGTGCTTTAATTGAGCCCCTCCCTAAATAACTGAGCCACAGCAGGAGATTTGCAAGGATAGGCAACAATAACGCCATACTCCTTTAAGTTACGAATGGTCGGAAGGTAAAAAAGAGTTATCGTCGGTAGTTCTGCCCCAACGTGTCAAGAGGTTCCATTGTATACTCTACCGGAATGAATTTTCTAAGGTGTTTCATTTTGTATTTGAGTGGAACTCGAAGTCGAATGCTCTCAGAAGCGGGGTTTAATAAAATCGGGTTAGTCAACACAGAATCAATCCAATGATCTAATTTCTTCAATTCATTAAGTTCATCGTACATATTATCAGTAATGTTGAATGGGAAGAAGAAACCCTCCGCATTAAATTCCCCCTCATATTCTAAGTATTTTTCCACATATCCAGTGTGATAAGCTCTGCCATGATACCGATACCGAGCAGTACCCATCAGATACCACGCCCCTTGAGAATCCACATTGTCATCCCAGATAAGTTTTAAGATTAACGTTTTAGCAGACCGATCATATTCGTTTGGCATCACACGCCCCATGACCAATTTTCGTAACTTTTTAGGAGCATTTTTGGGGATATCAATTATTGGTTTCATTTGATTACCTCTTTATCCGTATTATCTTCATCGACGCGAGATCTACATGAATCCGGGTGAACATCGCAAACTGTTTTGTGAACCGTTCAAATTCGTAGAATTCATCCACCAAAGGACGATATATTACCGTGCCGGGCCAAACGGGAGCTTCCTCTTTCATTGTGGCACATTTATCCCTTAACGCCCGAGTTTGTTCAACCTTTGGCATAACAACGCGAGGTTTAACTGCCAAATGTTCGCGTAACAAGGTTTTTGAAGATCGGACGGGAGTTAAATTCCCAGACGGATCAGCATCATATACACCAATGTCGTGCATAAGTATCCACGCACTACCAAATTTAGGAGTGCCTGTTATCTTCCGTCTAAATTCATTATTTCTTCGTTTTACCACACACATCACCACTCAAATAACCTTACTGAGATCACTCAGACCCCACCACTCCTTATCTTTTAGTATTCTTTTAGAAGAGACCGCAACGGGATACGGGGTCGATTCTCCCGGCCTTAACATCAGATCAGATACATACAAAACATAATCCGGGCTAGACTTTTTACCAAATACTCTTAAGAGACATACGCGCCCCCCTACCTCAATGTTTTTCCCCTCCCGCAGGGCTTCAGCCTTCTTAGTATACAGACGCCCCGTAGAGAAGAACGTACCGCCATGATGGAATATCTTTTTAGGAGGAGTTCGCATAGCCTCAAAATCAATTAATTTCTTTAGGCAATCTTCAGCATAGTTAAAGAAATAGGGGGCATTTGCCCCATGCCGTTTAGTCACTCGTCCAAGCCTCCGCTCTAAACTGGCTTCATCGCCGTCACTATCATACAACTCATATGCAGACAGTATCCGTTCTACGGCGGATTTGCGAGAATCCACAAAATAGTCTACGACCCCTTTCTTTAAAGTCCGTAACGTCCGATAATCGCAAAGTACCAAGATCTCTAACCCTGCCCGACTGTAATATACATCCACACGACCCCCTCCTTTTTTGGAGAAGTCAAAGGTTACAGTTGTATCAAACATCGGCACCACGATGGAATTACGCCCATCAGGTTTTTGTAAAACGTGGGCGTTGATAGATGCCCTCTTTAACGCAGTAGCTATTTCCTGAAAGTCAATTTCCTCAAAAGATTTGAGTTGGTTTTTAATTATTCCCGCCACACTAAACCCCCCAATTAATCGATTAAAAACGTCCTGAGCGGTCTACATTAACCCTTCTTATAGACCCGGTTATGCCCCCACCCGGATGTTTACGCATCCACTCGATTGCATAGTCATAAGCCACAGACTGAGGGAAATACCCACACACAGGTACATACACCATACCAGATTTGGTCATTCCCTCAACATAACAATTCCAATCACCCACACCCCTGTAAGCATGGAGGTGGACTTGCACATGTTTGTCCGAGTGCCGCCACAACATACCATTACCGGGCACAAAGCCACTCTCCTTATCCCAATTTTTGATTTTGCCCATTTTGATTACCTACGCTTATCCATCACACTCACATGCAGATCAGTACCTTTTTTATGTCCAATCCACCATGAACCATTTTCAAATACTGTTTTCCAATGATTCTTCATTTCTTGTGTTTGCCAATTCATTTTACTTACCAATTACCATTTCGTATCTCCAACGCCCGTCTTTCTTTTGGATTACCCGAACCTCTGCGTTTGTACCCTTAAGGCGCTCGGAAGAGAGTTTTGGGTTGAATAGAGTGTTGTCGGGCAGTATCGTCCAACTTGTTGAATAATACTTTTTGTTGATCATTTTTTCCAAGGCCGCTTTAGACCCAGCAGACGCCAACAATTTATATTTTTTGGATGGCTTCACTACCCTACTTACTTTCTTTGGAGATTTTGGCGCTGACACACCCACACCCCAATGGAAATCGCAAGGCGCTGTATCCCGTGCATACAGTAACGGGGTCACGCGGATTTTTGCCCCGCCCCTACTGATGATTACGAACCCATCAGTCTCCAGCTTTGTTTCCTGATTTGCAGTTAATTCATAAATTTCCATTCGTTTTACCAACCCTGTTTACGTCTGAATTTCTGAATCTCCTTGTGAGTATCATACCAATCACCCCACGACCCAACAAACATGACTTCTTTTTCTGTATCGTAACAGAGAGTGACGAGGTAAGGCTCGCCCTTATTTATATACAATAAGCCTGCCGGGCCATATTTGTTTATCCACAAGACTTCATGCTGAACGGATTCTACCCCATACCCACCAATCATACTGTTGGCCATATCCAACACCCGCTCCGCATTACCGCGTTTCATTTCTGCTTTTAATGCAGTCGCATCCACTTTCTTTAAGTGAAGACGTTTGACCATCATCTCGATGGAAGGACTTCTTCTGATCATGCTATCCAACCCCTCTATTTTATTTTCAATTTCTTTGCGATACACTCTTCTAAATCGGAAGGGTCATAATACCCACGACTATCCGTGATTGTTCCAAAGCATTTACGCACATCATCAGTCCCAAACTTCAATAGGTTTCCGGGATATCTCTTTCCCCAAGATGAATCAAATCCTTCTTTTACAGGTTGTGCGTTCCGGTTTTTCCAAAGGTATAGGTAAGGGCCACTCCGTTCATTGTGCTTTTTAACGAGGAACGAGGTGGCACCTTTTAATGTTTTAAACCTCCTTGCACGAGACAAAGATATCCAATCGTAATTCCACTTCAGATTACGAGGAGCGGCTATTTCCCGCCCATACCCCCCGGAATCGGATACGGAATATTCAACAACATATGGGCCATCCCCATATACCTTATCGACAAGGCCAGTAATACCCTTGTATTTGGAATTAGACCCCACCCTAACATTAACTTTTTTAGCACCACGAGCGTGCGCACGTCCATCAGATTTTTTTATCATTTTATTCACATCCTCATTTTTGATTCGACCCAATCACCCATAGAGCCGATAAACATGATCCTCTTGTGGGTATCATAACAAAGTGTAACGTTATAGGTCTCACCCATATTTACATACAACAACCCAATTGGGCCATAATATGAGGATTCCCAATACAATTCATCCTGAGCAGATTCTACCCCATACCCCCCAATCATACTGTTGGCCATATCCAACACCCGATCCGCATTACCGCGTTTCATTTCTGCTTTTAATGCAGTCGCATCCACTTTCTTTAAGTGAAGACGTTTGACCATCATCTCGATGGAAGGGCTTCTTCTTATCATCATTCCCAATCACCTAACTCTGTCATATACAACACATACTTTACCGACTTTACCGGGACGATTAATAGATCCGTATAACTACGCGACCTATCATTAACAGAAAACGCATCTGCTTGTGCCTCCTTAATCGTATCCCGACTCATTGGAAACCACGGGTTGTTTATGTGTCGGAAAGCATTCATATATCGTTTCTTTCGATACATACAGGAGGACTTCAATTCACTCTCATCTATGACGCCCTTTTTCACACGTAACATAGCACCCTGATGAGGATTGAGAGCAGGGTTCGAACGGATAAACGCAACATACCTTGTTTTTTCCACCTTCCCACAAATTATCAATCTACGGAAGAACCACGGCTTTTGTTTCAATGCATCTAAGGCAGATTCCAACTTGCCGATGGAGTCATACACACCCTTATTGACGTATCGTAGACCTCCCTTAGAGATTGTTTCGGCCACTTCACTCAAATGTAGATATCTCATAAACGCCCCTAAGCATTATAGGTATTATTCTAATTTATCTGTTTCCCCTTGAAGTAGTTAGTATCAACTAAACAATCAATCTAAAAATCCTATAACCCGCCCCTCATTTGGTAATACTAATACATTACACGGTTATTGTGTTCAGGAGTTGTGGTTTAGCAATTAGGGGCAATTATCCTTTGGATTATAAAAAAAGTACGGGCCATTTTCACTATGCCCCCGCCCATGTCGTATCTAGAGGTATTTTTAATGAGGGGCATTGCCCCACATTATTACTTTATTCTGCCAGAGAACCTGCCCGGTTTGTTGGCCACGAACGACTCGGGTTGTGGCATAGAAAACGAAGGCTTTGGAAGGCCCCTCCCCACGCCCATATTTGAGAACTGAGAGGAAGGGAAAATCGTATTCCGCATATTCCCGAACTGGGGGGCAGGGAGACGCATCCTATTATTAAATACAGGCGCATTACTTACAGGAACCCCATATAAGTTCGTGTTTTGGAATATGCCCGATAGCTCCTCCTTAAGATATTTCATTTTATATCCCCGAGGGGCAACGAGTTTAATAGTAGTATTGTCATTATGCAATAAATGTTGATTAGACAACAACCGAGCAATATAATAGTCAACGTTTTTCATCGCCTCTATCTCATATTGTCTCGATCTAGCGACGATAAAATAGGAACTCGTGCCCCAGAACTCTTGCTCTTCTCCATGCCACTCTTCCACACCACTCATATACAATACAGAATCCGGCGATTTCTCACGGGATGCAGAAATCCAATACCACGCTCTCCCCGCTCCGGCATCCGTATACAGTAACTTGGTGTATATAGATTGTCAATCACAGGGTTATTCACACCAGCACCAATGTCATTCGCAACCCGTTTCTTAATTATTTCTGGGACATTCCTAGGAATGTCAACCACACCACTTGTTTTACTCATTTTACTTAACCTCATATATTTGCAAGTCCAATCGAAACCCACACAGTTTTCCCACCCTGAGTTCGGGAAGCATCTATCGCATATAACTTGCCCCCATATACCACATACCGGCCCGATTCGTGATAAGGGTCATCGTGCGCCCACATAAATGCACCGTTGCCTAATCCAAGCGTATAGTTACCCCCAACACGCATGGCATCAATATAGGAACATTTACGCACATGGTGCTCAAGCTCAGAGCGGCCCCCCTTACGAGCTACGGATATCTGCATATCATCTTCCTCCAGACCGGGCACTATACCCCCCCGAGACACAAACACACAGGGAGTGGAATCGTTGAAAATGAACTCTTTTCCCACAGGTATTTGGTTTGACGTCCCGAACGACTCGGGTTGCGGCATAGAGAACGATGGCTTAGGAATACCCGCACCCATACCTCCGAACCCACCCATACGAGGAAACTGGGGCACTGAGAATTTAAGGCCCCCGAAACCACGACCCTTCTCAGAATTTGGAGCACTAACACCACACCTATCTTGCGGACGAGCAGTACTTGAACGTTCCACGGGGGCATCCAGATATTTCAACTGGTAATTGGCAGGGGCATTAGGATTAATGACACCATCGCGAATTAACTGAGTCTTATCCATTAATACCCGGTCTATGAAATAATCAGTGTTTTGGAATGCACGGTATTTACTCAACTTCACCCCATAATTACACCCATATATCTGCGGTTCTGATTGAATGGTTGACCACATCCCCTCACGACCATCAGGATCATATTCATACACAACTGCGCGGACGGCAGAACGCCCTATCGAGAGGAAATCTTCGGCGCATTTATCATTTAACGTATAAGCAGTGATTAAAAACTATTCGCTTTCAGAACTAGGCACACTAGCCTTGATCGCTTTCGCATACAACAATCTAGTTGAAGGTTCATTGCGAAGTTCGTTAAGCTCATACTCCATTGCCTCTTTTTCATACTTAGGCACATTATTAGGGAAATCTATTGTCCCCGTTTTACCTATTTGTTTAACCATTTACTAACACCACACTTTTAATTATCTTTCCATTACCCAAACCACAGACTGAAGATATCCGCCCGCCCGAGTATTTGTATACCCAACACGCTCTGCTTTAGATTCTTTTACTGTTCGGTTCTGACGATATTTCCAACTCAAATCCTGATTTACCACAATTCGGATCTGTTTTAAAGTCAAACTCCGCTTGTTTGCGAAATTGACAATGTTTTTTATCCGCTGGGGTGCCCGACGAGGATCTAGTTTAGTCACCCGCTTGTAATATTTTTCCACTTCACTCGTAGTTACCATTGTTTTTACTCCTTATGGATTTTTACCGCACCATGCTTATCAGAGAGATAAGATAGATACGACTCCCTATGAGACTAACCCACATGGTTATTCACCTCGCTATAATATAACATTTCCTCTTACTACAAGGGGGTCGGCAATTCATACCATCATGGTTTTTGTTTGTCATATGGAATACTTGCATATGTAACTATCCAATTAAATAAGATTTTATTAGTCTAACCTCGTTTAAACGGATTATAATTGATTGTGTTTATTTTCCCTTATCCAAAAAAGTAATTGCACCTCTTGTCTGAGGCACTTCGAGATATTTTATTGCAATTCTTAGAATTCCCCTGAGTTAATACCAAACTCGCCAATATACAATGCCCTTAAAGAGTTCGCATAATAGCCCGCACCTCATCCAACATCCGACTCCAATCATCCACATCAGTATCAACCATGTGATAGTAATAGACATTCCGCTCTGCGGGATAGTAACGAGAGGAGCCATTGCCTTTCTGTATTGCATTAGGCCGACTTCGAAGTTTAAGTCCCCACTTGTCCAGATCATAATGTCCGTCCCGAATTGCACCCTTCAATAATTTCTCAAACGTCTGAGGGGCAAATCGCCAGAATATGCCCCACTGCTCCGCATAAATCCATGTTTTTTTCATCTTTCACCCTCACGCATTACCTGAACCCATATTGGTCTTAAATGGTTATATACCCCGCAATATATATCGATTGCGATGATTAAAGAGGAGATTAGAATAATTAAGAGTTTATCTGCGACCATCCAGATAGCCGTTGTTTGATGTCGTAGATTTCCCCTGTTTTGAATGCCAATCCCTGATAGTGTTTTAATGATGTGATCCCATCATGCCCCTGCCGTTGACATATCTCGTTTAAAGGCATCCCAAATACTACCATCCAGCTCTCAATAGATGCACGGGTGAGCTTTGGCACTATTCCCACGGGGCTTAATTCGGCTTCAATGGCCCATCGTTTGAGGTTTTCACCCCACACCTTACGAGTCGGGGGTTTGGTATTCTTGAAGAAGTAAGGCAACTCCCCTGCGATTTGAGGGGCTATCGGGATATACCGTTCTGGGGTAGTCCTTTTTACTTTCAATTGAGCTTGTCTATCCAGATAGATATACCCCCGATTAGGCATGACCCACTCAGGATGGGTATAAAATCGCAAAATTTCACTATATCGCATTCCAGTAAAGAACGCTATCCTAAACAGGGTTTTTAGATGGGGTTTCTTAATCACACCCAAAATTCGATCATACTCATCCGGCACCAATATTCGGATTTTCTGCCCCGTGTTAGTCGTTAATACGATTATATCAGTATCTACCATATCACATATGTAATATGTTACGGTAATATAAAAATGTCATCGATTTAAATCCCCAAAGGTATGGGATTTATGGAATAGGGGCAATCTGGTCTCAGTTACCAGATCCTTGTTTGTAACCGTGATCTCATCACAATATTTTGTGTTGCGGAACTGTCTTAAGAATTCATCTTTAGCCGCATGGAGATTTACTCCTCTTACCTCATACCACCCATACGGCCCATTATTTGGCACTTTTTTTGTCTCCCCTTCGGAGGGCACGATTCGAACATAATACGGACGTGTTTTTTTACTACCCACTTAACTCACTATGGGATTATCTACACCAAACCTTATAGTAGCATTTGTTTAAGACCACTTTTCCCTAGAAGTTTTTGGATCATCCACAAAGTTATATATTTCTCGGGTTTTCTGAGATGACCAGACGGCCCCCCGATAATCACCAGTTTCGATAAATCCCTGAAATTATACTATTAGATGATGCCAAAAATTGGCATTTGATTAGATTGTTTTGGTGATTAGACTACATTCTCACTCAAATCAGACATCGGCCAAAGGAATACCCCCCTAACACACCCACCTATGTTTTGGTACCTAAGAATTAGGTTAATATACACATAGCCTCATTAGAGACAGTTGTCCATATGCCCCAATTTACCAAAACACCTCTTTCAAGTCCGGCATTCGTAACATATCTACGATGCAACCTCAAATTGTGCGACTACCTACAAAATCACGTAAACGCGCAGACACCTCTCATCCCCCAAAAATATCGTACGTTTAATGGTATGATGTTCCACTCTATCCCGATACACCGTTATTATTCGAGACTTTGCACACATCGAGCATATCAGAGCCCCGTGATTCCGCACACATTGGGACAAAACCTCTAAAATAATCGTCCAATCAAAAATAACGCCCCTGATACAGTTATTTATGCATGTCGGATTAACCCCCACATATCATACGTGAAAGGAGGGCCACACAGCCTCCGAACGGCATATCGTACCAACCCACCGTTATCGGAAAATAAGCGCAGTATTGTCAAGGAAAATGCAAGATAAATGTGATACTATTATTTATAACTGCGGTTCGTAAGATAAATCCCAATTCTTTTATAAAACGCCAAATAAAGGCAGTAAACGGAATTTCCAATCTATCACAAAATAAGCACAATTATGCCCGCACATATATGCGAATATGGGGAGACTTCGCATGAGGCCGAGAGTAAACCCTAACGCGCAACCCACTAGACTCCCGGAGGCGCATGGCTTTCTTCCTCGCAACCCCTAGAACCTTATCGTATTCACTTTTAGAAGATTGTGGGATTGGTATTACATCAAATAAATCGTATTTAACTCCTTTTGCGACCAAACTACGAGCTTTTATATCATATTTAAGCATCATTATCCCAATTGTTTTTTTGTCCAAACTAACCCCCCCACCCATTAAAGACAGATTTCCCCATCCTACGTTAGCACAGGGAAGTATCAACATATCTGATACGATTTTGCTAACCACAGGGATTAATACACAATTGTTTATCTATATTGAACGTCGAGGATTAACTATGTTAAAGAAACGGGATGTAATAGATGCATCAACAGTCCTTATCTTAATCACAAGTTTACTGTTGCTATTCCAATATATCAACGCAGATTTGCCTTTTACAATCTTTGCGGGACTCACAATCATATGGGGAGGAGCTATTGGCTATATGATCTATAGACGCAGATTGATAGAAAACCGCCTTTATAGATTCCTTGAAAAAATGGGCGAGGAAAACGAAGTTATTGACGGAGCATACAAGGACGAGTGCCCCGAACAATCCATTTAATTTATTTTTTGTATATTTCGCTATAGAGAGGAAATGCCCTCACACTGATTGCTTACTTATTACCAACCCGGAACTCATTCCGATTTGTTTTAACCGAACCATATACGTCCCAGTTGCGTCCTCGCCAGACGCATACAGTTTTGTTATTTTTAGAGGTACCCCCACATTCCATCCCGTAGTCACTAAAGGCAATGACCATACTTTTTTATCGCCGTTCACCTCACTTTTCGCAACGAGTTCGGGGAGCCCGACCCGGTCTTTATAGACCAACCTTTCAACAATGATACTTACATCGCCCTCGTTTGCAGTATATAATAAAGTCACGTCCTTGCCTTCAGCATACATTAAATCCATCTTTGACCCGTCGCTCAACATAAAACTGGCTTTAGCCCCACTTCTAAAATCTTGCTTCGAATCACCATTACCGGGAGAGACAATACTAGTTATTACCCCATGACCTCCCACATGATGGATCGATACAGAATAGATTAGCAAAACCAAGGCGATAATAATTAATATCCCTACCCCAAACACCATGTATTTGTTGTCATCAATTAATCCCCGGAACATATCACCTAACTCGCCCCTACCCGCAGACGATTTGGATTTCTGCGCGACCTTAGAGAATTTTGAAGAGTTATGCTCCCCGCTCAAACGTCGTTTCATTTCGTTGTAAGAGTCATCAGAACGCGTATCTCCCACACGCTCCTGCTTCAAAGATTTTGAGAAGTCATCGTATGATTTACCCATGAATGTAAATGCACCCAAACACACAAAAACATACGCCTGAGCACGACCAACCTCACCAATGTATTTGTCCACACCCCACATAGAAGTGATCATGGGATTAAGAAATATATTGAGGATTTTCCGAAAGGAACCAGAGGTATCAAACGCAGAACCGATCAATGACTGCTTCTTAGAGGAATTTCAGTTGGGTTCGGTTATATGCCCAGAATCACTTAAACCAGAATATAAGCAAGAAATCGAGTTCCTAATTTATGACTATAACGGAGCAATCCACACATTGGTATTCGATTCTAAGAGCGACCCCCTTAAATCAGCCACATATGCGATTGATTCAATCATTCGTAAAGAAAATAAAAAAATGTCGATATTATTATTGTTACGGGAAGTTGAGAATTAAACTACATCTCTATTTTTGCCCAACGCCCGGACTTTGTTTTCTGGTTTTTGCCAGTTAGACGGGATAGTTCAGTATCCAAATATTCAGCCATCGGCGCTAGGGCATCTGCCTCAATCGAGTTCTGTATATCGTCAATTAGTTTTTCAACGTTAGAGTCGCCCATAACATTCATGCCCCTCAAACGTTCACACATCCTCAGGAGTGCGTTCTTTGAACGAAGAGGTAGTTCGGCATCCCCCTTCATTTCAATCACTTCCTGCATCCTCTCAAAGGCGTCTTTGTAGACCCGATACCAGATTGAAGCCATCACTTGTGAGTGCATCTCACCTTTATTTACCTCATCCATATCTAAGGGTATGAATAATACCGTAGCCCCAAGATATTCAGATACCTCTTTGTATTCCCCATCAGCTAACTCAATTCGTTCCTCAATAAATCCCCGAGATTCCTCGTTGCACAATCTCAATCCCTGAAAATTCAGTGACCGCTCATCAATTGCGGTTTTATGGCGCATACGGACTCGAGCAATCTCCTGACGGGTTTTTTTAGTGAACTTATAGGTTTGTTGGATATTTAGGTCATCCAACTCAGTGGAATTGTCAATGTGATTCGGACTGGACATGTGGGTTTTTATGATATATACCCGTTCATATCCAGTCATGGGCAAGCACAATCCCTAATCTGAGAGCAAAATATCCGATAGTCAACATCCGTGACGGTTACTCCAAGCTCAGCTAAGCCATCAACGATATCGACCACATCATACTCATCCTGCGCACAGGTGTATATCGCAGTCTGATTTGCGCCCCAGTCGATGAGGAGTGCAGTCTCATCACACAATGGTCGCCCCCGCCCCGTATCAAAATGACAGGTACCCATGCAATCAAACCGTATTTTTTGTTTTCGTATCCATTCGTCAGATACCATGACTCATGCCCTCCGAGTTGTCCGAGTCGTTGCTCGCACAGTTTGTCGTTTCATTTCCTGCGAAGCTAAGTCATTGGTTACGCCTAATTTTTCAAGCCCCTCCTGAAGGGCCTTTAATTCCTTTAGACAGGTATCGCCCACATATCCATCGGCATCGACATTAATCGTGCCTGTTTCATCCACCGTTATCTTCATCACACCCATTTGAATCACCGTTGATTTACAATTAATTGACGAGATTTACCGCGTCCCATTTCCCGAATCGTGCTGTTTCGATGCAAGATACTACGAGTCGCGGCGACTACATACTCCTGATTAATGCGCCCAATTACCCGGTCTGCATATTCATACACTAGATATCGATCTACCTGACCCCCAAACCGTCCGTTTTCACGTAAAACAAATTGAAGGTTCTGCTTGCGGAATTTCTCAAGCTCAGGGTGACGAAGGATTAGAGCTCCATCCTTCCCAGCCTCAAGAGTCAGGCCCTCAAATTCATTTGATTGGATTACCTTATTCAATGACTTTTCAAGGAGGGCGGGGTCATACTCCTCCACAACGGTATTTAGAACTGTAAAATGCGACATTTTTCTTTCACTTCCACATATACTCTTCTGTAGCTACTAGTTAATATAAGTGTGGGTGATTAATCCACCTGTACTTTTCTCCTACGTTTTGTAGATTCTGGCTTAACTGCCCCCACCGGCTCAACATAGCTTTTTGATGCGTTTACTGCATTCTTCTCAGCCCACTTCTGTAACGCATTAATCTCATCTTTTTTTTGCTCAGTCATAGGCACAACCCCATCACATTCGCACATGATGTGCTCAGTCGTGAATTCCACACCTTCATCGAAAGCTGTTTCCATAGCCCCCATAACGATGTTTCGTATCTCACGACCTACATACCCCTCAGTGCGTTTTGCAATTCGAGGCAAGTCATAATCTTCAGGATTACGGCCCACCTTACGGATGTGGATTGCGATGATTTCCAATCGCTCCCCAAAATGAGGGGCATCAAGGAAAAAGATCTTTTCGAACCGAGCCATAAACTCGGGTTTTAACGTTTTATCGTTTGCAGTTGCAACCCGGAATACTGGAGCAGTGCTTTCCTCCATATGAGTTAGGAGCGTAGATAACGCACGTAGCGTCTCCTCGTGCCCCCCATCGCCCCCAGTTGCAAACATCTTCTCAACTTCATCCCACCACAAAACCGCAGGGCTTACCGCATCTGCGACCTTGAGAGCAGTCTTAAGGTTTGAAGTAGTCTCCCCATAATATTTTGAAGATACATCAGCCATATCTAACCGCAGAAGTGGCATACGGAGTGCATTGGAGATTGCTTTTGCAGTCAGAGATTTACCCGTGCCGGGCAGACCGATTAATAGTAATCCCTTTGGCTTAGTTAATCCATACTCTTCAGCCTCACGACTAAACCTCTTACCAGCTTTCCTCACATAGTCTTTTAGGTTATCCAACCCGCCGATTGAAGTGATATCGTCATCAGTGTGGTGGTATTCTAATACCCCAGCTTTCCTGATGATGGCGGCCTTCTCCTGTATTACCATTTCAGGGTTGATATTACGATCTACAATTGCCCGTGCAATCACATTCTCCGCCTCCATGAGAGTAAGCCCTGCAACCGCCGCAGTTAATTCAGCCAGACCAGATTCGATTTCATCTGCAATGCCATCCACAGATTCATCGATTTCTTCCCGGTTTCGGAGATCATCGGCGGCATTGAGATACAATGTCTCAAACTCGTCGCGAGAGGGGAGAGGGAGATCAACAAGAGTCATTAATTTTTCTAGTTCTACAGGAACGGGAAAAATCGGCCCAACCATTACCAAAGAAGAATCCGCACCCACAAGAGAGATTGCAACATCACGGAGTTTTCTAACGATGTAGTCATCCTTTTGACGACCATCCGCACCAAGGTAAATGTGGATATCGAGTAATGCAAAAATCAAAGGGCGATTTTCAGCCATCTCGTCATGAGTTATAATATAGTCAAGAGCCTCATCAAGGCCCATATATACCACATCTCCGATTTTCATCCCGTTAGTCAAAGACCACGTAACCAGTCCCTTGCCAATCTTTGCCCCAACTGCACCAAGCATACCCAATGCACGGGATTCTTCATGCGTTTGAACCCCAATTAGTGGGTATCTCGCCTTCATTAGTGACGCGACACCCCCTTCCAACTTATGATATTCTGATTGTGTAGTCATGCCAACTCACAATAGAATATTGACTCCTTATCTATATAATACTTTCACATGTAAGTATCTTGTAAATAGATTACAACGTTGGGATTTGAGGATGGTTTGAGAAGAACAGTTGCTTTTGATTAGAAGTGTACGAGAATCTTAGAAAAAAAGGATGGAGTATAATTAAACTACAGCGTTTCCAGATATCCCCCATGTTGTCGAAGTTGAACGGGAATATTTGGCGATTTTTAGCACATAACCCCGAATCATAGGAGGTGCTCGATTTAATTGCCCGAGATACACGCCCACCTGACGGGAAGTCATACCTAAATCCGTGGCAATGTGCCGAGCACAGGTATAGGTGTTTTTTTCAATTACACAGAAATCATACAGATATTCAATGAGTAACTCACGCCCGGTTTTTACTACACCACAGTTTAAAGATCCTTTCATAATTTTACTCTCCATTAACAGAGTTGTTCACGGATTCGAGGTAACTTCGCAGTAGCCCAATAAGTAAACTCCTCATCACTAGGAGCACGCCCATTTGTCGAGATGAATTCCACCAAATATGCCTCCACTGCAAGAATATCCCCCTCATCAAAGAGTGAATACCAATCACTGGTTGGTTTTTCAACATTCCCCGACGGATACATTTTTGCCCATTTTTTTGCCCACTTATCCCAAGCCCTCATATTATTCACCAGAGATATATTCGCTAACATACATATACATCGCCCCAACGAACATCGCGCCAGACGTTGCCAATACCGCAAACGTAATGGAACTCAATTGTTGGACTGCCATACTACCCTCAATCAGCGCATTTACATATGTCTCGTTCCAGAAGTAATCCATTACATAACAGAATGATAGCGGGAATAGCATACTCCGGCCAAATACCTCCCACGACCATAATTTTGCGTTTTCACGCCCCACTGCTTTATGTTGACGTGCATAATAAAAGAACCCGATGACCATGTAACTCACACAAACTAACAATAAAGACAACAGAAAAGTAGGAAACACGTCATGCAGAGTTATTAGAACTGGCCAGTCAGTAGCACATTCAACAATAAGCGCATAAAACCCAAACAATCCACTACACGCGAATAAGGAGGGAATTATCTCCTTCAATAAATCGGCGTTATACCCCCCAGAAGAGCTTCCAGTCATCGACTCCCCCCATACTCATTGCCGCCCTGAACTACAGCATACATTGAAAGGAAACTTTCATCGTCACATAGGTACTGATCCCCACGAGAGTCTCGCATTAACCAATCTCCGACATCCCCCACGATCTCACCCGAATCTACCTCGGCCAATAAGGTACGTTCGGTTAATCTGCGAACTATCATTATACCGGGTTTCATCTGTTTTAACCTAATCACGTCGAGAATCACAAGTAACCACCCCAAGCTTAACCATCATAGTGTCCATCAAAGAGACCACATGCCCCAAACCCTCAAACAACATCTGATAGAGACCCCACGAGATTGCAAGAGATATGCCTACAGAACCCCCAAATAGTATAGCCGCTCCGGGACGACCAAGATTCATACCTATCATCTCATTGATCGTGTTTACATAACATACCAAGTAAAGAAGGGATGTTATGAAGGTAAAATACACCAATGCCATCATACAGACAGTCGTTGTCAATGTAATAATCCAGTACAATAGCTTAAACATGCGAACTTTAATACTCAATTACACCACCAATTCAATCCCAATCTAGAACCATCCAATACGCATCACGTAACTCATCGGACATGCCGCCTTTGAGTTCCCGTATACCTAACAGCGATTTACGCTCATGAGGTTTTGAGAGATAACATAGTTGTAAAAAATCATCGTCACTCAATGCCCGCACCGCAGTTTCAGAGGCCCCCTTGCGCAATTTAGATCCACTGTCATATTTGCAAACGCCCCCCACAACTAGACCGCCATTCAAATAACAGCCCACACGAGATTCATACCCACAGCTTCCCATTTTAACCACCTACTTTGCAACCGCATATCCCCGAATATTCAACCACACGCTCAGAGGCATCACATAAAATTCCTCTGATTTCGTGTCATACAATAACGTCGGCACATTCGGAGAAGGCGTATCCACATACAACGCAGTAAATTGTGAATAGAACGACTTGTCCGTGATTAACACAGGTAACGCCCCTTCTTTCTTTAGGTGAGCTACCCCGAAATCTCCCATTGCTTTATCTGCTTTATCCAATGCCTCACGAGACATACCCCACACAATGCACCGCATGATCTCAGATGCACATTCGTTATTAACTCTCAATAGTGATTCTATTGAGTCAACTGTTGCTTTCTTCATAATATACCCCAATATTTAACATTTATACGCAGATTGTGATTCATGAAACATGTGGAGCAACTCAGCAACCATACTAAACATACTCACAATCTGGGATCTGATTTCACAGATGGATCTTTTGATCTCAGACATGTCGGAAATCGGGGGGCCGCCAGCCCCCATCCACGGAGTTAATGATTCACAACCCCTGCCATCTGACCACCCATAGTCGATTGCACTTTGATGTAACGGCACAGGCACGGAGTTATTTAGCGTGCCCCGTATTGTTTCGATTAATTTGTTAGGGAGGATATCCACAGCCTCTTTTGCAGACTTAAGATTCCTCATAAGTGGCTCTATTTTCTGCTCCACGATTTTACCCAACTCAATAGGTAAGGTGTTTGTAATTACCTCGGTAACTACCTCGGCGATTACTTTTCTAAATGATTCCCCATTGCCGATTAGCTCCCCAGAATGCTCTTCAAGTTTTTTATCGATGATCGACTCAATCCTAAACGCATTTCGGAGACTTTGATCGACCTTACTAGCCAAGACCCCATCCCCATGGATTTCAATCTCCCCATAGTCCAATCCTTTCTTTACCGGGGAACCATCGATTTGTACTCCATTTACGTGTAATTGCCCGCCCTCATCCAGAATGTACTTCGCGATCTTAGATGCGAAGGTATAGTGAGGTTGCGTATAGGGCTTAGGGGGTGTGTGTTCGATGCTGATACCGGCCTCACGTTGGGACGTTAAGAATTCACGTAATGCCTCGATGACTTGCCCCTCAACTATCTCTCTCGCACTTACAGGGTCTTTTGCTCGCACTTTTGCACCTGTAGACCACTGAGCAGTAATCGTATTTCCATGAACTACTATAGAACATAGTATACTAGATGTCTCAACCGAGAACACATGTCGTTTTGGCCCACGAGGCTGGTATGTTCGAACAAACGTGATATTGCGGTTTCGAGGATTAGTCAGAGGCAAGTTCTTAACGATCCGTTCTGACAGATTCTTCTTTCGAGCCGCATCCCCATTAATTCGAGTTACAGCTACTTTCACCCCAACATTGTGGACTGTACACATACAATCGTCAGGACTTTCAAACTCAGCCTTTTCAATTGCGGCTTCGAATAGTGAGGAAACATCATATACTTTTCGGCGATTGTCAAAAACATCATCGAACGCTAAGGAGAATTTTCTCCCCTTATAGGAAAAACCCTTAATTCGGGGAGATATCAAAGTCATGCGCTCAAATGATTTTACAATCCGATTGACAGATGCTTTGGGACAACCAGATTCCTGAGCGATAAGTGATTGGTATTTTCCGTCGATCAGACCCCTGCCAATTACGACCTCTAATGACGATAAATTGTTGAGTTTACGATCACGCTCCTCAGTGATTATCACTTCTGATAGGCTCATCTGACGATTATCACGTTTTTTGGTTTTTGTTTTTATAGCACACCACCCCAATCAATTATGGAACCAACTGAGAACACAACTAATTTTGACGCCCTTGTATTAAATAACTTTCGAAATCGGAGCATTTTACATATGAAAGTATTGAGAGCGGTTAAATGCGGATCATAAGGACATATAAGATATTGTTTGGATGAAATTGCACAATAGTTACCAAAAATAAGTATTAAAAGGAATCAGAATAGTCTGAAAATTGTAGGAGAAGTTAATATATATGCTTATAATTCCATCAATTTATACTCTTCCCCGAGTAGATTATCTGCTTTGGGCGGATCAATTACAATTACCTGAACTCTCCGCCCAGTAAGTCGAGTCGGTAAATAAATGCGGGACGAGGATACGTTGCCGGGCTTAGGGACTTTGATGAACGACTCAAAGCCTTCAATCACACTAGATGCGCCATCAATATGTTCCACATAGGTTTGCCCCGTTGGTTCATCGAGACCTTTTAGGATACCAGACTCAGTTTCTTCCATCAACAGTTTTTTTAGATTTATTGCTTCAGCGTCGGTCAACAAAATACGCAAGGTTTTCCGCTTCCCATCATATTTGTCGATTTCAATAGCAATGAGAGAATCCTCAGATTCATCTCGCATTAACATTATTTTTCGCATTTCCATTTGGCACCTATCTTAGAGGAATATTGTATCTACTATTATAAGTAGGCAATGTCTTTACGAGGCACCTCGTTACTTTACAAAATTTTGTAGAAAAAGGTTATTTTCGAGTTTTTTTACTCGATGATGACTTAGGCCGCTTGCTCCCAACGACCTTAGGGGGACTACTCTTACTCACAGGGGGCCTGAGAGGTGCACCCTTGCTCACAGAGGAGTTATCGCCCCCATGCTTAACCATACTACCCTTAGGAAGAGTGCGTGCACCCTGAGCGGCACTACGGGTGTTCTTACGAGTCGGAGGTGAACGGTGAGGTTTGGGAGGCGCCTTTTGTATTTTGACCGCAGGAGTCACTACGAACTCCGCATCAATTACGTTTGCATCCGCAAGCGAAATAGGAGGGGGGCGAGGGGCGTATTGCGGCGTTTGCGGAGCGGCCTGCGGAATTGCTTGCTGAGGCACATATTGTGCCACAGGTTGTGTTGGCCTACGCCCATAAATCCACATTCCCATTATATCAGAGGGGTTTTGAGGCCGGGGTTGCATTGTGACGTTGTTAGAAGCCGATTGCCGAGTAGATCCATTAATCCACATGTTTATGTCATAGGGGCGTTGCACGGGCTGTTGTGCAGTAAGCATCGGGCGCTGTATGGGACGAGGCATGGAATTGTTGTTTTGCATCGATGCCTGACTTGAACCACTAATCCACATATTTATGTCATACGGGCGCGGAGTTTGTTGGGAAGTAGGCAACATTGGCAATTGACCAGAACGTCCCTGTTGAGAGCTCTGCCCGGACTGAGCTATTGCAAGACTTTGAGCACGGCCCTGTTGTTGTGCAAGTTGCTCCTGAAACTCCATCTCTTTCTCTCTTCGTTCTAACTCAAGCTCGCGTCTGGCGGCCTCATATTCTAATCGACTCCGCTCTTCAGCGATCTGTTGCACATACTCGTTTGTTTTCTTTTCGATTTCGAGATCACGAACTCTATCCATGGTTTCAAATCTGCGCTCTCGTGACGCAAGCAAATTCTCACGCATAGGAGCTAATTTAGACTCATACTCTGCCCGTTCCTTGGTTTGCCGGATATTACGTTGCCGGTTTTTTGTACCAGTCTCCTCAACCCACTCACCGTATTGATCCATGGCCTTACGCGCACCCCGAACACCAGTTTTGGATGAACGATAGAGAGCACCACCTGCCTTTTTCATGCCAGACCCGGCGATACCACCTGCTTTTTTCATACCAGATCCCAAGCGCCCTAACTTATCAGAGAACGAAACGAGCATCTCATCTTTGGATTTATTAGATTCCCTCTGATCGCGGCCTGATTTAGGATATGATCGTGGGTTAGACCCCCGTGGTTTGGATTTTGCCTGATAAGTAAACTCAGCATCCATAACGTCATCGCCATCGTCGTCATCATCGCCACCAAAGTCAAAGATATCGTCAAAGGTTTGCTCTGGCTCACGGGGTTCCGATGCCCTCTCTCGACCTCTATACACAGTATGTTTTTTGGCCTTTTTCGATTGCTTGCGTTCAGACCCACCATATCGCTCAGGGACAGCAATCTCCATGCTGTCACCACTTTCGGCTTTTTCACTTAATGCTAAAAAACCGCGTCTTTTGCCTTCATTATCACTCATAACATTACCCACTTTAACACAAGACCCACCACCACTAGGATCTACAGGAAGTCATAATTCCCCTTAGTCCTATAAATATATAAATATACGACCTCACGCTTTGTTACGTTGGTTTGAGGCCAAACCGAGAGCCGTTCGTCACTAAAATAGTTTGTTTTGGGATTGGTTTGTTCAAAATCACTTATTTTGCGTTCTTAACTATGTCCTCGATTTCGCACCCTAATTTTTCTAACATGAATTCATTCGTTTTCAACACACCCTTATGTAAATTCCCACTCCCCTTCCGCCAAACGAATACCTTTTTTGAAGATTTCCGTTCGGTGATTTTTACTTCAATGTTGTATTCAGATAGCATTCGCATCGCATACTCGACTTTTCTCTTATCGACGCTATCAGATACACAAACGCCAGATGCAAGTAACTCCTCAGATGCATCGAGTATAGGTTTATTTGATTCATTTATCATTTTTGGCACCACAACATTCCCACTTTTATTGAAATTGTTACCCGGCAAACATTCCATACATATCATATCAACAAGATTGCATATGAAAGTTCTTGAACTAAGTTTGGATTATATCCAATCCAACACCTCCCTAACACGCTCATATGATCCGATTCCCATGACGACAGTCATCAATACCATCACGCCAATCCCTAGATAGGGGAGAAGAGGGTTCGCACTAGTATACATGACAAGATATAACCCGATTAACAAACCCACACAATACAATAAGGCCGCGATATATAGACTCTCAGAGCGATATACAGAAACTACCCAGATTATAGCCCCGAATATCAATAACTCCAATCCAAATATTACTAAAAATATGGGGGTAGATGCCTTAGTAGTCGCAGTAGATTTTTGCATAACACCTAACTTATCAGTCCCATTAAACTGATCAAATGTATCGATGGCGGCTAACTCTGACGAAGGTAAGATGCGAATAGTGTGCCTCTCATTTGACGCACACCCGCGCATAGAATATTCGTTTGAGGGGTGTTCCCGCTCCACAATATGTTCATCGATTTCAATCGCATACTCGGGCGCATAATCCGACCACGACCAACGTATCCAACTTTCGCCAGTTTCGCTAGAGATAACTGTAGACTCAGGGCCTGTAGAAGCATTATATACAGAAATATAATCGTATTTGGTTATAGAGTTCTCCAATCCCCCATCAAACAACACAGTTAAAGATACGGTATATGGTGCAGACCGAGCCACATAAGTAATCGTAGGGTTCTGCTCGGTTGATGTTGAACCGTCCCCGAATTCCCAATTCCACCCCACTGGATTGCCTCCCGCAGTGCCTCGGAAAGTTACAAACAAAGGTTCCGCACCAACAACAGGGGATGCTGAAAAACTGACCGGAGGGGCTATATTTCCAACTTCAGTTACATGGATGTAATTGGTTTTAATCGTCTCAGAGGTCATTCCAGCTTCGTCAGTCACAGATAAAGATACACTATAAACTCCCGCATTAGGATATACAGTAATAGGACTTTCTAAAGAAGAAGTATATCCATTACCTAGATCCCACCGCCAAAATATTACATCCCCCCCAGAACCAACAAGACTCGTGTCCGTAAATTGCACAGTCAGAGGTAATTCACCAGAAGCCATATTTGCGGTGAAATTCGCAATTAACTGATCGTATACGGTGATATAACCGGATTTGGTCTTTGTGTCGCCGTTGTAACCGTTGTGGATGGTGAGTTTGACTTCATACGTTCCAGTTGTTGCGTAGGCATGGGTCGGGTTCTGTAGGGC
>Ga0265294_10001282_pt1 | contig 33955 bp, 37 predicted proteins | sample MunlanPumphouse3_FD_192504 | JGI IMG/M metagenome (GOLD analysis project Ga0265294, IMG submission 192504) | Groundwater microbial communities from a municipal landfill in Southern Ontario, Canada - Pumphouse #3 | ecosystem: Environmental > Aquatic > Deep subsurface > Groundwater | place...
CAGTACTCGGGTTCATCACCATCTCTGCCCAGTACGCTGCAGCTCAAACAGCCACTCCCACCGGTGATACCGAGCAGGTGGAAATGGCCATTCACCAACAACTTAAAACTAAGTTCATTGAAGGTGGACCTGGTTTCATGGCCTCCATCCTATTGTGTTTGATCTTTGGCCTTGCCCTTGCTATTGAGCGTATCCTTTATCTGACACTCTCAGAGACCAATACTGAAAAATTCCTTCCTAAAATTGACGCAGCACTGAAAGACGGAGGTGCTCCTGCCGCTATGGAAGTATGCCGCAACACCCGTGGTCCCGTGGCCAGTATTTTCTATCAGGGCCTTTCCCGTGCAGATCAGGGTCTTGAAGCTGTAGAAAAATCAGTGACTTCTTATGGAGGTGTTCAAATGACATTCCTTGAAAAGAACCTTTCCTGGATCCAGCTTTTCATTGCTATTGCACCTATGTTGGGATTCCTTGGTACTGTTGTCGGGATGGTTGCTGCATTCGACGCCATCGAAGCTGCAGGTGATATTTCTCCGACCGTTGTTGCTGGTGGTATTAAAGTTGCTTTGATCACAACCATTGGTGGTTTGATCGTAGCTATTATCCTCCAGCTTTTTTACAACTACTTGCTGTCAAAAATTGAGAAGATCACTGTTCAGATGGAAGATGCCTCTATTGCCCTCATTGATATGTTGGTGAAATACGAAAAATAAATCGCAACAATGAATAAATTAGCGAAAATATCCCTTATTGCCCTCATGGCTGTCAGCCTGGTTATGACCGTCTTATATTATATTAATATAGGCGGGGATAACGTGGAGGGCTGGACATATGCCTTTCTTGATTGGGCATATATTATGCTTGCGCTTGCGATTGTATTAATCATTGCATTGCCTATACTGACCTTCAGGCAACGCAAGACTAATTTCAAGTCCGTCATCTTAATCCTTGTCGGGACAATTGTTGTCCTGGGAGGTGCATATCTTCTTGCCCCTGCAACTCCGGTCGTACTGGCCTCGGGAGCAGTTCATGAAGGTTCTGCTGTGAAATTAACCGAGACAGGCCTTTTAGTAACATACTTCCTTCTTGGAGTCGCATTAATATCCATTGTTGGCGGTTCTGTATTTAATGTTCTTAGAAAAAAATAATTCAGTAAAACTATTATATTATGGCAAAACCAACACCGGAAATTAATGCAGGCTCAATGGCAGATATTGCTTTCCTGCTGCTTATTTTCTTTCTGGTGACGACTTCCATGGACGTGGATAAAGGAATTCAACGCCTTCTCCCTCCTATGCCGGACGAAAATCAAAAAGTAGAAGCCGAGCAAATTAACAAACGAAATATCATGGTGGTACTGATCAACAGGAGTGACCGTTTGTTTGCCGGAGGACAGCCAATGGAGACCTACATGCTAAAAGATAAAGTCAAGGAATTCATCACCAACCCTGCGAATCTGCCTAACCTTCCGGAAAAAAGGGAAAAGGACATCGAAGGCTTCGGACCCTACATGGTATCCCGAGCCGTTGTATCCCTTCAGAATGACCGTGGCACTTCTTATGAAGCCTATATACAGGTGCAAAACGAATTAATGAAAGCGTTCAATGAAGTTCGGGACGAATTCGCCATGCAACATTGGGGAAAGGAATACGCTGCGCTGGACGAAACTCAACGGAAAATTGCTCGTGAGGCCATTCCTCAGAACATTTCCGAACAAGAGCCCAGAGAAGTAACTAAAACCAGAAGATAGGAGACAAGTACTATGGCAAAATTCAAAACCAAACGTGATAAAGGCTTAAAACCTATCAGTACGGCTTCATTGCCCGACGTTGTGTTCATGCTTTTGTTCTTCTTTATGGTCAGTGTTAGTTTCCGTCAGACCGAACGGGTTGTTATGGTTAAAGTACCTGAAGCCACCGAAATTGCTAAAATGGAGCGTAAAGATCTGGCCAGTTACATTAACATAGGAACTCCTATACAAGCGTATCAGGCTCAATACGGAACCGACGCCCGCATTCAGTTGAACGATTCTTTCAGTACGGTTGAAGATATCCGTGACTTTGTGGCAGCGGCCCGTGAATCCATGTCGGAAGCAGACCGTCCTTTTATGACAGTAAATCTAAAAGTAGATGAAAGTGTCCGTATGGGTATTGTAACTGACGTAAAGCAAGAGCTTCGCCGTTGTTCTGCACTTAAGATCATGTATTCGACACGTAAAAAGGTTGAAAACACATCATTCTGATTTTTTATCTAAAGAAAAAAAAGAGAGCCATGTCTTGACATTGGCTCTCTTTTTTTTACTTTTGTTACATCATAATTTTTTTTATAATGAGACGTTTTTTATCAATATTATTATTTCTTATCTGTTTATCAGGCTGTCAGGAAAAAACACCTGTCGCAAAGTATGTTTTCTTCTTTATTGGTGACGGCATGGGCCTGGGCCAGGTTGCCCTGGCAGAAGCATACCAGGCTGCACAAGACGGTAAAATAGGAAATTATCCCCTGAATTTTTCGCAGTTTCCGGTCCTGGGAACTGCTACCACTTATAGTGCCAGCAATATCATCACCTGTTCTTCTGCTGCCGGCACTGCTCTGGCTACAGGCGAGAAAACCAATAATGGTATGCTGGGCGTACGGCCCGACACTTCGGACCTTACTGCCATAACCTATAAAATAAAGGATGCAGGCTATAAGGTGGGCGTTACCAGTACCGTTACGCTCGACCATGCCACCCCGGGTGCCTTCTATGCGCATGCCGGCGCCAGAAGCGATTACTATTCCATTGCAGTCCAACTTCCGGCTTCGGGATTCGATTTCTTTGGGGGCGGAGGCTTTTTGCAACTATCCGGCGCACAGGAAAACCAGGAATCTGTCTTTACATTGATAGAAAAGGCCGGTTATACGGTTGCCTATGGGACCGCTGAGTTCAACGAGCTAAAAAATAAGAACGAAAAAATGATCTTACTCCAAAATAAAGACCGGAACTACCTGAGAGACCTTCCTTATGCCATTGACAGGAAAGAAGGGGATCTCACGCAGGCCGGGATTGTGGCTGCCGCCATTGAGTTTTTGGACAACGAAAAAGGTTTTTTCCTCATGAGTGAAGGAGGGAAAATAGACTGGGCATGTCATTCCAATGACGGAAAAACGGCGCTGATGGAAGTTCTCGATATGGCTGACGCCGTGCAGGTGGCCATTGCTTTTGCACAGAAACATCCCGACGAGACGCTCATTGTGGTTACTGCCGACCATGAAACCGGAGGACTGGCGCTGGGCTCGGTAAGCGAGTATGTAATGTTCTTCAACGAATTGGATCCACAAAGCCAGTCGAAAGATGCGCTGTTCGCCAACGGACAAAAAGACGAGGCCCTCCTTGTCAGCCAAATGAACGCAATGGCTAAAATTGGCTGGACGACATCGGCACATACTGGCATCCCTGTTCCGGTATATGCTACAGGAACCTACAGCGGTCTTTTTGGGGGAAGAATGGATAACACCGATATCCCAAAGAAGATATGCCAGGCCATGGGCGTCGCATATTAGACCCCTTAATCCGTTTGTTCGTCGGGATATTGACCGGTGTTCACCGATTTATTATTGATTGCGAATGGTAAGGCGCCTAGTTTTGCACCGGAAATCATTCACAAAACAATTTATATATTATGGAAATTCTTGATCAACAACCAGAAAAAAATTATGAAAAAAGACCTCAACATTTCCCTACCGGAGGAATCGTTTTTGGTCTGGTCTTAATAACCATGGGGCTTGTATTTACCGCTTATCATGCCGGATGGATGTCTTATGAATGGAAACATGTTATCATATCGTGGCAAATGCTTCTTATAGCCATTGGTCTGGTATCGCTGGCCAAACGGCAGATCACACAGGGGATCATTCTGTGTGCCATCGGGTTCTTCTTTATACTTCCCCGCATTGCGTCCCTTGCAGGATTCTATGGGTTCGACTGGATCTCGGGCCTTGGTTGGCATACTATCTGGCCGGTCGCCTTAATCATTGTGGGAATTCTCATTTTTGCCAGGGCCCGTTCCGGTAAACCATGCGGAAACACATTCGACAAAGAACATGGCAGGAACGGCAGACATACAAGCTACCATAATTCGGGAAACGGATACATTCGTATCAGCCACGTTTTTAGCGGTTCGGATCAGGTCTTTCTGGATCCGTATTTTAAAGGAGGGTCCATTGAAACGGTCTTTGGAGGCATGTCACTGGACCTTCGCCGTACCGACCTCAATGAAGGCAGTACATACCTTAAAATCAGCACGGTATTTGGAGGAGTAACCATATACGTACCCGAGGACTGGTATGTGGAGATCCGCTCTGACTCCGTTTTTGGGGCTTTTAACGACAAACGTGCCTACCCGGTAAACAATAAGGACAACAACAAAAGACTCATTATAGAAGCAGAATGCGTTTTCGGCGGTGGAGAGGTTAAGTAAATACCGGACTTTGGTGTATATCGGCGTTGTCATTCTGACATCGCTGATATACACTTTTATTTTGGGCAGGTTTCAGGAACTTTCGGTCAGATCTATTTTTGCCGATGCTGCAGCCTGTCTGCTGAGTGCCGGACCGGTGGGAATCTTTTTGCAAAGGATGCAGGGATACGGGATGCCCTGGTACGTACAGTGCATTCTTTTCATTGGGGCAGTAATAGGCTTCGAGGCCATTGCTTTCTACTTCCTTACGCCCTCTTTCTATTATGATCACTTTGTATCGGGGCTATGGGTACGGGTTTTGATTGTCTGTCTGTTCTCTGCCGTTTTTATGATCTGGAAGCAGACCGTACTTCTGAAAGAAGCCCTGAACAAGTCCTCTGTTAAGGAACCCGTCCGCATTCTTCCTGCACCCGAAACGGCATCTTCTTCAATTGACAGAATTTCCGTCAGAACAGGAACCGGAATTAAAGTAATCCCCATTGATGAGTTGTTGTACATCCAGGCAGACGGAGACTATATATCGTTTTATACCATGGAGGGACACTGGATGAAAGAACAGACCATGAAAAGCATCCAGGAACAACTCTCCCCGCTGCAATTCATACGTATTCACCGTTCGTTTATAGTGAATATATCCAGTATAAGCCGCATTGAGCGGTACGGACAACAACAGCTGATTCTCCTGAAGAACGGGCACCAGGTAAGGATAAGCGCTCCGGGATACAGACTCCTTAAGGATGCGCTGCAAATTTGAGAAGCGTCTTGAATTTTGCTTACCTTTGCAACAAAAAATAATGGATTATAAAGTCAAAGATATCCTACTCGCGGATTTCGGAAGAAAGGAAATTGAGATGGCCGAACGCGAGATGCCCGGTTTAATGGCCATCAGGGCAAAATACGGAAAAGACAAGCCACTGAAAGGAGCCCGTATTACCGGCAGCCTTCATATGACTGTCCAGACAGCCGTTCTCATAGAAACTCTTAAAGAACTGGGCGCCGAGGTGCGCTGGGCCTCCTGTAATATATTTTCCACCCAGGACCACGCCGCTGCAGCTATGGCCAAAGCAGGTATAAGCGTTTTTGCCTGGAAAGGGGAAACACTGGAAGATTATTGGTGGTGTACCCTGCAGGCATTAAGATTTCCTAATGGTCAGGGGCCCCATTTGATCGTTGACGACGGCGGTGACGCAACGTTACTTATCCATAAGGGAGTTGCCGCCGAAAAAGACATGTCGGTCCTCGATTCTCTAAACGGGAGCCGGGAAGAAAAAGTCATTGCCTCCACACTGCGCAAAAGCCTTAAGGAATACCCTGGCATGTGGACGGCCATGGTTTCAGAAATTAAGGGTGTCAGTGAAGAAACCACTACCGGTGTGCACCGCCTGTACCAAATGTTCAGCAGGGGCGAGCTGCTTTTTCCAGCCATTAATGTAAATGATTCGGTTACCAAATCTAAATTCGACAACCTGTACGGATGTCACGAATCGCTTGCAGACGGTATCAAAAGGGCTACCGATGTTATGATAGCAGGCAAGGTAGCTGTCGTATGCGGGTATGGCGACGTGGGAAAAGGTTGTGCCAGAAGCCTCCGCTCATACGGTGCCCGCGTGATTGTTACCGAGGTGGACCCAATCTGTGCCCTGCAGGCAGGTATCGAAGGCTTTGAAGTCCGCAGACTTGAAAACTGCCTGGAAGAAGGGCGGATATTTGTTACTGCTACCGGAAATTGCGACGTAGTGCGTATAGAACACATGGAAAAAATGAGAGATCATTCCATTGTATGCAATATAGGCCATTTTGACAACGAGATCCAGGTTGACAAACTGGACACATACCCCGGAATAAGCAAAGTAAATATCAAACCTCAGGTAGACAAATATATTTTTCCCGACGGCAAAGCCATCCTGCTGCTGGCAGAAGGACGCCTTGTTAACCTGGGCTGTGCCACCGGACACTCCTCCTTTGTTATGAGTAATTCATTTACAAACCAAACCCTTGCTCAGCTAAGCCTGTGGCAGAACCCCCATAAACTGGGCGTTTATCAGCTTCCCAAAGAACTGGACGAAGAAGTGGCCCGCTTACATCTGGATTACCTGGGCGTTGAATTAACCCATTTGACACCCAAACAGGCCAGTTATATTGGAGTTCCCGTCAGTGGCCCTTATAAACCGGATTATTACAGATACTAATATTGAACCCTCTATGACTACTTCTCGCATTAAAATCAATAACCTGTTAAAAATGCAGCCCGGCGTTCAGGTTCAGGTGAAAGGCTGGGTACGTACCAAACGCGGCAACAAGAACATTACTTTCATCGCCCTCAACGACGGTTCCACTATTTATAATATTCAGATAGTATGTGACATGTCTGTTTTTACAGACGAACAGTTGCGTTCCGTTACCACAGGAGCCTGCCTGAGGGTAAACGGTCAGCTTATTCCCTCGGTCGGTAGCGGTCAGGACGTAGAGGTCCAGGCCAGTGAGATTGAAATCTATGGTACGGCCGACGCCAACACTTACCCACTCCAGAAGAAAGGACACAGCATGGAGTTTCTCAGGGAGATCGCTCATCTGAGACCCCGTACCAACACGTTTGGTTGCGTCCTGAGAATCCGTCATGCCATGGCTTTTGCCATCCATAAATATTTTAACGACAAAGGGTTCGTTTACCTGCACACACCGCTCATCACGGCTTCCGACTGTGAAGGGGCCGGTGCCATGTTTCAGGTAACTACCCTGGATCTGAAGAATCCGCCCAGACTCCCAAACGGAAGCATTGATTACTCCCAGGATTTCTTTGGCAGACAGACCAGTCTCACTGTAAGCGGACAGCTCGAGGGAGAACTGGGTGCCATGGCCCTTGGAGAAGTATACACTTTCGGTCCCACTTTCCGCGCCGAGAACAGCAATACCCCCCGCCATCTGGCTGAATTCTGGATGATTGAGCCTGAAATGGCCTTTTATGAGATAGAGGACAATATGGACCTGGCGGAAGATTTCATCAAATACCTCATCCGCTACGCTATAGAGAATTGCGCACCGGACCTACAGTTCCTGAACAATATGATTGACAAGGAGCTTATTCAAAGACTCGAAAGTGTCTGTGACACACGGTTTGTCCGGCTCAGTTATACAGAAGGTATAGACATTTTGCTAAAAAGCGGACAAAAATTCGAGTATCCCGTATCGTGGGGCATCGATCTCCAAAGCGAACACGAGAGGTACCTGGTGGAGAAGCATTTTAAGAAACCGGTTATCCTTACCGATTACCCAAAAGAGATCAAGGCCTTCTATATGAAACAGAATCCCGATGGCAAGACCGTAAGGGCCATGGACGTGCTTTTCCCGAAGATCGGCGAAATCATAGGCGGTTCGCAGCGTGAAGAAAATTATGAAAGATTGACCGCACGCATTAAAGAAACCGGTATGTCGGAGACAAACCTGGAATGGTACCTCGACACCCGCAGATTTGGAACGGCCCCCCATTCAGGGTTTGGGCTTGGCTTTGAACGCCTCCTGTTGTTTGTAACAGGCATGGCCAACATACGCGATGTCATTCCTTTTCCAAGAACCCCTAAATCAGCTGATTTTTAATGATGTTAGTCATTGGTATTGCCGGTGGAACCGGATCGGGCAAAACAACGGTCGTACAAAAAATTGTTGAGCGTCTGCATACAGATCAGGTTACCGTTATTCCCCAGGATTCTTACTACAAGGACAACTCTCATTTGCCCCTGGAAGAAAGACAGGAATTGAATTTTGACCATCCGGACTCCATTGACTGGGGGCTGATGGTCCAACAGGTTATGATGCTGAAATCTGGAAATGCAATTGAACAACCCATTTACTCCTACATTACCTGTACCCGTTCCCGGGAAACTTTACATATTGAACCCACACACGTCATTATTCTGGAAGGGATCCTTATTTTTTCAGATCCGGCCCTGCGTGACTGTATGGATATTAAAATTTTTGTAGATGCCGATGCAGATGATCGTTTGTCACGAGTCATCTCCAGAGATATCATTGAACGCGGACGTTCGGTAAACAAGGTGTTGGAGCGGTATGACAAGACGGTAAAACCCATGCACCTGCAATTCATAGAACCTACCAAACGTTATGCAGATATCATTGTGCCTCAGGGAGGCCATAATACGGTAGCCATAACCATGCTTATGGCTACCATAGAAAAGGCCTTGCTCACCAAATAAAGTTCCGCATGAAGAAGGAGACAAGAGTAGGCATTTACCTTACGGTTATTTTGCATCTTCTGGTGCTGATAGGCTTTCTTCTCTATCAGATCAATTCTCTGGTGCAGAAAGAGTCGACTTTTGTATTGGATTTCACTAAACAGGAAGAAAGAGAAGAAAAGGCAGAGAAAGAAAAACGGCGCGAAGAACTGAGCGCCGAACTCGAAGACCTGATTGCCGGTATCCAGCAACAGTCAAGAAATGTTGCGGTAGATATTTCGGAGAGGGAGCGTCATCTGAAAGACGACAGAAACAGAAATCCCGAGCAGGTTTATGATGAGGCAAAGTCGTTGCAGGAAAAACTCGATGCCGCCCGAAAAGCCGTCCGGGAACAACAGGGAGAGGAAGAAATGGTCCCGGCTGACAAAATTGACCAGAAAAAGACACAGACTGAAGCCTATACCGGACCCTCTGTCCTGGAGTACAGGCTCGATGGCCGGAAAGCCATGCACCTGCCCATTCCTGCTTATAAATGCCTTGGAGGAGGCGATGTAACCGTTGCCATAGAAGTAGACAGAAAGGGGATGGTTGTGGAAGCGCTTATTGTTGCGGATTTTTCTTCCATGGATCATTGCCTTCAGGAATTCGCCATTCGGGCTGCCCGTCAGAGCCGGTTTACTTCTTCTACGAATGCGCCTCCGCGTCAGAGCGGCGAAATAGTATACCGGTTTATTCCACAATAACCACAGTTTTTGTAAATTTGGCCTATGGATCAGAAAGAATATTCGGAAATAAAGGCACTACTGGCACAACTCAATAAACGGATAGATGCCCTGTACCAGGAAAAGCCGGCTTTTGAACTGATTGTCCCGGATGAGACAGAACCCGAGTTTATTCCTGAACCCGAACCTAAGCCGGAGCCCGAACGGGTTCACGTTACAAAACCCAAGCCCGTTCCTACCATTGGAGACTTGTTTACGAATATGAACCCGGGGCCAACCGTAGCAGAGGTTCTGGCCAGGAACAATTCAAGAAACCCGTTGAAAGAAAGAATATCTTTCAACGACAAGTACCTGTTTACAAAAGTCCTTTTTAATCAGGACGCCGGGCTCTTCAATAATACAATCGATATCCTGGAGCCCATGACCTCCATGCGCGAAGTGGAATCATACCTGGGAGCGCATTTCCCCAACTGGGACGTTACTTCACCTGCTGTACACAGATTTCTATGCCAACTGGAGGATCATGTGCGCTAAACTTTATATTGTGCCCACACCGGTGGGAAATCTTGAGGATATCACACTGCGTGCGCTGAGGGTCCTCAAGGAAGTCGATCTGGTATTGGCGGAAGACACCCGGACCAGCGGTGTACTTATGAAGAAGTTCGGAATTGGCACACGCATGGAATCTCATCATAAATTCAATGAACACCGTAACGTCGCATTAGTTGCCAATCGGATTCTGGGCGGTTTGAACGTTGCCCTGATAAGCGATGCGGGAACTCCGGGTATTTCCGATCCGGGATTTATGCTGGTTCGTTGTTGTCTGGAATGCGGCATAGAAGTAGAGACTCTTCCCGGAGCCACCGCTTTTGTACCTGCACTCATTAACAGCGGATTACCTTCTGACCGGTTTTGTTTTGAAGGATTTCTGCCGGCAAAGAAAGGACGCAAGACTCGCCTTGAAATACTGGCTTCAGAAACACGAACTATTATTATTTATGAATCGCCATACAGACTGGTTTTAACACTGGAACAGCTGGCAGGAGTAATGGGCCCCGGAAGAATGGCTTGTGTTTCCAGGGAATTGAGCAAGGTCCACGAAGAAAACAGACGCGGGACCCTGTCTGAATTGCATGGCTGGTACAGCAAAAATGAACCAAAAGGAGAAATTGTCATCGTAGTGAAGGGAAGAGGGAAGGACAATGAAATGGAAGAATAGGGAAAGGTATGTTATTCATGCCAGAGGAGTAAGTATTATTGCTATCCTCATAGTGATCAGGATTGTTTCATACCGGAATACACCCCGGCACGATCTACCGGCGCGGGAAATTACAGAGGCTTTTCAGGATTACATAAGGCCGCAGACTGTTGCCGTCGCGTATACACGAACGGTACTACATCCCGGAGACACGCTGCCGGAGAAACAAAAAAGAAAAACCGTCATCGCAAAAGAACGACTGGAACTCAATACGGCCGACAGCCTGGATTTGCTGAAACTTTACGGGATCGGGCCCTATTATGCCCGGAAAATACTTTTGTACAGAGACAGGCTGGGCGGATATGTTCATCCGGAACAATTGCTGGAAGTCGATGGAATTGACCGTGAGCGGTTCAACGGGTTCAGGGATCGTCTGAGAGCAGATGCTTCGCTCATACAATATATAGATCTGCAAAAGGCGCCTGAAATTCAGCTTGCCGGCCACCCATACATTGGCAAATACCTGGCCAGAAGTATTGTTCGTTTCCGGGAACTGGCAGGAGCCGACTCCTGCCGGTTGGAGATTCTTGTTAAAGAAAAAATCCTTTCGCAGGTCCAGGCGACAAAAATTGCGTTGTATGTGTGTCGGTAATTACTATCTTTGCCCGAAGCAATTTCTCAACATTTATATACCGGAATAATGAGCATTTTAATTACTCAAAATGTAGTAAAGCGCTTTGAAGGGCAACTGGCTCTCGACAACGTCAGTATTGACGTTCCTGAAGGAAAGATCTTTGGGTTGCTGGGCCCCAACGGCGCCGGAAAAACCACACTGTTACGCATAGTAAATCAAATTACTGCGCCTGACAGCGGATCGGTCCTTTTTGACAACCGTCCCCTGGAAGCAAACGATGTATTCAATATCGGATATCTTCCGGAAGAACGCGGTTTATACAAAAAAATGAAAATAGGCGATCAGGCAATGTATCTGGCCCGTTTGAAAGGGATGTCCCAGGCAGCTGCTCTCTCCAGCCTGAAATCCTGGTTTGTGCGGTTTGGAATCCAGGCATGGTGGAATAAAAAAATTACTGAACTGTCAAAAGGTATGGCCCAGAAAGTCCAATTCGTCACAACCGTTATGCATAATCCCAGGTTGCTGATTCTTGACGAACCTTTTAGCGGATTTGATCCGATTAACGTAGATCTCATACGCAACGAGATTCTCCGTCTCAAATCCAATGGGACGAGCGTCATACTGTCTACTCATAATATGGAATCGGTAGAGGAACTGTGCGATGAAATTGCCCTTATCAACAAAGCAAAGCTGGTGGTTGCCGGTAAGGTTCACGATATCAGGCGCATACACGGTGACAACAACATTGAAATTCTCTACAGGTCTTCAGCCTCCTATGCTCCTCTGTCCACATCCGATCTTCCTTTTTCGGTGGTTTCTGAGGGGACAAAAGACGGTTCTTACAGCATGACCGTGGCCATCAGGGAAGGGTTCAGCACGAACGATATCATTAAAGTCCTGTTACCGGAATTATCCATTGTGGGGGTGAATGAAATCATACCCCGGATGCACGACATATTTATTAAACTTGTAACGGATAAGGAGGCATAGCATATGAATCTGAAAAAAGTAAATCTTATCATTGGCCGGGAATTTCTTATCCGCGTTCGCAAGAAATCTTTTCTTGTAGCCACGTTTGTGACGCCGCTGCTTATGGCCGCCCTGGTTACCGTTCCTACACTGATGGCGACTCTTAAGGACAGCAACGAAAAACGTATAGAAGTGATCGACCCTACGGGGATAGCGCAGCAGGTGCTTGAGAACGGCAACAATACCGAATTCATATTCAAAACGGAGGGTGATCTGGAATACTACAAGACCCATTTTGCCGAAAGCGGTTTGCATGCCGTATGCGTAATTGAACCTACACAAAACAATTCTGTGGAAGTCCGGATGTACAGCACGGCTCAAATTGATTCGGATGTTCAACGATATATCGCACAGCAGATAGGACAAGAGGTTGAGAACAGAAAACTGGCTTCTTACAACATTCCGCAATTGGAAGAGATCCTCAGGGATATTTCTACCGATATACAGATAAAATCGCTTAAATGGACCGAAGAGGGCGACGAAAAAGAGACCGTAACGGAAGTATATATGGCTATCGCCTATATAAGCAGCTTCCTCATTTATATGTTTATTTTCATGTACGGGTCCATGGTCATCCGCGGTGTCATCGAAGAGAAAACAAACAGGATTGTAGAAGTAATTATTTCTTCCGTAAAACCTGTTGAACTTATGTTGGGCAAGATAGTGGGTGTGGCTCTTGTGGCTCTGCTTCAATTCTTTCTCTGGATATTGCTTACCGGAATCATTGTAGTGGTGGTTATGGCATTGGCGGGCACGGGCATGCTGCCAAACGCAGAAACTGCACAACAAATCCAGGGCGGGATTCCTTCACTTGTTGCTTCGTTCGACTCGGGAGACGGTGTATTCACGGGCATTGCCAGCACATTATCCCAAATCCGTCTGGGACAATTCCTGTTAAGTTTCTGCCTGTATTTTATTGGCGGTTATCTTATGTATGCATCCATGTTTGCAGCCGTCGGATCGGTTTCCGACGCTGAAACCGATACACAGCAATTCCAGCTGCCCATAACCATTCCGCTGATCCTTGGATTGTTTATTATGATGCACACTTTCCAGCATCCCGACAGTTCATTGTCTGTCTGGGCCTCAATGATCCCGTTCACCTCTCCCATGGTGATGCTTGCCCGGCTGCCTTTTGGGGGTGTTCCTCTGTGGCAGTTGCTTCTATCCCTTGTTCTGCTATTTGCCACATTTATTGCCGTGGTACACTTCTCGGCAAAGATCTATCGCGTAGGAATTCTGATGTACGGAAAAAAGATCACCTGGAAAGAACTTTGGAAATGGATGCGTTACAAAAACGGATAAAACGATCTCTGCATTTTTTCATTTTGGCGGTAATGTTGATGGTCTGGGCGCTGCCTATGCAGGCACAGACCATCAAGACAAGCCGTATTCTTATGGATACCGTTGTGTTTGCGGGTTATGCCATGCCTGCCGTACAAAGGATAATGGACACATACTCTCCCGAACTGCACAGGCAAATGGGAAAAGTGGTCGGATATACGGTCAGCGAAATGCGGTCATATTCCCCGGAGAGCCCGTTATCCAATCTTGCCGCCGATGCATTGCTCGCCGTAGCCAGGACCCGGTACGGAAAAGATGGAGTAGATTTTAGTCTGACTAACTTTGGAGGTATCCGCACTTCCCTGCCCAAGGGCGATGTTCGTCTGTACGACATCTATGCTGTATTCCCTTTTGAAAACACGTTGGTGCTTATATCCATGAAGGGAAGCCAGGTTCGTGAATTATTCAACGCATTTGCCCGTACCCGTGTTGAAGTGCTGGGCGGGGTATCTCTAAAAATAAAAAATCGTTCCGTTACGGAATTGCTTATTAACGGGAAACCTCTTGACGATAAGAAAATCTACCGGATTGCCACCATAGACTTTCTTTTGTCGGGAGGAGACAAGGTTTCTGCCCTGAAAGATAATCTGAGAGTAAATTTTTCCGGGATTACCGTACGCGATGTTATTCTCCGTTATATAGAAGTTTTTACACGCAACGGCGAGCCTATACCCGCTAAAACAGACGGACGGGTAACGGTTGACAAGGCATCAGGAGATCATTAATCATGAACAAAATACTTATACTACCCCGGCTTACCGTATTGTTCTGCTTCTGTGCATTCCAATTGAACGCTCAGGATCTTGTCATTCTGCACACAAATGACATGCACAGCCAGATGGAGGCATTCACTTCCGGAAGAAACGCCGGCACAGGCGGCATGCTGGCCTTATCGGGCTACATTCGCCAGGTGCGTGAAGAAAATGATCATGTCCTTTATCTCGATGCCGGAGATTACAATCAGGGGACTCCCTATTTCAATCTTTTCGGGGGTATGATGGAAGTGGAGCTGCTGAATACTATGGGACTGAATGCAACCACACTGGGGAACCATGAATTCGACAACGGGATGGAAGATCTGGTTAAAAGGCTCTCCCGGGCAAAATACCAGACTTTATGTGCAAACTACGATATCCATTATCGTCCCCTCAAACGGCTGGTCAAACCCTATGCTATTTTTAAGGCAGGAGATATTAAGATAGGAGTTATAGGCCTGACTTTGGATCTTACAGGATATACCTCGGGGACCGTTTTGGAAAAACTTACCTACCACGACCCGGTTGAGGTGGCAGAAGAACTGGCCATTAAACTGAAGAAAAAAGGCTGCCGTATGATCATCTGTCTTACCCACCTGGGGCTGGAAACCGACAGGGTTCTCGCGGAAAATTCACGAAATATTGATCTAATTATTGGAGGCCATTCCCATACATTTCTTGAAAACGCGGAGCATTGTCTGAATCTGGAAGGAAAAGACGTTACCATTGTGCAGACAGGAGCCAACACGGTATATACGGGGCGCATTGATATTAATTTTTAGAACAGAATACTATGTTTCTGGAAAATCATAAACGATCCGGCTGGATAGAAGTTATCTGCGGATCTATGTTCTCCGGAAAAACCGAAGAGCTGATCAGAAGATTAAAAAGGGCCAAGTTTGCCAACCAAAGGGTCGAGATATTCAAACCCCAGCTTGATACGCGTTATTCCACCCAGGAGGTGGTTTCTCACGATAGTAACAGCATCCTTTCGACACCGGTCGATTCTGCCGAAAGTATCTTATTACTGGCAAATAACGTAGAGGTTGTGGGGATAGATGAAGCGCAGTTTTTTGACATGAATCTTATCCGAGTCTGCCAGATGCTTGCAGATAATGGAATACGTGTAATAGTAGCCGGACTTGACATGGATTACCTGGGCAATCCGTTTGGGCCCATGCCCAATCTTATGGCCGTAGCCGAACATGTCACAAAAGTCCACGCCATATGTGTCCGCTGCGGAGATTCCGCACAACACTCCCACAGACTCAGCACCAGTACCCGGCTGGTGGAACTGGGCGAAAAAGACACCTACGAACCTCTCTGCCGGCATTGTTTCAACAAAGTGAAAAATGAAAGAACTTAACCACACACATCTGGAGATTAACATCTCTAACCTGAAACACAATCTTGCCTATTTTAGATCCTGCCTGCCTCCCACCGAAAAACTCCTTATACTGGTAAAGGCTTACGGATACGGCCACGGAGCAGGGGAATTTTCAAAGATCCTGGAAAAAAATGGCGTTGATTATCTGGCCGTGGCGTTTCCACAGGAAGGTGTGGAAATAAGAAAAGCCGGCGTCAAATTACCCATTATCGTTCTATCTGCAGGCGTTGAACATTTTCCGCTGCTCATGGAATACAATCTGGAGCCAAGTATCCCAACCATGGAATCATTCCTGAGGTTTGTCAGAACGGCCCGTGAGATGAGTATAAAGGAATATCCCGTTCACATCAAGCTCGATACGGGCATGCACCGCCTGGGATTCGAACTTTCCGAACTTGGCACCTTAACAGACGAACTGCCCTCTCCGTACGCACGTATTGTATCGGTATTTACTCATTTTGTTGCTTCGGGAGATCCTGTTCACGATGATTTTACCCGTCAGCAGATATCCCTCTTCGAAAAAGGAAGCTCAATCATTATGAAAGCACTGCCCTACCATCCATTGCGTCATATTCTAAATTCACCGGGGATTGAAAGGTTTGCCAAAGAAGCGGCATACGACATGGCCCGGCTGGGCATTGGATTGTACGGCATGTCCTACGTTGACCGTACAAGGCTTAAACCCACTGCCTTCCTGCGAACTCCCGTACTTCAGATAAGAACGGTAAACGCTGGTGAGACCGTAGGCTACGGAAGAGCGGGGAAAATCGTCTCGGGTCCTGCCAGAATTGCCACTCTGGCCATCGGCTATGCCGACGGCGTAAACCGTCACCTGAGCGGAGGACGCGCCTCGTTCATGGTTAACGGGCACCTGGCTCCGACAGTAGGCAATATATGCATGGATATGTGCATGATAGATATAACCGGCATTGACGTCAAAGAAGGTGATATGGTGACCGTTTTTGGAGAGAATCCCTCAATTTTTACCCTGGCAGAAACACTTGGGACTATTCCCTATGAGATCCTGACCTCAGTAGCCTATAGAGTGCCCCGTGTCTATATAGATTAGGCTACTATCCTGCAGACCAGTTCCGTCAACAGTTCTCCGTCTGTGGCTTCACCGCGGTTAGACGATTTGTACAAATTATCGTACCGGCCCAAAAGGTCAATCACGTATAACGTTCTTTTAAAGGAATAATTACGTGCAGCAGCTGCAATTTCCTTGAAAAAATAAAAATTGCCTCCCATTTTCTTTCCTATTTCTTCCGGAGAAAGGGATGGATTTTCCATACTCACGGCATGATACCTGAGAATACGGGAAAAATGGGTATACATGAGACTTATAAGCATTACCAGGGGATATTTCTTATCGTTGTCCGAATAGTAGGCAATAATGGGCTGGATCATGGCAAAGTTTCTTTCTGAAAGATACCGGAATAATGTAAACGGACTGTAATCTCTGTTCACCCCTACTGACCGTTCCACGGTTTCTGTGGTTACGGTATCGGTTCCCTGGGGCATAAGAAGGAACAACTTATCCAGTTCCATGGCAATGCGCTGAAGATCGGTTCCCAGGAAGTCAGCCATCATTCCGGCAGCCTGAGGTTCTATTTTATATTTCATTTCCCCGAGGTAACCGGTTATCCAGTTAGCCACTTCGTAATCTCTCAGGGGATTGGAATCTAACACTTCACATACTTTTTGTGCTGCATTCCAAAAGGCGCTCCTCTTGTCAACGGATTTACCCATAAAACAGAGCACAAGCACCGTAGATGGATTGACTGCCTTAAAATAATGGATGAACAATTCAAGGCCCTTCATTTGCTGAGCCTCACGCACAATAACCACCTGACGGTCTGCCATCATGGGATACCTTCTGGCATTGTCAATTACCTGGGCCGCAGTCACTGTATTCCCATAGAGAATAAGCTGATTAAAAGCTTTCTGGTCTTCGGGCAGGGTATGTTCGGCAATATAGGAACTGAGCTTGTCTACATAGAAAGATTCCTCGCCCATCAACAGATAACAAGGTTTATAATCTCCGGACTGCAGATCAGATAATATACGCTTATATGCAGAAAAGGTGTCTTTTGTTGTTGTTTTTACGGCCATGCAGCAAAATTAAGCAATCCACCCGACTAATCTTTAAAGAGCGATCCGATTTTGGAAAAACCCTCTTTAAAAGATTCGCTGGCAGATTGAAAAGCGCCTTTTATCTCATCCCAGTTTTCTTCAGTGGCGTCCATTAGCTTATCATACCGGGCCTTCAGTTCATCTTTTTTTGCTTTCAGTTCTGCAATTCTTTCTTCATACTCAGTTTTTATCTTGCCGGCCGTTTTGTCTTTTTCTGCTTCAAGACGGTCAATTCTGGCAAAAATGTCGTCAATGCTTTTCTTCGCATTGTTTTTGAATTGTTCTCTGTCCATAGTAATGTTATTTGCGTAAATATAATAAAAAACCTGTTTTCTGTCAATTTGTTATCTTTGGGATCTAATGAACGACCCAAATCTCATCTATTGCCTTGTAAGGAAGAAATGGATTGTACGCACACCCGAAGAAGAAGTACGCCAGAATATGATCCGTCACCTTCACCTGGTTTGCGGAGCTCCGCTGCACCTGATGGCCTGTGAATACCCCATTGAATTGAACGGGAGGTCCTTCAGGGCAGACCTGGTGCTTCACGACCGCCACGCTGAGCCGCTGATTCTGGCTGAATTCAAAGCCCCGCAGGTGGCTTTGGGACCCAGTGCGCTTGATCAGTTAAAACGCTACAATACAGTACTTCTGGCACCATACCTGTTGATTGGGAACAACCGTCAGACATACTTCTGCAAATTCAATATAAACAGTCAGGCTTACGAATTTCTTAATGAAATACCATCTTTCGAACAGCTTTTATAGTACTTTTGCGGAATGAAAGCGCCCCTGAGATTTAAAATTTTCGGCATAGTTGCCCGACAAGCCGCTATTTCGGGAGTTCGTGCTTTTGTAATAGGAGGATATGTGCGGGATTTCTTTCTTGGCCGTCCATGCACAGATATAGACATAGTGGCAGAGGGCAGTGGAATTGAGCTGGCCGATGCGGTGGCACAGGAATTAGGCCTGAAAACTACCGTTTTCAAAAATTTTGGAACTGCCATGCTCAGGTACAGGGGGCTTGACGTTGAATTTGTGGGAGCCCGTAAAGAATCCTACCGATTGGACTCGCGTAAGCCGGTTGTTGAGGACGGATCTATTGAAGACGACCAGAAGCGGCGGGATTTTACTATCAATGCCATGGCATTCAGCCTGCAGCAAAATGATTACGGAAATATCATCGATCCTTTCAACGGGATGCAGGACCTTCAGGACAGAATCATTCGCACTCCGCTTGACCCCGATGTCACTTACAGCGACGACCCGCTGCGAATGATCAGGGCTATTCGTTTTGCAACACAACTCGGATTTTCCATTGAAAAAAATTCCTTTGAATCCATTAAACACAATGCTGCACGGATAAGTATCGTTTCCCAGGAGAGGATTACAGACGAATTGCAAAAGATCATGGCGGCTGAAAAACCCTCAATCGGTTTTGTATTGCTTGAGAGATCGGGATTGCTTAAAATCATATTGCCGCAGCTTGCTCATCTTAAAGGGGTTGAGACAATGGAAGGAAAAGGCCACAAAGAAAATTTCAGTCATACTTTGAAAGTTCTTGACAACGTTGCCGCACAAAGCAACAATATATGGCTCCGTTGGGCCGCGCTGCTGCACGATATTGGTAAACCGGCCAGCAAACAATATCAGCCCCAGGCGGGATGGACTTTCCACGGACACGAGTTTTTGGGAAGCAAAATGATCCTGCCCATTTTCCGGCAACTTAAACTTCCTTTAACAGAAGAAATGCGGTATGTCCGGAAAATGGTAATGCTTCATCTCAGACCCATTGCCCTGGTAAACGAGGTAAGCGATTCCGGCGTACGCAGGCTGCTTTTCGATGCCGGAGACGATATTGACGATCTAATGCTTTTATGCAGGGCCGACATTACTTCTAAAAATGAAGCAACGGTCCGCAAGCATATGGATAATTTCGAACGGGTCAGGCAGAAACTGGTAGAAGTGGAAGAAAAAGACGCTATCCGCAATTTTCAGCCCCCTGTCTCGGGTGAGTTGATCATGAGCACGTTCGGACTTAAGCCCTGCAAAGAAGTCGGTCTGATAAAGGACTATATTAAAGAGGCTATCCTTGACGGACGAATAGGCAATAATTTCAGCCAGGCATTTGCATTAATGCAAGAACGAGCCAAAGAACTCGGTCTTAATCAACAAGATGCATAAACTCTTCACGGGTACGCATATCTTTAAGAAAAGCGCCGGTAAAAGCGGATGTCACCATCTTTGAATGTTGCTTCTCGACACCTCTTATTTGCATACACATATGCTCAGCTTCAATAATCACGGCAACTCCCAACGGATTTAACGTTTGCTGGATACAATCCCTTATCTGTACGGTCAGACGCTCCTGTATCTGCAGGCGACGGGCAAATGTTTCAACCACGCGGACAATTTTACTCACGCCTGTAATGTACCCGTTGGGAATATAACCTACATGGGCTTTCCCATAAAACGGCAGCATATGATGTTCACACAGGGAATACACTTCAATATCCTTAACAAGGACTATCTGCTGGTATTCTTCTTTAAAACGGGCTGAATTTAATATGGCAGCGGGATCTTCAAGATATCCCTTTGTCAGGAACTGCATTGCTTTGGCAACACGCACGGGAGTTTTTAAGAGCCCTTCCCGTTCCGGATCTTCTCCAATCAAATGGAGTATGGCCTTGTAGTGTTCGGCCAGTTGACCGGTAACATCCGCAGAGTATTTATCTTCCTTTCTGTATGACATAACGGTTGGAATGAAATTTGCGACAAAAGTACGAAAAAAAACGAGTATGCCTGATATCCTTAAACTTTAGGGCTGCAGCGTAGTCAAAGCATTTATTTCGTACATTCGCACTCATGGAAAAAGAAGCTATTATCAAAATCAAAGGTATCAAAAAAATCTACCAGGTAGGAAATCAGGAAGTACGCGCTCTAAACGGTGTAGACCTGACCATTTATAAAAATGAATACGTGGCCATTATGGGGCCCTCAGGATCCGGAAAATCTACCCTTATGAACCTGCTGGGATGTCTGGACACACCCACCAGCGGAACATATATTCTAAACGATACCGATGTTAGCAAGATGCGTGATGATCAGCTGGCAGAAGTTAGAAACAAGGAAATCGGCTTTGTATTCCAGTCGTTCAACCTTCTTCCGCGTTACGATGCCCTGAACAATGTGGCCCTGCCGCTGATATATGCAGGAATACCCAAGGCAAAAAGAGAAGAAGAGGCAAAAAACGCCCTCATGAACGTAGACCTTGGAGATCGTATGGAACACAAACCCAATGAACTGTCCGGAGGCCAGAAACAACGTGTTGCCGTCGCCCGCGCAATGGTTAACAACCCGTCCATTATCCTGGCTGACGAACCTACAGGGAACCTCGACACCAAAACATCTGTGGATATCATGTCTCTTTTCGAAGAAGTATACGCAAAGGGAAATACAATTATTGTAGTAACCCACGAAGAAGACATATCACGTTACGCACGGCGGATTGTTCGCTTGCGCGACGGACTCGTTGAAAGCGACGAAATAAACCCTCGTCCGGTTCTTGAAAAGAAATGAGTAGAGTATACACCCGGAAAGGAGATGACGGCACAACATCGCTGGCGGGAGGTACACGGGTTTCCAAGACACACCCCCGCATTGCGGCATACGGAAAGGCAGACGAGCTTATTTCGTGGATAGGTGTTGTGAGAAGTTACCTGGCTCTCCCGGAGTGTACGGATCTTTCCTGGCTCAATGAACCTCTTATATTAATTCAATCCCGGCTCATGACTATTGCCGGCGTGCTTGCCACTGAAGTCCCTGACCCAAAATGGGCCACCACTTTGGCTGAAGCCACCGCCCACCTGGAAGCATCTATCGACGAAATCCAGTTTCATATTCCTGCTTTTAAATCATTTATTCTTCCCGGCAGCCCCTCCGTCTCGGCTTTCACCCATGTGGCGCGCACCGTATGCAGAGAGACCGAACGGTTGGTTGCGGCTCTTGGCACAGATATTGTTTCCCCCGAAGTTATAATATATCTGAATCGTCTTTCCGATTATCTATTTGTACTTGCACGATATATGTGTACGATTACAGGTAGTAAAGAAGACTTTTTTTTATAACTTTGCACACATTTTTAAAAATTTATGCATCAATGTATTGGACACTTGAACTGGCTTCTAAATTAGAAGATGCTCCCTGGCCTGCAACCAAGGAGGAATTGATTGACTACGCAACACGCTCAGGAGCTCCACTTGAAGTAATTGAAAATTTGTCTGACCTGGAAGATGACGGAGAGATCTATGACAGTATAGAAGATATCTGGCCGGACTATCCAAGTAAAGAAGACTTCTTCTTCAATGAAGACGAATACTAATACTAATCAATGAATATCATAATTGCAGGTGCCGGTGAAGTCGGGTTTCACCTTGCCAAAATGTTATCAGGCGAAAATCACCAGATAACCATTATTGACCGGGACGAAGTTAGACTTAATCAGATTGCGGAAACTTCAGATGTAGTTCCTATTTCCGGGATTCCTACTTCTGTTGCCACGCTTGAAAGAGCCGGCATTGGCAGATGCGACCTGTTTATTGCCGTAAGTCCGGCCGATGCGCAGGACGTGAATATTGTCAGCGCACTTTTAGCCAAGCAAATGGGGGCTAAACGTGTAACGGCGCGTATCAACAACAACGAATACCTTAAAAATGAGAACCGGGTTATTTTCACAGAGCTCGGCATTGACTTGTTGTTCTATCCCGAACGCATAGCATCGCATGAAATACTCGACCTGCTCAAGCAATCCGGCACTTCTGAGTTTATGGACTTTTCCGGTGGAAGATTGCAACTGATCGTGCTCAAACTGCTGGAAGGTTCATCTATTGTAGACAAGAGTCTGCTGCAGGTTTCCGAGGAGAATGGAGGGGATTTGCCTTACAGGGCTGTTGCCATTGCCCGGGAAGGCAATACCCTAATCCCGAGAAGAGATACTGTATTTAAATTACAGGATCTGGTATTTATCATAACCAAAAGAGAAGCCGCCCATGCTGCCATGGTTCTGACCGGAAAAGACAACGTAGTGGTAAAAAACCTGATGATTATGGGAGGTGGCAGAGTGGGTGAAATGGTGGCTCACAGCATGGAAAACCGGATAGAAAAAGTCTGTGTGGTGGAACTTGATCACAAACGTTGTCAGGAACTGACCGAATCTCTGCCCCGTTCTCTGATTATTAACGGTGACGCCCGCAATACAGACCTGCTCATGGAAGAGAACCTGCCTCATATGGATGCATTCGTTGCGGTTACATCGAGCGCCGAGGCAAATATTCTTTCCTGTATGGCGGCCAAGCGTGTGGGAGTAAAGAAAACCATAGCCCAGGTTGAAAACCTGGATTACATAAAACTGGCCGAAAGCGTTGGTGTCGATGCCACAATTAACAAAAAACTCATTACCGCAAGCCGTATCTTCCGTTTTACGATGACCGGAGACGTCCCCTCAATGAAATGCCTTAACGGGTCCGATGCCGAGGTTCTTGAATTTATAGCTAAACCAAGAAGCCTCGCAACGCTTAAAAAAGTAAGGGATCTGGGATTTCCCAAAGACGCCATTATTGGAGGTATCACCAGGGGGAACAGCAGCATTATCGTTCGCGGCGATACGGAAATTAAACCTTACGACCGGGTTGTCGTCTTTTCGCTGCCATCCGCGCTACAGACTATCCACAAATTTTTTGTCTAGTCCGTTTCCACCTTTCAGATTTGAAAAACTGTCTCGGTGTCATATTCTCTTTGGCACTGAATACCCTGGTAAATGAACGAACGGAATTGAAACCGCATTGTACGGCCAGGTCTTCCAGATCAAGCGTATTTCCTTTTTCTTTTCTCATCAGTATCTTTGCTTCTTCAATTCGGTACAGGTTAACCCATTCGCAAAAATTAATACCGTATACCTTGTGGATGGCCCGTGAAAGATAAGACCGGTTGATATGAATGAACGTGCAAAGCTTTTCTATAGTAATATCCGGATCTTTGTAATATTTTTTCTTATCCATGAGATTACTCACCTTTATAACAATTTCTCCCGGGCTCTCGGGATAAGGATCGTTAATTTTCCTGAACAGGTTAGGTTCCATAAGCATCCATCCCTCCGATTGCCGGTAAATCCAGCTGAATAATTTATCTAATGCATTCATTACTTGGTTGTTTTATGTAACTCTTTGGTTTGCTTGCGGATAGTGGGGTACTGTGGCAAAAGTGCCTGTATGGATTTCTCAGAGTCTTGGCCAGATTTATTGAGTGTATACAGACGGCACCATTCCCCGGGCGTCATTCCCAGATTCAGATGAAAAGCCAGGTTAATGGCGGTAATGGATTTAAAACCGGATTCCACACAAAGATCAATAAGTTTCACCCCGGGGTTTTCCTTATAGTATTGCTGAGCATGCTGTACCCTGTAAAGATTAATGAACTGCTTGAAATTCATGCCGCCTTTTTCATTCAGCGAACGAGACAGGTAGCTGGTATTAGTTCCTATAGCTGAAGCTACCTGACTGCGTGTTATACCGTTGTCCCTATAAGCTTTCTCCGTATCCATATAAAGGCAAAGCTTCCTGTAAATTTCCTCATACATACGTTCCATTTGGTTCTTGGCTTCTTCCAGGGCCAGCCAGGCGCCTCCCTTTGGTGAAAAAGTCTCTTCAGGCCCGGGCCTGCTGTATATAACATCAGATTCTCTAAAGAGTATCGTATAAAGAAAAATCAGATAGAGACCTAAACTAAGAACAGAAAAAATTCTGGCAGCCAGATGGACGTCAAACAGCACCAGCAAAAAAGCAAATGTAGCAGAAAACCAGGAAATGAACAGGGTCCATCTGAACGAAGCGCTCTGGCAATAAATCGTTATCATCCTTTTCCCTCCCTCCCTGATAACATTAAAAAGAAAAAGGAAGCCCATTGATACGACAGAAAAACACAACGTATTCCAAAGTCTTAACAGCACGTGGGAAGGAACAAGAATACGGCCGAAAAGTAAAGAGAATCCTACTGTGATCACAGAGCTTAAAACAAAAACCCACAAGAAGTATTTCCTTACAGGTATGTTTTTTCCACAGGCCGGTAAAGGGGCGCTGGCAATACAATACATGGGCAGGCATGTCAGGGCGATCTTGAGTAGATTATCATGCGTCATATAAGTGTAAAGAAAAACCGGACTGAGATCATATAAAATTATCCGTAAAATTAAATACATCGCCAACATCAGGAAAGAAAACATAAGAGCTCTGGTCGACGGCGCAGCGGCATAATGCATGGCTGACTTGATTTTTAATTTTGCAGCCAATAGTACGGCGGAAGACATATAAACAAAACTTCCTGCCAGGTCTAAGTAGTATGACATCATGGTGGTGAATTTCTGATTAACCAAATTTACCATTGATATCTTACAGAACTGCTTTCAACAGGAAAAGAAACGGAAAAAAATAATTGTCTTCTTTTTTTTAAAAGGATATTCAGCTGACTTTCAATTATGATAAAAGAATCCGTAAAAAATGGATATCCTGAACTTTTTACGTTTCACACATTTTTCTCCCTACTTGTTTTTATTACCTTTGTGGCCTGTTAAAATCTAAGGCACACATGGAATATAATTTCGCAGCCATTGAACGGAAATGGCAGGCATACTGGGCAGAAAACAAAACGTACAAAGTAGACATCCATACTTCCAAACCAAAGTTCTACGTTCTGGATATGTTCCCCTATCCTTCCGGGGCAGGCCTGCACGTGGGACATCCGCTGGGCTATATTGCCAGCGATATTTATTCGCGGTACAAACGGTTGAAAGGCTTTAACGTACTTCATCCTATGGGTTACGATGCCTTTGGTCTTCCGGCCGAACAATACGCCATACAGACCGGACAGGCACCAGAAATTACAACTGAAAACAATATACGCCGCTACCGTGAACAGCTGGACAAAATAGGTTTTTCCTACGACTGGGACCGGGAGGTACGTACCTGCGAACCATCTTACTATGCCTGGACCCAATGGGCCTTCCTGAAAATGTTTCACCATTGGTACAATATCCGTACCGACAAGGCGGAACCCATTGAAGACCTTATCCTTACTTTTTCAAGGCAGGGCAACGGCCATGTACAAGCCGCCTGCGGCAATCCGCCTGCTTTCTCTGCCGCCGAATGGAATGCTTTTCCTGAAGAAAAGAAAGCCGGCATCCTTATGGAATACCGCATTGCTTACCTGGGAGAAACATCCGTGAACTGGTGTGAAGCACTTGGAACCGTCCTGGCCAATGACGAGGTAAAAGACGGGGTTTCTATCCGGGGAGGACATCCCGTGGCACAGAAAAAGATGCGCCAGTGGCAACTCCGTGTCTCGGCTTATGCCGAAAGGCTGCTGTGCGGCCTGGACACGCTGGAATGGTCCGATTCGCTCAAAGATATGCAACGCAACTGGATTGGAAGATCAGAAGGTGCCGAGATGGATTTCCAGGTAAGTAACGGAGACAAAACATATACAATGACCATTTTCACTACCCGCGCCGATACTGTCTACGGGGTTACTTTTATGGTCCTTGCACCCGAGAGTGATTGGGTAGAAAAACTAACAACCGGCGAACAAAAAAAAGAGGTTGAAGAATACGTGGCCTATGTAAGAACCAAAACAGAACGAGAACGGATTGCCGACCAAAAAGTAACCGGAGTATTCAGCGGATCGTATGCCGTTAACCCGTTCACAGAAGAAAAAATTCCCGTGTGGATAAGTGAATACGTACTGGCAGGATACGGGACCGGTGCCATAATGGCCGTACCTGCACACGACAGCCGGGACTACGTTTTTGCCCGTCATTTCAATTTGCCGGTGATTCCCCTTATTGAAGGATGTGACATCAGCGGGGAAAGTTTCGATGCAAAGGAAGGTATCATGTGCAATTCCGGTTTTTTGAACGGGATGACGGTAGCGGAAGCCATTCCTGCCGCCATACGGGAAGTAGAGCGGAGAAAACTCGGCAAACGAAAAGTGAACTATCGTCTGCGCGATGCCATCTTCTCCCGCCAACGTTATTGGGGCGAACCCTTCCCTATCTATTACCGGGAAGGGATAGCCCAGCCAATGCCCGAAAGCGAACTGCCGCTCAGGTTACCGCACATTGATTCTTTTCAGCCCACCAGGAACGGAGAACCACCCCTGGCTCATGCCAGGAACTGGACCTACGGAGGATACCCGCTCGAAAAAAGCACTATGCCCGGATTTGCAGGCAGTTCGGCCTATTACCTGCGCTATATGGACCCTCATAACGACCGTCAGCTTGTTTCCAAAGAAGCCAACGAGTACTGGCAGGATGTGGATCTCTATATCGGAGGCACAGAACACGCCACGGGACACTTAATCTATTCAAGATTCTGGAATAAATTCCTGTTCGACCTGGGGTACGTATGCAAAGACGAGCCTTTCAGGAAGCTGGTCAACCAGGGCATGATCCAGGGCCGGTCGAATTTTGTATACCGGATTAAGAATTCCAACACGTTTGTATCTTACGGACTGAAAGACCAATACGACACCACACAAATCCACGTAGATGTGAATATCGTCTCGAACGACAAGCTGGACCTTGAAGCTTTCCGGCTATGGACCCCGGAATACAGGAACGCCGAATTTATCCTTGAGAATGGAGAATACATCTGCGGCTGGGCCATTGAGAAAATGAGCAAATCTATGTTCAACGTAGTAAATCCCGATACTATCTGCTCCAATTACGGTGCCGACACCCTGCGTATGTATGAAATGTTCCTGGGCCCGCTGGAGCAGTCCAAACCCTGGGACACCAACGGAATTGACGGAGTTCATCGTTTCCTGCGTAAATTCTGGAGGCTTTTCACAAACAGGGAAGGCAGCTGGAGCGTTTCTCCCGAAGCTCCTGTTCCGGAGGAAATGAAGATCTTACACAAACTGATTGGTAAAGTACAGGACGATATTGAACATTTCTCATATAATACCTCGGTAAGTGCTTTCATGATAGCCATTAACGAACTTTCGGATCTTAAGTGTAACAAACGCCGGATCCTGGAGCCGCTGGTCATCCTCATTTCTCCTTTTGCCCCGCATATTGCAGAAGAATTATGGTCTTTGCTGGGTAACGAACCTTCAGTTGCCGATGCATCGTTTCCTGAATACGAGCCGGCCTGCACTATTGAGAATATGTTCGAATACCCTGTTTCATTTAACGGAAAACTACGTTTCAAAAAAGAAATGCCTTTAGATCTTACAAAAGAAGAAATAGAAGCCGAAATAGTAAAAGACGAACGTACCATTAAATTTACCGGCGAAGGTAAGGTTAAGAAAATAATCATTGTTCCGGGAAAAATTGTAAATATTGTCGTATGAAAACTTTTTTTTCATCAAAAAAATTCTCGGTCGTTAAAGAGTATACCTTTATTACCATTGGACTGCTCATATATGTCCTGGCCTGGAACACTTTTTTGATCCCCAACCAGCTGGTTGGAGGTGGCGTAACCGGTATTGCCACCCTTATCTTTTATTCCACGGGTCTTCCTATCAGTATTACTTATTTTGGGATCAATACTGTTCTTATACTTATTGGTCTGAAAACAATTGGTTGGCGGTTCGGAGTCAAAACCATATATGGCGTGGTGTTCTCCTCGCTTGCATTTCAGCTGATTCCCGGATTCCTTCCCGAAGACCTGATTCAAGCCATGTCTCTTGATAACGGGAAACTTATTTCGGCTCTCATTGGGGCAGTTATATCCGGGACAGGAGTAGGTATTGTAATTGCCCAGGGTGGCAGCACAGGAGGAACCGACATTGTCGCTCAGATAGTTAATAAATACAGGAACATATCTCCCGGACGCATTATGTTATGGTGCGACCTGGTGATCATAGGCGCGTCATACTTTTTTTCGGACGAGCCTACCGTTGGTCTCAAACTGGCGGTCGTACTTTATGGGTACCTTATTATCGGCTTGTCGAGTTATTCAGTAGACCTGATCCTCTCAGGCGCAAAACGTTCTGTCCAGTATTTTATTTTCTCGGAGCATTATGCGGAAATAGCTGACCGGATCACCCTGGAAATGCACCGGGGAGTGACCGTTATCACGTCTGAAGGCTGGTACACCAAGTCAGAACACAAAGTCCTCATGGTCATACTGCGCAGAACTGAATCAAATGCCCTGGCAAAGATCGTAAAAGAGATTGACCGTAACGCATTTATGTCCGTTGGAAGCGTAACTGGAGTGTACGGAGCCGGTTTTGAGGTATTGAAAAGTTAATTACCGGTTTCTGGTTAGTTCAAAATAAACAGGAACCACAATCTTCACCCTTACTTTTTTTCCCGATTTTTCGCCCGGTTTCCATTTGGGCGAGGCAGATATCACGCGTATAGCCTCGTTGTCGAGCAGGGGATGCACAGAACGCGTAACTTCCACTTGCGTAATCTGTCCGTCTGCTTCTACAACGAAAGAGACCATTACCCTGCCCCTGATTCCCTCTTTTACTGCCTCACGGGGATATTCAAGATATTTGTAGATCCATTTATCCACAAAAGACTGGATGTCGGCATTCAAAAACCTGGGCTGAACATCCACTTCCGAATATGCAAATACGGGATTATCACCTCCCGTTCCGGCGGGTGCAGGAGCCTTTTCAAACCGGAAAAGATCTTCCGGCGCATTCGCCGCTTCCATAATAAAGGCCGAGATATACTGACAGAACGCATCCATTTGGGAAAAATCCATCATTTCGGGCGTATCACGCAAGGTCTGCTGATGCGGATGGAGGCCTGTTGTGAAAAGACACACCGGAATTCCTTTATCTATAAAAGCCTGATGATCCGAGGCAAAGTAGTCCGTCCCGAACACAGTTACAGGAGGCATATAGGGCTGCATTGCCACCTGACGCAAAAGTCTTTCTGATTCATAGTGGGGCACCCCGGTGAAAACCATTGGGGAGTTGTCAAAGGTACGGCGCCCCATACGGTCCAGGTTCAACATCATTCGCACCGAAGAAACCGGAAAAGCCCGGTTGGCAAAATACCACGAACCCATTGCCCCCTTTTCACCTGCACCAAAGGCCACGAAAATAATACTCCGTTTATACATGAAGGACCGTCCCTGGGCAGCCTTTGCCAGTTCAAGCAGGGCTGCTGTTCCGGAAGCATTGGCATCGGCTCCGGAATAAATGCAGAGCGAATCACGCCCGTTAACCTTCATTGTATAGCTTCCCAGATGATCGTAATGAGCTCCCACTACAATATATTCTTCACGTAGTTTTGGGTCGTATCCCTGAACCACGGCCACAATGTTCCGGGAATAAAGTGTATCGCCGGTAACCGGATCTGCAATAGAAAAATCCTGGTATCCTTTGGGATACAAAAGCTCCAATCCGGCTTCGCTGAATTGAGCGGAAATGTATTCAGCAGCAAGGGCTTCTCCCCTGGTACCGGTGGCTCTTCCCTGCATTCGCGGCGCAGTCAGAACGGAAATATGTTTCTGCAATGACTTTTCAAAAGAATCCTGAGCCTGCACGCGGGCAAAACTCAGGATCAGACAAAAGAATACGATCAGTTGTTTCATTATACTTTATAAAACGGAGGACGAACCACTCCGGCTTTCAATAAGCGGTCACGCACCCCGATGAATACTTCGGTGCCGGGTTTGGCATATGCCGTTTCTACATATGCCATTCCTATGCCAATCTTTAACATAGGCGACATAGTTCCCGAAGTCACATGACCTATCACTCTGCCGTCCTTGGTAAGAACCTCATAGCCGTGACGCGGCACGCCCTTGTCTATCATTTTAAATCCCACCAACTTACGGGAAACGCCGTTTGTTTTCTGATCCAGAAGAAGGTTTTTGTCAAGAAAATCTCCCTTAGCATCGGAAAATTTAGTGATCCATCCAAGTCCGGCCTCAACAGGCGAAGTGGAATCGTCAATATCGTTCCCATATAAACAGAAGCCCATTTCCAAACGCAGCGTATCACGGGCACCAAGTCCTATAGGCATAATATCATATTCTGCACCGGCCTCAAATACAGCTTTCCACAATTTAGGTCCGTCTTCGTTGGCTACGTATACCTCACACCCTCCGGCTCCGGTATAACCCGTGGTGGAGAAGATAGCTTCCGGTATGCCGGCAACCGTGCATTTTTTGAAAGTATAGTATTCCATATCCGTAACAGCAGTGTCACATATCTTCTGCATTATTTCAAGCGCTTTAGGCCCCTGAATGGCTAACTGGCAAATCTCATCGGAAGCATTGTAGAGTTCTTTGCCGGGAGTAAGGTTAAACATGGGAGCAAAACGGCATAGGTGGTCCCAGTCTTTTTGTACATTGGCCGCATTAACAACCAAAAGATAAGTCCGGGAATCTATACAATATACAAGCAAATCATCCACAATACCACCTTCTCCGTTAGGGAAGCAGGAATACTGAACCTTGCCCGGAGTAAGTAACGCGGCATCGTTAGAAGTGGTATACTGAACAAAGGCAAGGGCATTCGGTCCTTTTACCCAGATCTCTCCCATATGGCTTACATCAAAAACACCCACCTTTTCACGGACCTGGATGTGTTCTGTGTTGATACCCTTGTATTCAATGGGCATATTATAACCGGCAAAGGGTGCCATTTTTGCGCCCAATTCAATATGGAACCGGGTAAATGCAGTGGTTTTCATAATAATTATTTGTGAAGATTTTGGTTAATATCATAGATCCAGATATCGTGTGGAGTAATATCCAGATCAAATAATTCATTCATACGCTTGCACGCCTGGGAGAGATCGTCGGTCTGAAACGCAGAAATCACTGCATAGCCGTTCGCGAACTCAATTTTTTGAGGTGTAAAACCATATGTGGTAAGCGTTTTCATCATTCTTTGTGCATTGTTGTCCATTATAAAACTTCCCATCACAACATGATAGCGTTTAGTTTTATTTTGATCAACAATCCGTTCCAGCGAGTCGAGGCGGGTCTGCTCCAAAATGGAATCTTCCCGCGCACGGGCCACTTTATCGAGCGAATCGCGAAGCATAAGCGATTGTCTCAATTTCAACTCATCAGACGTAGGCATTCCCAGCCTGGAACGGATCCAGTCACAGGAATTCAAACTTCCGAGCAGCAGGAGTCCAATCAGCAAAGGGCAAAATTTCTTCATGAGTGATAAGTTTTAGATGAATAATCACCGCAAATATACATGAAAAACAGCTAACAATAAAAAAACTCGTACCTTGCACCGGCATTTGAGAATGAATATAATCAAGCTTATATTGTTGTCATTCACGTTAATGAATCCGGCATTATGTTTTACGCAACCCGCCGGACACATGAGTGTGTTATTTGCCGGAGATCTTATGCAGCACAGTCCGCAACTCAAAGCCGCCGTACAAAGTGACGGAGCATATGCTTATGATACGTGTTTTTCTTATATAAGCGATCACTTTCATCGAGCCCATCTTGTGATAATAAATATGGAAACCACCTTTGCCGGAGCACCATATTCGGGATATCCCCTTTTCTGTTCACCCAATGAATTGGCAATAGCTGCCCGTGATGCAGGGATAAATGTTTTTCTTACGGCCAACAACCATATCCTGGACAGAGGGCCCCGGGGAGTTAAGCGATCTGTTGCTTTATACGATTCCATTGGCGTAGATCACTGCGGGACAAGCAATAAGTGGCTGCTCCTGGAACACAACGGAATACGTTTGGGTCTGCTCAATTATACATACGGCACCAACGGACACCGCATACCAAAAGATATTTGCCTGAACATACTTGATACAACAGCTATCGCATGTGATATCCGTGAAGTGCAGCAAGCCGGAGCCGATTTCATTGTATGCTGCCTTCACTGGGGGGTTGAATACAGCATGAAACCCGGAGCAGAACAAAAACGTCTGGCTTTATGGCTAAAAAACCAGGGAACCGGAGCCGTAATAGGATCACACCCCCATGTTCCACAAGGTGTTGATATCACCTATGATCACAACGGTAACATAGAGTTCCTTACAGCTTATTCACTGGGAAATTTCATTTCGAATCAACCGGGGCCCATGTCCAGAGCCGGCATGCTGCTGGGTTTTGATCTTGTCCGGAAAAATGGCAGGGTTCAAATTGTGCAACCATTTCATGAATGGGTATGGACATGGCGTCCTGCCGGTAAAACGGGAAAAAGATATCATGTATTACCCGTTTCGGATCCCCGTCTTTACAGGAACCTTATTAAAAACCAACAGGAAGTTTCACTTATTGCAGCAACTATTGACTCACTGCGCAACTTTATGAAAAAAAATGCTCCGGATTGTAAGGAGCGTAAAAGATATCCGCTAAATGAACGAGAAAACCTTTATTTTGGAGACCATCCATCCTTCTGCCCTGTATGGACGCAACAACCCGTTTCTTCCACTTATCACAAAAGCTTTCCCCCAATTAAAGATCGTTGCACGGGGAGAGCAGATAAAAGTCCAGGGGCCGCCGGAGCATATAGCCCGCTTTGAGGAGAAACTGGATTGTCTTGTTAACATATACGAGCGAAAACAGCACCTGTCGGAAGAGAGCATTCGTTCTGTTCTGGAAGGAGTCATAAACTCACCCATGTCCACTGAGGAAGACAGTGACGATGTCCTGGTTTACGGTAATAACGGACGGTTGATTAAAGCCCGTACCAAAAACCAGGAAAAGCTTGTTCGTGCCTACGAAAAAAATGACCTGATATTTGCCGAAGGGCCCGCTGGCACAGGGAAAACATACACCGCAATTGCCCTTGCAGTAAGAGCCCTGAAAAATAAAGAGATCAAACGCATTATCCTTACCCGACCGGCCGTTGAAGCAGGTGAACAATTGGGTTTTTTGCCGGGAGATATGAAGGAGAAACTGGATCCTTACCTGCAGCCTCTTTACGATGCACTGCGGGACATGATCCCTGCAAAAAAACTTGAATTATTTATGGAGGAAGGTGTTGTACAAATAGCGCCTCTGGCTTATATGAGGGGCCGGACGTTGGATAATGCCTGCGTAATCCTGGACGAAGCACAGAACACGAGTCTTTCGCAACTCAAAATGTTCCTT
>Ga0265294_10001284_pt1 | contig 33905 bp, 30 predicted proteins | sample MunlanPumphouse3_FD_192504 | JGI IMG/M metagenome (GOLD analysis project Ga0265294, IMG submission 192504) | Groundwater microbial communities from a municipal landfill in Southern Ontario, Canada - Pumphouse #3 | ecosystem: Environmental > Aquatic > Deep subsurface > Groundwater | place...
CCATTAGATAATTGGAAGGGGTATTGCCCACATAGTAAGAAATGGCATCAATATTGCCTGCTGAAGTCAAACCGGCTTCATTAATCTCTGCTTTAGTATAAATCGTTTTGCTCCAACTGTAATCATATAAACCATAAAATGGAACATAATATTGTGTACTTGTTCCAGTTCCGATAATATATTCGGAAGCAAAGACAGAGAATACTACTAGCAAGAGCATTGGAATAAGTAAATACTTTTTCATAATAAAACTCCTTTTTTAATTAGATTTTTGGAAAAAGTTAGTTGAGGATTAAAATGTTGAATAAATTTAGAGGTAAAGAGATAAAACTTCTCTTTAAACCTCTTGCATAATGGAGATATTTGATAGTTGGTTAAATAGTTGCAGCTTAAAGCTGCGGGGATACTTAAGACACTTTGATAATAAATATCATTCTTTAAATTCGGTGTTATTATTGAATTACACCGGACCATACAACTCTCTATATATTTTTCCCCTCCTTCGCACCTCCTTTCATTGTTTTTAAATAAAGAAAATAAAAAATAATGCTTCATTATTTTACCTTTTAACCTTAATTTAAAAGCCAAAATCACATTAGCTTTTCTTTAAATATGTTAATTCACATCTACATCATACAAGATAAATATATTAATATACTTGTCAAGTATTATTTTTGTAATTTCTGGACTTTTTATAAATCAAGTTTATAACTTATTGTATTTCTTTTAGTTAGAGTAGTAAATTATTTTGCAGGTTAGAGTGGTAAAGTAATTTCTAGATTTTATAGTAGTTAATTTATTTGCGTTGATAGAGCAGTAAATTTACTTTTAGGGTTATAGAGTAGTAGATTAATTTGTAAAGAGGCAATATTTTGGTTTAAAAAAGCCTCTGCGAGGCTTGTGCAGTAAGGGTATGCAAAGGTCCCCCTTTGCATAAAGCGGTACTAGCTTTAGTTTTTTCTCTCAGATCAGGTAAGCTTGCTAGTCTAGAAAGCCTCTGCGAGGCTTGTGCAGATGGGGACATCTGCACACCCTTACATCTACACACCCTTTCATCTACACACCGGGACATTTACACGCGCATAAATCTACACACCCATAAATCTACATATCGGCAACCAAATATAAAAGTTGGCTTGCTGGATAAGGATAATTAAAGTGGAATATGTTTTATTAGCGTTGAATTTATAATTTATTAAGTATCAGAAAGTTGTAAAGTAAAGCTTGGCTCTCCCTTGACTCTTTCTTGACGGATTTAGCAAGAAGTAGTTAAGAGAGAGTAAGGGGCGAGTAATCACAGGAAAAAATAAAAAAGTTATAAAAGACAATTTGATTAAAGAAGTATGAGAAGATGGATATAATTTACGGGATAAAGGTAATAATATTTTACAACTTGAAGGTATAATATAAAACTAAGAAGATAGAAGTGAATGATGCATTATTTATTCAATATCAGTTATGTCATTACTTTTAGCTGGATGGACCTGAAAGCTTTTTAATAATAACGGAATTAAGAGAAGCGATTTCTTTTTATCAAAAATAAGAAGGCGGGAAATTAAGTTCCCGCCTGGTGATATATGACTTATAAGACAGATTTTTATTGATGTTTATGCGTGACTTGTTCTACCACCTGTCCATTATTAATAGAGCGTTTGAAGTAGTAAGTATGCAGTAGTTTCAGGGCAAGAGGAGAATTAGGTTGTCCTAAGAATTTTTCGTATACTTTTAGAACTTCGGGATTTCTATGAGATTGACGCACTGGTAGGCTGCGATCTTCTTCATAGAGGGCAAGTCCACGCCGGGCACGAGAAGCGATGTCATTACCATAAGGTTGACCGCCACCGCCGACGCAACCACCTGGACAAGCCATAATTTCAATAAAGTGCCAGGGAGATTCACCCGTAGTAGCCAGACCTTCGCGAACTCTATCCAGCACTTTTCTGGCATTAGATAATCCGTGAGCTACGGCAACATTAACATTTCCGAACCCAGGGATTTCTACGGTTGCTTCTTTCACCCCTTCCAATCCCCGGACTCCTTGAATTTCAACATTTTCCAGGTCTTTTCCGGTGACCAGATAGTAAGCAGAACGGATAGCCGCTTCCATCACACCACCAGTAGCACCAAAAATAGTGCCAGCTCCAGAATAGAAGCTCATTCCTTTATCGGGTTCTTCTTCGGGAAGATGGGCAAAATCTATTCCAGCTTCCTTAATCATACGGATAAATTCACGCGTAGTGAGCACATAATCTGTATCTTGATAGCCAGAATCACGGAGTTCAGGACGGCGCGCTTCAAATTTTTTAGCGGTGCAAGGCATAATAGCCACGGAAACAATCCTGGCAGGGTCAATATTATTTTCTTGAGCGTAATAGGTTTTAGAGAGAACACCGAACATACTCATAGGCGATTTAGCGGTAGAAACGCAATCTGCCAGGTCTGGATAATAGGTTTCCATAAACTTTATCCAGCCAGGTGAACAGGAAGTTATAAGTGGTCGTTTTTCGCCAGCTTTGAGTTTGTTAACACATTCGGTTCCTTCTTCCATAATCGTTAAATCAGCGGTGAAATTGGTATCCATTACGCTATCAAACCCGATTCTACGCAGAGCTGCATACATTTTTTTAGGAGTTACAGAGCCCAGAGGCATTCCGAATTCTTCACCTAAGGACACACGAATAGAAGGAGCTTCCTGCACGATGACATGCTTATCGGGATCCAGAATGGCTTCCCAAACGGCATCAAGTTCACTTCGTTCATGCAATGCACCTGTGGGACAATAAACAGTGCATTGACCGCAATTTACACAAGGACTGTTTGCCATACCAAGACTGAAAGCAGTATCAATATGAGTATCTATACCGCGATCGGCAAAAGTTAAAGCATAAACCGTTTGAGTTTCATTGCACACATTAACACAACGACCGCAGGCAATACATTTATTGACATCTCTAATAATGGACAGTGAGCTTTCATCAATAGGTTTTTTCTCCAGAATATTGGGTAGTTTTTCGGGGTCAACGCCCAGATTATTTGCCAGAGTTTGTAGTTCACATTTATTATTAGCAAGGCAACTGGGACAGCTAACATCGTGGTTGGAAAGAATCATTTCAACAAGTGTTTTGCGATAAGCACGCAGTTTTTTAGAATTTGTAATCACTTTCATACCTTCCGAAACGGGAGTGCAACAAGCTCGTTTGGGAGTAGGATTTCCCACAATTTCTACCACACAAACTCCGCAATTAGCAGTTGGAGGCAAATCAGGATGATAACAGAGCCTGGGAATATATACTTCATTTTGGTCTGCGATTTCAATGATGGTCATAGTATCGGGAACTTCCAGATGCTTACCATCTAACCAGATATTTACAGTTTTAGCCATATCTTAAGTCCTCTTTATATTTTATCTTTTAGTTATTTCCTGGAATTCGTCACCAAAGTTTTCTAAGGCAGAACGAACAGGCATTATAGGAGATTGACCTAAAGCACAGAAACTTGTAGCATACATTGTATCTGCAATGGTTAGCATAAGGTCTACATCTTCCATTGTGCCCTCACCTTTTTTAATTTTGGTGATGAGTTCATAGAGATGTTGACAGCCATTACGACAGGCGGAACATTTTCCGCAGGATTCATGTCGGAAGAAACGAATAATTGACCAGAGTAAATCAACGATGCTTTGATGTTCATTCATTACAAGTATGGCACCAGAGCCAAGAACTGCTGCATATTGATTGAGGCTAGCAAAGTCCATATTAACATCCAACAATCTTTCTGGTATAAACACTCCTGCCGCACCACCAACTAGGGCAGCTTTGAAGCGGAATCCTTTTTTCATACCACCGGCATAATCATTGATGATAGTACGCAAGGGAGTTCCCATATCCACTTCACACAGTCCTGGATAGGCAACATCACCAAGAATAGTATAAACCTTGGTACCAGTACATTGAGGTGTTCCATAAGCTCTAAAAGCTTCTGCACCATTTTTAATGATGAAGGGAACATTTGCCAGGGTCTCCACATTATTAACCACGGTAGGAGCTTTCCAGAGTCCTTCCACACCTGGGAATGGAGGTTTCCAGCGTGGATATCCTCTATTTCCTTCCAGAGATTCAATTAGAGCAGTCTCTTCACCACACACATAAGCTCCAGCACCGATTTTGATATCTATATCCAGGTCAAAGCCTGAGCCGAATATATTTTTACCTATCAAGCCATATTCATAAGCTTGAGCAATAGCTTTGCGAAGGCGTTCTATACATAGTTTATATTCGCCACGGATATAGATATAAGCTTTAGTAGCACCGACGGCAAGAGCACTAATCATCACTCCTTCTAGAAGTTGATGAGGGTCTCCTTCCATAATTAGACGGTCTTTGAAAGTGCCGGGTTCTCCTTCATCAGCATTGACCACCACATATTTCTGAGGAGCTTTTAAGGGGGCAGTAAAACTCCATTTTACGCCAGTAGGAAATCCTGCACCACCTCTACCCTGTAGACCAGATTCTTTCACTTCATTAACAACTTCTTCAGGTTTCATCTGGGTTAAAGCTTTTTCCCAGGCTTCGTAACCACCAACGCCGATGTATTCTTCTATATTTTCTGGGTCAATAACTCCAGAATTGCGGAGCACAATACGATTTTCATAGTTCAAACGAGGTTTATATTTACCGGTAGTATCCAGCATCAACCGCTTTACAGGTCTTCCTTTGAGGAAATGTTCTTCCACTAGTTCGGGTATATCTTCAATCTTCAAATCTTGATAAGTGATATTTTCAGGATATACGGTTAGGCAAATTCCTCTTCCAAAAAAGCCGAGAGGACCGGTTTCCAGGACATTGATTTCATCCTGCAGGTCATATTTAGCCAGTTCCTTGCGCAGTTCTTTAATAAAATCTTCTGCGCCAGCAAGCAGTGAGGCTTCACTAATTCCAATCAGTATATGACTACGATAGAATTTCATTGGTTCCCCCTTCTGACTTTATCAATGATTTCTTCCACTTTTTCTTCGGTGAGGTCTCCATAAACATCTTCATTAATCATCATTATAGGTGCATTGCCACAAACGCCAAGACAGGAGCAAAGTTCAAGGGTGAACATACCATCTTTTGTAGTCTCTCCCGTATTAATACCGAGAATAGTTTTCAGCTTACGCAGGACATTGGTTGAACCTTTAATGTAGCAAGGTGGAGATTCACAAAGACGGATGATATTCTTTCCCCGAGGTTTAGTGCTATACATAGTGTAGAAAGTAAGCACACCATAAATATGATTGGTGGGAATATTGAGATATTCGGAGACCACTTGCACAGCTTCTTCAGGAATATAGTGTTGAGGATGGTTATCCTGAATATCATGCAAGATATAGATCAGGTTATCTTTTTCAGGAGCATATTTTTCACATATTTCTTTATACATACAAAACTCCTTATTCTTCTTCTGTAATTGTATTTTGTTTTTCTAAAAGTTGTTTTTGCACATCAGGATGCATTCCCGGGATGCGATCAATAGCCTTTACTGGACAGACATCCTGACAGTTACCACATTTAATACATTCCGTTTGAGAAATAGTATATTTATCCTCTCGGGAACCTGATATACAGGAGACGGGACATTTTCGAGCACAAAGAGAGCAGCCAATACAACGGTCTTTATCTATCATAAAATGAAATAAATCGGTACAGACCTTTGTCTGGCAACTATGATCACGAATATGAGATTCGTACTCTTCACGGAAATAGCGAATAGTGGAAAGAACGGGATTGGGAGCAGTTTGACCTAATCCACAGAGAGAAATTTTGCTGATAGTTTCACCCAGATTTTGCAATTCCTCAAGGTCTCCTTCTTTTCCTTCACCTTTAGTAATGCGGTCCAGTATGTTATACATATGTTTCAAGCCTAGACGACAGGGAGAACATTTACCGCAGGATTCGTCCATACAGAAACCGATAAAGAACTTGGCAACATTGACCATACATTTCTGGTCATTCATAACAATCACACCACCAGAACCCATCATTGCACCGCGTTCTTTTAAAGTTTCATAGTCCACAGGAACATCTAAATGTTCGCGAGTTAAACAGCCACCAGAAGGACCACCTAACTGTACCGCCTTGAATTCGTGACCATTAGCCATACCGCCACCCACATCAAAAATCAATTCTCTAAGGGTAATTCCCATAGGAACTTCAACTAAGCCAGTATTATTAACATCTCCGGTTAGAGCAAAGACCTTGGTGCCTTTACTAGTTTCAGTTCCCATAGAAGCAAACCAATCAGCACCTTTCATTAAGATAGTTGGAACATTGGCAAATGTTTCCACATTATTTACTACGGTAGGTTTATCCCATAGACCTTTCACTGCTGGATAAGGAGGTTTAGGAGTAGGATTTCCGCGTTCTCCTTGAATAGATTGAATCAGGGCAGTTTCTTCGCCACAAACAAAAGCACCAGCACCGGTTCTAACTTCAGCATCAAAAGAGAAGTTGGACCCGAAGATATTATCACCCATCAAGCCTGCTTCTTTAGCTTGTTTTAAGGCATTACGGATACGTTTAATTGCCAGAGGATACTCGGCTCTAATGTAGAAGAAACCTTTAGTAGCACCAATGGCATAGGCACCAATCATCATTCCTTCAATAATCCGGTGAGGGTCTCCTTCCAGAACCGATCTATCCATAAAAGCGCCAGGATCTCCCTCATCACCATTGCAGATGATATATTTTTCCTCTGATTCAAGATCGTGTACCAGTTGCCATTTTATATGAGTAGGAAAACCGCCACCACCACGACCACGCAAACCAGAAGCTTTAATTACATCTATAACCTGCTGTGGATTCATAGTAGTCAAAACAGTTCCCAGAGCTTCATAACCACCGGTAGCAATGTATTCTTCCATACTTTCAGGATTGATGAAGCCACAATTGGCTAGAGCGACTTTAACTTGTTTTTGGTAGAAGGGGATTTCTTTTTGAGAAGCTACCAGTTTTTCCTCTTCTTTTAGCATTAAGCGTTTTACTGGTCTGCCTTTGAGGAAATGTTCCGTAACAATCTCTTCCACATCTTCCGGTTTAACCGATTTATAAAATATCCCTTCGGGATATACTACAATTACTGGACCGTAATCACAGGGTCCCATACAGCCGGTTTCAATGATATTTACTTCACTGGTGATACCTTTTTCCGTCAGGAGTTCCAGGAAGCGTTCTTTAACTTTTAGAGAACCAGCTGAAATGCAGCCTGAACCGCAGCAAATCAGCAAGTCTATGCGTTTGAGAGACATTCAATAACCTCCTCTCAATCGCCTGTGGCAACGACATAATCAGAGACTACTCTACCGTTAACAATGTGTTCTACTACTACTCTTCTGGCTTTTTCGGGAGTCATATTACCATAAGTGACTTTGGGTTTTCCTTCTTCAATCACATCTACTACGGGTTCCATAGAAGATAAACCCTTTTCACCTGTTTGAGTGACCAGCACATCAGTTAGATTACGGTTAGAGATTTCTTCCAGGAAAGTCTTCATCACATCGCGAGCACCCATAGCGATGCCCGAAGTTCCCATTCCAACTACTATTTTAATGCGAACTTTTCCGTCCCGAAGTTTCATCTCTTCCTGGGCTTTTTCACGAATTTTTTTAAGATCTGCCAGAGTTTTCATCAGACATCCTCCATATTTGTTATTTGTATTCCTTCATTTATACTTTGTTCAAGATATTTAATAACATCTGGATAGGTGAGAGGTATATCTCCTAATTCTTCCTTAATAGGAGCAGTTTCAAAATGGAATGATTTTTCTTTATCCTTATCCAGAGAATTTAATATAATACTGAAATTGACCTCAGGATGTCCCACAATGGCTGAAAGGAGTGTCTCTTTTAAGTCTCCGAGGGGCATTCTATCAATGTGGTCAAGCTGGAATTCTGCCGTTAAAACGGTTCCTTTTCCAGGTTCACTTCTTATTTTGAAAGAGCCATTACATAATTCAGCGTTTTGCTTAAGCAGTGGAATTCCCAGTCCAACCTTTTTTTCTCGTTCTGTTTTGCTGGTAAAGAAAGGGTCTTGTGCCCGTTCCAGTGTCATCGGGTCCATACCTATGCCATCATCACTAACAATAATTCGTAAGAAATTAGCATTGGTATCTTTAATAATACGGATTTGGATATTTCTGGAACCAGCACGAACAGAGTTTTCTATAATATCCAGTAGATGCAGAGAGATATCTTGCATTATCTTACCTATTCGTAGCGTTTTAAAATGGCAGACATCTTGTCTCGGGTATCTACTCTTCCATATGTGTCCTCTCCAATAACAAAGACTGGAGCAAGAGAACAAGCACCAACGCATCGTACTGCACTAAGAGTAAACTTACCATCGGGAGTAGTTTCACCAACTTTCACTCCGAGCTCTTCTTCCATCATTTGGGCTAGACGTGGAGCACCTTTCACATAACAAGCAGTTCCCATACAAAGGTTAATGGTATATTTACCCCGAGGTTTCATAGTGAAGAAGTTGTAAAAGGTAATAATGCCATAGATTTTACTTGTTGGAATATTCATTTCTTGAGCAATGAATTCTTGCACTTCAATAGGTAAATAGCCAAAAATGTCCTGTGCCTGACGCAAAACTTCAATAAGAGGATTGCGCAAACTCTTATATTCTTCAATAACCTTTTTTAAACGCTCATAAAGAGCGTTATCCTGCGTACTGACGGGAGTCATTAACTCCTCCTATATTTATTTTTTTAAACTACAATTTTTCTGCCTTCTGCTTTCAGAGCTGCTTGGGCTAATTCATAGGCAGAAGGCTCTTTCACCAGTATTTTACTTGTTCCTGAACCGACATCCGAAAGATAATGTGCATCTGAAGCACGGAGAAAAGATTTTCCCTTTAAAGATGGATATCTGCTAATCAATAGTTCAGTATTAGCTCTGGCAGTGATGCTAAAGAGGTTAAATTCAGGGTTATCTGGAATAAATCCCAGCTGACTAATGATACTATTGACCTCAGCATCTATATGAGCAGGAACACAAAATCCTCCATACTTCATAGCTGTTTCTACCGTTGTATTTAAATTCCAGATGGAGGAATTTATTAGGGCTTTAGGTTCCATCTGTAAAATATTTTCGTTTTCGTCAATGATAACCTGGTCTCCGAAAAAATCTGGATTGTTATCAATTGGGAGCAAAGAGTTATAGAGCAGTTCCCCAAATTTTTTTCCTTTCTCTGAAGAATCAAAATAAATAAGTAGATGGATTTCTTCTGAGGTCTGCACTTCTACTCCCCAGGTAAAATAAACGCCTTCCCTTTCTGCTACAGTAGCATAAGCAGGGCAATTAGCTAGAGAATTGTGGTCAGTTAGAGCCATCCAATCAATTCCTTTCTTTTTTACCTGAGTAATAAGGTTTTGTGGAGACATCTCCAAGCCTCCACAAGGAGAAAGCACAGAATGAATATGAAGATCTGCGGTAAACCATTGCATTTTTAATAATCAGGATTGAGCAATTTGTAAAGTATGCCCGAAATAGTGAAAGTATCTCTGGGACTGGAAAGGATACAGATTTTTTCTGCATTGGCTTTTTGTAATACAGCTGCTTCCGGAATATTGCTTTTTGCTAGAATGATAGCGGGAATTTCAACTAAAGAAGCAACTGCAACAATATTTAAGTGTTTCATAATAGTTATCCAGGCTTGACCACTTTTAGCTGAACTCATAACATCACTAAGCATATCACCTGCATAACCACCGGTGATATTAATCTGAGTAGGATCAAGCTCAGGTGTGAGATTCGTTCCTGATATTAAATCTTGTATTTCTGATAAACGAGGCATTAGTTTATTCCTTGTTTTTATTTTTCTTTAGAAAATCATCTTGTATGCTTTCAAGAGTATAACGTTTGAGAAGGACCAGACAATCATCAATCGTAGCTTTGCCCTGCACTATATCTTCGGCTAAGGCATAGCAACTAGGAGAGCCACAGGCACAACAATTGAGACCAGGTAATGTGGTTAGTATCTCATTAAGTTGTTTCATTTTGACGATTGCAGTTTTGATGTCCTTATCCAGTTCCATTATCGGACGCGGAGAAAGAGGTGCTACATCAAATTCACCAGCTCTATAGAGTTCTTCCAATTCCTTTAAATTTACCGGTGTGTCTTTTCCTTCTTTAATCATCTTCTTTATTCTACTCATTGCTACAAAGGGATTTTCCACATTAAAGAAGCCACCTACACAGCCATTTGTGCAACTGCGCAGAACGATATAGTCATACTGGTCAAGATAATGGTCTTCAACCCGAGACAATATTTCAATCACATTATCAATGCCATTAGCAGAGAGAGCACGGATATCCTCACAATCAACTAGGTCAGCTTGAACACCGGAAAGAGCCCAGGTTAGACCTTTAGGATAGGTGACTATATTAGGGGTAGGTTCATTTTGAAGTCTTTTGATATGTTCGTGCACTTTACCATAAATCATACTTATAGCAAAAGCTCCATCTTGCAAATGTTTATAGGCACCTTCAGGTTGGTGAACTGCAGTTACATGAGCAGGACAGGGTACAATGAGAAAGATTCCAATCTCATTTTCTTTCAAGCCCTTCTCTTTTTGTATTTTATCTCTAAGATAGCGAGTTAGGATGCTCATAGGTGCTTCAATATGAAAGATATTAGGCAGCAGAGAAGGAAACTTCAATTGTATCAATCTGACAACGGTAGGGCAATTGCTGGAAAGAATTGGTCTTCTATTCCGATGCATACGGACATAATCTCGGATCATCTGTATCATAAAATCGGTTACCATCGCTTCTTCTTCCACTTGATCAAAGCCAAGTTCATAAATAGCTTGTTTGGCAACTTCATAGGAGACATCTTCGGAAAATTGACCGAAATAGGAGGTGGAAACAATTGCCACTTTATATTTAAATTTATTAATCAGTTCAAGTGAGTCACTTTTCGGGATAATAGCATGAAACTTGCATGCAACTACGCAGTTACCGCAATCCACACATCGGGCAGGGTCTATTAGAGCCTTGCGATTACGCACACGGATAGCTTCCGTAGCACAAACCCGAACACAGGATGTGCAACCTGTACAATTATCTTCTACTATTTGAACGGCATGAAAATATTCTTTATTGTCCATTATTATTAAAGAAAACTAAAAATTCCAGCATAGTGCTGTCTCCTGCTTCCGAGACAATGTGTAGAGCATCAGTATTTTTCTTGATATTGGGTAAACCTAATCCAGCTCCAAAACCAAGTTCTCTAACCATCTCATCTGCAGTAGAAAATCCTGGCATCATAGCCTGTTCTATATCAGCAATGCCTGGTCCGTTATCCAGAAATACCATATGAATCCTATCCGGATAAATATTACTGAGCATTGCACCACCCAGAGAATGAGCTGCGACATTAATTTCTGCTTCATAGGCAGCAACCGCTATGCGTCTTAAAATGTCAGGATTCACCCCTAGACGTTTAAGCAGATTTTTAACCTCAGCAGAGCCCTTTCCTGCTTCATTGAAATCTTTTTCTCTAATCAAGGATTCCAGACTTACTTCAGGTTCTTGCTGATTTTTAAAATGTTTTTGCACAGCGTGTTCATATCCAGGGCGGATATACCAAAATTCCGCCATATCAGATTCGGCAACTGCGTAATCCAGCATTATATAATAGACCGCTAGAACGGTACATCGTGTTTTTTGTGCAAATTAGGGGAAGATTGCGTTCTTTTGCCATCTCTATCACTTCTGCAGGTGGCTTCTTTCCTCGCACAAATATAATACCAATAATATCAATCATATCCGCTAAGCGGATTACCTGCTGATTAGTCAAACCAGTGAGAAGTAAAGTTGGTTCTTTAGTGCACATCAAGATGTCACTTATCAAATCCGAAGCAAAAGCACAGGGAACTTCTATATCCAGATTTACTTCTGGTGTTAATACTTCCGCATCAAGTATCTTTACTATATCCGATAATTTCATCCTATATTACCTTATTTCAGATTTATAGCCAATTCAATAAAAAGCATTTAAAAGTCAAGGAAATAGTTAGCGTTAAAATAGTGAAGATAATTTATCTGTTTTCTAGTTGTTTGTCTGAATCACAGTTTGTTCATCAACCAGTCAATTTTACTTCCAAAAAATTATGATGATACCTGCCACTTTTGTAAAGAAGATAATAAGCTAATTATCAATTAATCCGTAGCTTATGTCCAATATTGGACATAAGCTGGACATAAGTCGGACATAAGCTGGATATAAGCTGGACATAAATTAAATATATTAAGAAAAATCAAGTGTGAATAATCAAGGGGTTAACAATCAATCTAAAATAAGTTGAATTACGCATTAATTCAGGTGATTTGCAAATTTATTAAAAAGGGGAATGAAATATTAGCAAGATAACCTTTGAAAAATGTATAAGATAGCTACCATAAATGCTTTATTCTGTTTTTGGCTGAGTACAAATTATTTAAATTGCAAATATATTGTTAGGAGCTTATTAATATTAAAGCTTTATATAAGTGAAATGAGCTAAAGAAGAGAAAAGTAGGAAAATATTATTTATTTTCCATTTTTCTTCAGAGGCTAATAAATTGGACTTTATATCAGTAGAGATTAAAATTATCTTGCCTGATTAGTTTTGATTTATATAAAGGAAAAAAATTAGCATCCAGATTCAGGAATCAATTATGAAAAAATATTGTATTTTTATTCTAATATGCTTAGAAATATTGATGTTCATCAGTCTATCAGCTGAAGTGGCTGTTCCCTATCTCAAAGAATATTTATGGTCCTATCCTTCAACCATCTCTAAGGCTGCTACTGCTCCTTTTAGCTGGGATAAAGATGACTACTTAAAGGCAGGTGGAGTGCTTTTAATGGGAGGAATTCTCTATCTGGAAGATGATAATTTACGAGAGCTTTATCAAAGAAATAGTCCTGAATTGGTTGATGATGTATCTATGGTATTTGAAGTTTTTGGCAATGCTAAGTATATGTATCCAGTTTTAGGGATTTTAACTTTATCAGGGTATGGTTTTAAATCTGATAAGACTGTGGAAACTGGACTGTTAAGTATAAAAAGTGCAGTATTAGCTCAGGGCTTAACCTCCGGTTTAAAAATAATAACTCAAAGACCCAGACCAAAAGCTGAAAAAGGGAAAGAATTCTGGAGCACGGGTTCTTTTTCATTTCATAATGATTCCTTTCCTTCTGCTCATTCAGCCCTAGTCTGGAGTTTAGCACCTATCTTTGCGGAACAATATAAAGAAGATAAATGGGTTCCTCCACTTTCCTATGCCCTAGCAATACTAACTTCCTATTCTCGTCTAAATGATGATAAACATTGGACTAGTGATGTATTTATTGGTTCTATAATTGGCTATCTTTCTGCTAAATTAGTGCTGAAAGATACACCTCGTTTAACTTTCAATTATGAACCGGACCTATCTGGAATAAGATTTTGTTATGAATTTTAAAGAGCAATTTTTTTAAAATTTTTAATCTAATAAAGCTAAAATCCTTACTAAATTGAGGAAAATAAGGATTTATTTAGTAAGAAACACTATTACTTCTTGACCTAGAGATTACCTTACAATAAGTTGGAAAATATGATTACAAAAAGCTTAAAAAGAGGTAGATCTGGGAAGGTATATAAAAAATCCTTTACAGATTATAGAGTTTGAGTTTATTGAATTTTATAATAATTAATGTTTTCCTTATCAAGAGATAACTTATTATAAGGATAGGTAATGAAAAAGTTTATTGTCTTTTTCTTTGTCCTGTTTTGCGTGATACCGCTAGTTGCAAAGATTGATTTGAATACGGCAACTTTTGAGGAATTAATGCAGCTACCCATCACGGAAAAACAAGCAAGAGATATTCTGGACTATCGGGAATATGTTTCCATATTTAAGGATATTTATCAATTACGAGAGATCCCTTCTATAGACCAGAAGACACTACTCAATCTCAAAGATCTGGTAGTGGTTTCAATATATCAGGAAGAAGATGAGGCACTAGCCCGACGACAACAGATACAGGATTTATTGGAAAGGTTGGATAGTAATGAAGGTGTATCAGAGGGTATGGCTGATGTCTGGCAGGACTATTTGATGACTCCTCATAATGTCAATAAAATGCATTTTGATGATTTTATCAGTTTGCCCAATGTTTCTTCCGTTGATGCCGTAAGCATTCTTAAAAGAGTAGCCTTAGGTGATACTATAGCTGATATGCGAGATCTTCGCAATACTACAGGTCTATCCTATTATGGCTACACCAACTTACGCAGCTATGTGTACTACAAAGAACCACCGGTAAGCAATAGGTTTTTCTGGGATGCTGAATTGCAGTATTATACTCGTTATCTGGAAGAAGGTGCTTCAGATATGTATTATGAGCCATTTTTGCGTAGCGATTATGGTAATGCCAATATCAGTGTACCTCAAAGAAAAGATTTATCCTACTGGGGCTATTTTAATATGGATAAGATAGATCCAGATGTTCTGATGAAATTACGTGCCCGATATGGTAATAACTATAAAATTGGTTGGATGCATTATAAAGCAAAAGGCGAAAAATCTCTAAAGGATAAAACAGCCGAAGAAATTCTAGCAGATTCCAAGTTCTATGCGGGCTATGAGAATAACGAGCTGCCACTACTGGATAATACTCGTTTAAAAGTTTATCTGGGTAATTATAGAGTCACTTATGGTGAAGGATTAGTGATGGAAAACACCGATTTCTATAGTGCCCGGAAAACTGGTTATGGTTTCAGCAAAAGAATTCTCGGTATCACACCTGATCTTTCTCGCACACAGGAATATGCACTTCGTGGGGCTGCATTTGAACTAACTCATCCCTATGCAGGTGTATCCTTCTGGTATTCTCAGGACGATAAAGATGCAATTGTTTATGTTGATGAATATGGCAATACAGTTCAAGAAGATGGAAAAGATAAGATTTTCAGCTATGTAGTTCCTACTATACGATTTGATAATGATGAACTTCGTGCAGCTGAAGCCGTATTTAATCAAGAGCTGCAAAGTGGAACACCTTATGCTACCAATTATATAAATCTTGCCTATCGTAAAGATGCCTTGAAAGAAAAGCTTTGGGGCACTCATCTGCAAGTGAATCCTTTTATAGGTACTAAGCTTGGTTTTACTACTTATACTGCACTTTATGATGATGCTTATTTTATGGTGCCGGACTATAATGATTTAAAAACCTTACTGGTGCGTGATTCTTACTACTATCCGAAATTTAAGATGATTGATGCTGAAATAGCTAATCTTTATAGCACCAGAACGGATACTTATAGTCGTGATTACAGAAGAGTGATTGGTTTTGATGGACATACCACTTTAGGGAATATATCTATTGAAGGTGAATATGCTGAACTTAGTGTAGATGGTTCGGATTTAAAATTAGGAGATGACCCTAAAGCTTATCTGATAAGTGCTCACACTCAATTTGACAATCTCTACTTTATCAGTTTGTATCGGCATTATGATGTAGATTTTGATAATCCTTATAGTAATGCATATTCTGAACACCAACGTTTTGAAGACACTATCCTGGAAAAGAATATATATGCTCTCACTAATCCAACTCTTTCAGACCTCTATCTTAATAACTCACAAGCTCAGCCTGAAGAAGGAATATATTTTGAAACTCGTTATAAGTTTGATCGGTTCTTTACTATAAATAGAAGTTATCTGGATATTTTTGAAAGATTAACCGATGGTCGTCGTACAGTTCGTTTTCAAACTGAACTGGAATTTCGTCCTATCTATGCACTTGGCTTAAGATTAAGATACAAGAACCAGGTTAATAGATATGATGATTATGCGGAAAGAGGAGTTTCTAAGACAGATGAATATACCGTTAGTGTTCGCACTTTTCTTTCTAATCGTGATTTTCTGGAATTTGAATATCGCTATAACACTGTCTGGAGTCCACCTTATACCTCTCTAACCAATCCTGCTGAACCAGGTAATAATACTATGGCAGCAGCTCAAACTCTAATGGTGGGTGATTATATAGGCGTTAATTACACGCACAATTTCAATACAAGTTTAAAGCTTCAGGGTTCATTTATATATTGGTTCGGACATGGAATATCTCATTGGGATTGGGAAGATATGGAGATTGATTTTATGGGAGATAAAGGCACAAAATTCTGGATGGCACTTCATTCCCGTATTTCTCAAAATATGTATTTAACCTTGAAATTTAAAAATAAAACTTATCAGACTCATGAACTCAGCATCCGAGAATATAATGTTCCTGTACCAGGTGAAAATCTATTTCAGCGGGTGGAACATAAAGAAAACACTATCCGGCTGGGTCTTGAATACCGTTATTAATGTGGAGGAAGAATGAATAAAAAATTAGCTCTAAGTATGATATTATCAATAATTATAATAGCTGGTTTATCAGCCTGGTCTATAACTGATGATTATTTTGGTAATAGATTCGGAATATTGGATGCTCGTAGTTATGCAATGGGAAGCACTGGAGTTTATAATGCATTAAGACCTTCTGCGATTACTTTAAATCCAGCTAATCTCACTTTAATAAATAGACCTGCTGGATTAGAGGGGAGTTTCTTTCTGGATCGTAATGAAGATAATAGAGCCGTGCCTTTATATAATTCATTTGATAGTTATATAGATGACTCGGTCTATGCTTCCAATCTGCATTTTTATGATGATTACGCAGGTTCTGGTTTTATAAGCTTTAATCCCTGGAAACTACGACTCGGTGTAGGAGCTTATTATCAGCCTCTGTTAAATTTTGACGGAAACTATGAAGAAGAGATACGTAACAATCGCAACACTGATAATGATAATTATCCGGAAAAGATAGCAGTTAATACCATAACAAATGAAGGTGTTTTAAATCAAGCTTCAGGAGTTCTATGTATCGGATATAATTTGGGAGAAAATGCTGACTTCAATCTGGGCTTTGATTTTGGTAAACTATGGGGCAAAACTAAATATCAAAAAGATATCCATTGGACTCAATGGGCAATTGATACCGTAGGTGAAGGAGTGTTGCCAGATTCCAGTTATATAGAGAATGTAGATTTGGATGGATACAGATTTAAAGTTGGAATGTCAGCTCAGGTAAATAAGCGAGTTGGAATAGGTGCCACCTATACATTTAAGACTATTTTAGATCGCACTATTGATTGGACTAAAACTTATGGTGGAGTAGAAGTTGGTTCCACCACGGATGCTAAAGAAGATTACATTATTCCTAGTGAGTTTCGTTTAGGCATCAATTATCAACCCAGAAATATAATACGCACCTGGTTCAATATTGAAGGAGAATATGTTCGGTTTTCTGAACTAGGTGATCAATATAAAGATGCGATAAATTTTTATGCTGGAGTGGAACATAATATTAAGTATGCTATACCTTTCCGCTTTGGTTTTCAAGCTACTAATAGTTATCTTAGAACTATAGAATCAGATAATTCCATTATAGTCAAAAGAATAATAACACCAATGATAACTGGTGGAAGCAGTATTCCCTTAACCGATAAACTTCATCTGGATTTGGGTTTTGGCTATTCCTGGAGAGAATATGAAGCCATTGACCTTTTCCGTGATTCTTACTATGATGACCGTCATTATACAGGAGAGAATTCATATCAGCTTTGGCCCAATCAATATATAGTTTTAAAAGATAGAGCCTGGGAAAATCCTGATAAGGTCCGGGAAAGTAATATCAGCCTTAGCACCAGTCTAAGTTATACCTGGTAATAAAAAATGAAAAGAATCATAATACTCATTATTTCTTGCCTTCTTCTTGCCTCTAGTCTTTATGCTGAAGACCTATATCTGGATATTATGTTCACCAATGATATGCATGGAGGCATAGACCGTTCTGAGGCAACCTTTATCAATCCTGATTTTCCTCCTCGTTTAGGTGGAGGTGCATCTGCTGCAACTCTGATAAAATATGTTCGGTCTTTGAGCAATAATCAAAGGTCTTCACTGCTGTTAGATGTTGGCGATTTTTTTCAAGGGAGACCAGTTGGAACCATAACTAAGGGTAAAGCAGTGATTGAATATATGAATGCCATCGGTTATGATGCTATGACTCTGGGTAATCATGAATTTGATATTTCAGAAGAAGAGCTTAAAGAGACCTTATCAATGGCAGAGTTTCCGATAGTATCTTGCAATATCATAGATAAAAGGACGGGTGATTTCCCCTGGTATGTAGTTCCTTATATAATGGTAGATAGATTAGGTGTGCGCATAGCAATTATAGGTTTAACTACTACAGATACGGAAAAGATGAGTTTCCCGGAAAATATTAAAAACTTAGATTTTATTGATGAAAAGGAATCTTTAACTGAATATGTAAAGATAGTTCGCGAAGAAGAAGAAGCAGATGTTGTTATCGTTCTTGGTCATGCCGGATTACCCTATGATAATGTTGAGACCTATTTAACGCGTTATGACAAAAAAGGCAATCCACTTTTTTCTGAAAGATATGCAGTTTGGGGATATGATGCACAGGAACTGGCAAGGGAAGTTCCGGGAATTGACCTTTTTGTGGGAGGTCATATACATAAAGGAATTCCCAGTCCCTGGATAGATCCTTATATGCATACTATGGTAATTCAGGGCTACGCCTATGGCTCAAATTTAGGATGGATGACACTTAAGATTGATTCCGAGACTAAAAGTGTTTCTGGCTATGAACTTCCCGCTTTAACTGATGGATTGATGATAACTTTATTTGAAGAAGAGTTCATTCCCGATGCTGAAATTTCACCTATAATTGAAGAACAGGTAGCAAAAGCAGAAGCAGGTATGGATGAAGTGGTTGGTTATGCTGCCATAGATTTAACCAGAACTAATTATGATGCTCAAAGTCTGGTAGGCAATATGATTGTAGATGCTATGCTTAACGAAGTAAAAGCTGATTTTGCCTTCCTTAATCTGGGAGGAGTTAGAGCAGATATTAAAGCGGGTCCAGTCACTTATAGAGATATTTTTGAAGTTATGCCCTTTGATAATATGCTGGTAAGTTTTACCTGCGATGGCGAATTTCTTCGGCGTATAATTGAAACCAGAGTTGAAGGTTCTCGTCATGGACTAGTCGTTTCAGGAGTGAATGTAATCTATTCCAAAAAACGTCCTAATTACGACCGTGTGACCTCTTTGAAAGTTGGAGGTGAACCCTGGGATCCTAATAAAATCTATACCTGTGTTACCACTGACTTTTTATTGGAAGGTAATGCTGGATTGACTTTACTCACTCAAGTTCCAAGAGAAAATGTCATCTATCATCAGATTAACCTCCGTGATGCTATTGTGCATTACTTTCAGCAACATAGCCCGGTTCGTACCAGAATTGATGATCGTTGGAAACGAGATGATAATGCTAAACCTACTCCAGAAATGCTAAGAGCTAAAGCTCAAGCGATAAAAAAGGAAGACTAGGTAACTTTATCCTAACTGAATACTAAAAGCGTTTTGCAACCAGGAAGCAATAGCTTCTTTAAATACATCTTTCAACTGGTTAAAAGTCTCATAATAAAGTTCACCTGTCCATTCATCCATAAATATTTTCTTGAATTCAATAGCAAGACAAATGAGGTAATCGGAGAAATGGGAATTTAGCCATTGCGAAAGGTTTCCACCAGTAAATTTTACATCTAGCTGACAATTCAATTCATTTCCCTGAATTATTTTACCCAGTAATAAATCTCTTAAATCATCAATCAAAGGATAATACTCCGATTTAAGATTGCTTCTACCTATAATAATATCTGGAGTGTTCTGTTCAGGTTCAGTTTCTGGTCCATTTCTCAGATAGTTATAGCTATGCAAATCCAGGATAATGAGAAAGGGGTGAATTTTTAGCATTCTTTCAATTTGGTAACGAAGTAGGGCATACCAGGTATTATAATCTTCATAGAGTTTGTTTAAATACTCTTTAGGAAGTGGTTTTAGCCAGGGATTGAGACCCCAGCAATCTTCTGATGTTAGATACACTGCTTTTTCCGGGGGACGATTAAGGTCTACGGCAAAACGGGAAGTATGATTAACGATATAATTAGGGAAGAGTGTAGCCAGTTCTGAAGTATAAGGGTCTTCTTCTCGCAAGCGGTCTTTTTCATTAATTGCACATAATTCTTTAAGTTCAGAAGGGATTTGATGTCCATTATGAATAGCTGTAGCCAGAAGCGGAAGATTATCGTTGCCAAAATACCATTCGGAATATATCACTTAAATTTTCCAATTCATTTTTGGGATTCATATTTTGATAAATAAGCCGTAGCAACTTCTTTTGCCAGGGTTCTAATTCTGGAAATATAAGCAGCTCTTTCAGTAACACTAATCACTCCCCTGGCTTCCAGAAGATTAAAAGTATGTGAACAATGCAAAAGATTATCATAGGCTGGATAAACCAGGTTTTTAGTAATCAGTTTGCGACATTCTTTTTCATAATCAGCAAACAGGTCAAAAAGTAAAGAAGTTTCAGCGGCATTGAAATTGTATTCTGAATATTCCACTTCACGAGGGAAGAATAATTCGCCATAAAGGGTATGATTATTCCAGCGCAATTTCCTATAATCATCCACATCCTGGATATACATAGCCAATCTTTCCAGACCATAGGTGAGTTCTACACTTATAGGAAACACATCAAAGCCTGCAACTTGCTGGAAATAGGTGAATTGACTGATTTCCATTCCGTCCAACCAGACTTCCCAACCTAAACCCCAGGCTCCTATAGTTGGAGATTCCCAATCATCTTCAACAAAGCGAATATCGTGCTTTGCTATTTCAATGCCTATAGCTTCCAGACTTTTTAAATAAATATCCTGAATATTATTCGGTCCGGGTTTTATAATAACTTGAAATTGATAATAATGCTGAAGTCTATTAGGATTTTCACCGTATCTCCCATCTTTAGGACGACGACACGGTTGTGCATAAGCAACAGAAACAGGTTTTGCACTTAAGGCACCAAAAAAAGTAGAAGGATGGAAAGTTCCTGCACCCATTTCCATATCATAAGGTTGCATCAGATTGCATCCCTGTTCTAACCAGTAATTTTGCAGAGTCAGTATGAGATCTTGAAAGTTCATATTTTTTTACTCCATAATTGATGACACATAGTGCACAATTTCTCCAGGTTCTGCCTTAAAGTAATAAGATTTTCCTGGAGTTCTGCACTGATTTCTTGATTTTTATTGGTAATTGGCGTTACTGGTTGGGAACTTTTATTGCGTAGTTCCTGTTTTAGTTTTTGTCTGGCTCCCTCAATAGTATAGCGTTGATTATAAAGCAAATCCTGAATTCTACGCAGGAGCTCAATATTCTCCTCGGAGTATTGGCGGTTTCTTCCCGATTCCTTTCTTGGTTTTAGAAAGCTGAATTCGCTTTCCCAGTAGCGTATGACATAAGGTTTTACACCTAGAAGATTACTCACTTCTCCGATAGTGTAATAATATTTTTTCATAATATCACCCTCCAGGTTTTTTTATTCTGGCAATAATAGCCAGAAGAACTGCAATCCCGACAAAGATGAAAGGATATTTATATATTCTTCTAATTATTGGTATCTTAGTTGTAGTATAAAGCGGAGCAGTTATAATGCAGACATCGTTTAATTTAGTGCGTGCTAAAATCTTTCCTTTAGGGTCAACAATAAGAGAAATTCCAGTATTAGCACTACGATATATTTGGATGCGATTTTCTATCGCTCTGAACCTTGCCATCATAGCATGTAGCCAGGGACCGTAAGAAGTGCCAAACCATCCGTCATTAGTTATATTAACTAGATAATCACATTTATGATACTCTCCTGAGAGAGTATCCCTTGGAATAGCCATATGATGAAAGATCTCTGGGAAAGCAAGTTCATAGCAGATAGAAGGAGAAAAACGATATCCTCCACTTTCATAATAGGCAAGTTTAGTGCCAAATTCCCAGTTTGCCTGTCCTAAATCCAGTTTCCATAAGAAGGGAAATATATCCATCCAGAGCATCCTTTCTGCCACCGGAACCAAGATATTTTTGAAATATAATTCATTATAGAATTTATCTGGCTGAAATAAGGATGCAGCATTATAGCTAAGTTCACCACGAGGATGATTTGAGTCAGGTTCATAATGCTGGAATCCAGTAAAGATATCAACCTGAGCTTCATCCAGAATTCTCTGTAAGTCGCGCTGAGCAGCATAATCACTGGCTAAATCACCTATCATAGCTCCTTCGGGCCAGATAACCAGTTTAGCAGAATCTGCTACTGCTTCAAGGGTTAGCTGACGGAAAAGTTCCAGAGATTTATCATATTGTTCCGGTTTCCAGCGTTCTCTTGCTTCAATTGAAGGTTGCACCACAAATATTCCAGCTTCGTGCTTTTCTAGCGGCAGGCATTTTAAACAGTAAGATCCATATTCCCCCCAAGCTATAAAAATTAAAAAAATGGCAATTGCAGAACTTATCTGTCTCTTCCTTGGGGAAATATTTACATAGTGATTTTTGCGATGTTGTTTTAACCATTTTTGACTGGTTGGTAATAATAAATGAATCAATACATTTACTAACAGAATTAAAGCAGATAAACCAACTACACCTCCAATATCGGCAAACTGAATAAGATGGGTATAATCAGCTAAAGAATAGGCTATATTAAACCAAGGGAAACGTGTCTCTCCAAAGTTCTGGATATACTCAAAGGTTATCATAATTGAAATAAAACCCAGATATCTCCATCGTGGTAGTACCAAGAATATGCGGTTAATAGCGTAAAAGAGAATATAATAGACAAAGCCGTAAAATATCATAATGCCTATTAAGCCGGGAATTGTTACCAGAGCTATCCAGTAGAATACAATGCTCGTATAGATAATAGACATAATGAAACCCATCCGCAGTAAATCACCACTTTTTGCTGTTCCTGTTTCAAATATATAAAGTAAGGGTAGGAAGGCAAAAAATACCATCCATCCAAGATGTAGTGGTAATCTAGAAAGTGCTAACATTAATGCACTTAACGCAGTTAAAAGCAGATTACGGCGTCGCATCCGAACCTCTTGTGTAAGCTATTTTGACTAAATAGATTTCCTGAGGATAAAGTAAAGTGAGAATCTGAGCACCAGTGGTCATCAATTTCGGAGGTATTTGCAATCCTATTAATGGATAGATATCATCAACATTTATAAGATGATTGAAGGAGTCGTAAACAAATTGTCCCGTTAAAGTTTCTTTGTATTGCCCATAGAGATAGAAAACATAAGTAGTATTTTTTTTGGCATTATAAGCAAAAAGATAATCATTATTGCAGTCTATGTTTATAGGTTGTTCTATTTGAAATCTACCAAAACGGTAAAGTTCCTTAGAATCCAAAGGAGAAATAGAGATAAGTTCCGAGCTGGTTGAATCATATACAAAAATTGTGCCATCATTACCAATGCAAAATAGTTCAGGTTGATTGATAGAGTCAAATTTTAATTCAGAGATGTAAAGACCCTCAGCTGTGAATTTTCGCAAGACCTTCGTAACTTTATCCAGTGCTAATAATCCACCATCAGTATCAATTCCTATATCGTTTAAACGCTGAAAATTAGTTCTTTCAAAACCCAGACCTCCAATAGAGTTAATTCTTTTACCATCTCTATAAATATGAATTTCTTGACTTGCCTTGTTCAAAGCGAATACAGAATTAGTGGGAGCACTATAGATAGCCTTGTCATATTCGGTTCCTACGGGAATAGCTTTTAGAAGCTCAAAATGGTCTATATCTCTTCGTGCTATAAAACTGTTATCGGAACAACTTACCAAGAATAGAAAAGAGAAAAGAAGTGACACGATTCCCCCAAATCTCTTCATAACACATCCTTTATTTTGACCATTGAATATCTTTTAGTTTGCCCTGGATATTAACTTTATTGCCAAAGCGATTGTATTCCAGGGTATAGGCAATATCAATTTCCATATTCTTTTTCAGAAGAGGAAGATAATCTCCTAAATTGTAGCCAATAAGATCAAGCTGAACACCATCTTTTACCACTTTCAATTTCAGATGATTTCTGCCTACGGTGTAAGGATAACCAGCAATGCTAACATTACGAGTAAGCATTATAGGCCTAGTATTTTCAGGTCCAAAGGGGGCAAATCGTTCAATCCAATCCAGCAGAAATTCGTTTATATTATAAAGCTCTATTTCATAGTCTATTGCAAGAGATGGCTTCAGCTGTTCTAATTGAAGATGGTCTGCGGCATATCGGCAAAGTTCATTTTCAAAACGATCCAGATATTCCTGAAGAATTGTAAAACCGACGGCATATTTATGACCACCATAACTCGGGAGATTATGTTCTACATTTTTTAGGGCACCGAATAAGTCAAAATCCGCAACACTTCTTCCTGAACCACAACCACAACCTTCTTTGAAAGAAATCATTAGTACCGGACGATAATATCTTTCTGCTAACTTGGAAGCAACGATTCCTATCACTCCTGGGTGCCAATCATCAGAGGAGATGACAATGCAAGGAACAGATTCCAGGCTGGAGTATTTTTTTTCTATAATCTCGCAAGCTTCTTGGAAAGTTTTCTGGTCTTCTTGCTGTCTTAAAGAATTAAGTCTTTCAACACTTTCCGCCAGTTCTTTGCTTTGTTCAAAATCCCTTGAGATAAGAAGTTCTACTGCCAGAGAAGCAGAACCCATTCTTCCCGCAGCATTAATACGAGGTGCTAAACCAAACACTATGTCGGAGCCATCTAAAACTTTACTTTTTAAACCTGCTATTTGGACTAAGGCATTCAGTCCTAAATTTTTCTTTTCTATTAAATGCTGTAATCCTATATGGGCAAAAATTCTATTTTCTCCTATTAGTGGGACAATATCTGCTATAGTTCCTACTGCTACTAAATCCATATATTTCAGTGTATTTTCTAGAGTTTCCAATCCTTTTATTCTATATATTGCCATTAGTAGTTTATAAGCTACACCAACTCCAGCTAAATAAGGGAAGGGGTAGGTGCAACCTGGAAGCTTTGGATTTATTATAGCTACTGCATTGGGCAGCTCTTCTTTAGGATTGTGATGATCAGTGATAACAATTTCCATACCACGATCATTGATACCTTCAATTTCCTCTAAAGCATTAACTCCACAGTCAACACTGATAATTAAAGAAGTACCATTTTCCTTTAAATTGTCTAAACTAGAAAGGGAAAGACCATAACCATCAATCATTCTATGGGGAATATAATAATCTATATTTGCTCCTATCCGATTCAACCCTAAATATAGTAAGGTGGTAGCTGTAGTACCATCTACATCATAATCACCATAGACAGTTATTTTTTCACCTTTATCTATAGCTCGTAATATACGCTGAACTGCTTTTTCCATATCGGGAAAAAGAAAAGGGTCTAATAGCTGCTCTAAACGCGGATTAAAAAAGGCATCTATAGCTTCGGGAGTAAATAAACCTCTACGATAAAGAAGTTCTGCCACTATCTTAGGACATTTCAATGAGGCAGAAATATCTTTGATAATGTGTTTTTCCTCCTCAGAGAGCTCAGATGGCATTCTCCATTCCTTCTCCATATATCCTCTTTATTTTATATAATATTATAATTAACAATGTATTAGCCTAATCAACTTCAACTTGAACTTGCGATTTTGTCTCTTACCTGCAAGCTCTATTATAAGTTCAAAACCACAACTGACCACTATCACTATATAGCTTATCCTGTAAAGAAAAAAATGAAAAAGAAAAAGAGATCCCCTTTTAACAAAGTTAATTTGAGACGATAAGTTGTATAAAAAAGAAAATAAACTCCTAGATAGCTTTGCTAACGAGTTTGTATATTATAACTAGGAATTGGAGACTATTTCTCAAGTTAAAGAATAGCAGTTTACAATGGATTATTAAGAGAATAGCTTACCCTGAATGTTTAGTTGAATCTCAAGAACGAGTTATTTTGGCACCAATAGCATTTAATTTTGTTTCTATATGGTCATAACCACGGTCAATATGATAGATACGAGAAATAATTGTAGTGCCTTCAGCTGCAATACCTGCTAAGACCAATGCAGCACTTGCACGAAGATCAGTCGCCATCACTTCGGCACCACTGAGTTTTTTTACTCCTTTTACCCTGGCTATATTTTGTTCCACTCTAATATCAGCCTGCAGACGATTCAGTTCCGCTATATGGGAGAATCTATCAGGAAATATAGTATCTTCAATAAAGCTTATTCCATCTGCTAAACACATCAGGACAGTAAATTGAGCTTGGAGGTCGGTAGGGAAGCCTGGATAGGGTAAAGTGATAATATCAACAGGTTGTATAACTTCAGGAGGGAAAACTGTTATAGAAGAATCCTGGATTTCCAATTTACATCCAGAAGCCCTAAGTTTTTCAAGTAGGAGAGTCAAATGATTGGGATGGCAATTTGTAACAGTTACGGGATTAGTGCTTAGCGCACCAGCGATGAGATAGGTTCCTGCTTCAATTCGGTCGGGAATCATCTCCATTTCTACGGGATAAAGTTTGTCTACTCCTTCAATTATAAGTGTGGTTGTTCCCTTACCAGATATTTTAGCTCCCATCAGATTTAAAAAATCAATAATGGCATCTATTTCTGGTTCCATAGCAGCATTAAATATCCGGGTTACACCCTCAGCCAGAACTGCTGCCATTAAAGTATTGATAGTTGCACCAACACTGGATTTGGGAAAGTGTATATCAGTTCCAATAAGTTTATCAGCTTGAGCATTTATGTAGCCATGATCAACAGTAATATGTGCACCGAGAGCTTCCATTGACATAAGATGGAGGTCAACTGGACGTGTACCTATGGCACAACCTCCAGGGAAAGAAACTTTTGCAATCCCCAATCTTGCTAAAAGAGGACCTAGCACATAAATAGAGGCTCGCATTTTATTGACCAATTCATAAGGTGCTTCATATGAATCAATATGAGTAGCATCAATAGTCATAACATTATTTTCCTGTTCCACTCTTGCACCTAATACCCTTAGGAGAAGCGACATAGTTTTTAAGTCTATGAGATGGGGCACATTCTTTAGAATAGAAGTTCCAGGAGCAAGTAAACAAGCAGCCATAGCAGGAAGAATTGCATTTTTAGATCCACTAACGGGAATTGTCCCGCTAAGATTGCGATTTCCCTCTATGATGAATTTTTGCATTATATTTCCTTATTTATGGTTTGATTAAATTTAAAATTAATACTTTTGGAAACCAAGATAGCGAGGATGTCCAGCTAAATCATCTTTTATTAAAATAGTTTCAAAACCTGAAGTTTCAGCTAATTGGATGATATCTTGTCGCTGTTCATCTCCATGTTCAAAGAAAATCGTTCCTTTCGGTTTTAATTTAGTAATTGCCCCATTTAGAATGCGCCGATAAAATATTAATCCATTTTCTTCTGCGAGTAAAGCCAATTTTGGTTCAAAATCTTTGATACGAGTATCAAGTTTTACATATTCAGATGGGCTAATATAAGGAGGGTTGCTAATTATGAAGTCAAAGCAGTCTTCAGTTTTGGGGTAAAGGTCGGTGTTATGAAAAGAAATTGTGCAATGATGAAAATCAGCATTTTGTTGAGCGATATTGAGAGCCTGAGAAGAGATGTCAGTGGCAGTGATTTTCAGGTCAGGTCTAAGGGTTTTCAAGGTAATAGCTAGAGCACCATTTCCGGTACCTATATCCAGAACTTGAGCGCTTAAGGGGATAAATGGTAAAGCCACCTCAATTAGACCTTCAGTTTCAGGACGGGGAATGAGCACTTCTGGGCTGACTATAAATTCTAAGCCATAAAACCAGGATTTACCGATTATGTATTGTATGGGTTCGTTATTCTTGAGACGAGTGTAGCCCTGGTAAAAATTCTGCAGAAGGCTGTGGGAAAGCTCTTCTTTCTTTCTTAAAGAAAGGGTTAAAAAAGGGCAATGCAATAACTCAGAGAGCAACAGAGAAATATCGTGAAACTCCGCTTCTTGTTGGTATTTATTTAGTAAAGAACCGACTGTCATTCAGGATTCCTAAGAGGAGAGTTTGCGGGTTATCTCAACTTTTCTTCCTCCGTTAGAGTATACTAAAGAGTCGGAAAGATGATAAAGCATTGTTAATCCTCTACCATAACAATCCAGATTGAGAGATGTAGGTTCAGTAACTTGTTGTAGGTAATTGGTGTAATCAAAACCATTTCCATCATCTTCAACCGTCATACGAATGCTATTTTCTTCTTTATTTATAACGATAGCAAAACGAATACGACGGGAGGATATAGAGGGGTGATTCAGTTTCTGAACGATTATTTCTTTCAGCTGGCTATATTCCAGAGCTCTCTCTTCTTTTGTAAGTTCTAATATACCATGAAAATAAGCATTAGTTAACATCTCATCTGCACAAATAAGCAATTCATTCAATGTATCCTGAGACAAGTCAAGGTATTTAGATAGAAAAGGATTCATTATCTGATTTATAGTCTTATGAGAAAACTTTATGGGATCAATCACATACGATATTTGTGCTTCTTCAAAAGCTTCAAAGGAGACAGAATGGTTATGCTTTAGAAGAGATCTTTGCTTAACCGCCTCTATGGACTTCAATAACTGCTTACTGTCTATAGGTTTACTAATAAAATCAGCTGCACCTAAACGGATAGCACGGGAATAATAATCACGCTCTAAATAACCTGTTATAAGGATAACTTCTTGAGACCAATTGTACTGGCGAAGTTTTTCTAAAAAATCCAGACCATTGATATCAGGTATTTCAATATCACAAATAACCAAATCATAGCATAATTTTTTCAATTTTCGGATTGCTTCATAACCAGAAGTAGTAGTATCAACTTGATATTGGTGCAGCGCTAGTAAAGTTGAGAGATCCTTTAAAATCTCTGGATTATCATCAACAACCAGGATACGATTAAATTGTTCGGTCATCCTAAATTAACGGTGAAAAGTTGATTGAGTTTTAGCATATTAAACAGTTCATAAATTGTTGTGGAACAGCGAATTACTTCCATTTCTCCACCCTTACTGATAAAATCTTTATAAAAAAGGAGTAGTTTACCGATTGCCGTGCTGCAAATATTATCACATTCAAAAAAGTCTATATCTAAATATTTGATATCGGTCTTCAGAACTTCATTCAGTTTTTCTTGTAATTTTGGCGCATTATCACTATTAAGGCTGCCTCGGACTGTTAGAAGGACACGGTTGTCAGTGACTTTCATATCAATTTCCATAATCTTCTCCTTTTTGTGAATTTTATTAAATAACTAATAATAATTATAATTGAAATTGTCAAGTTTATTGTCAAGCATACCCACGAATCCTTTTTAAAACACTGTTCTGAACTTGCATAGGTACGATCTCATATTTACGGAACTCAAGAGTATAGATAGCTCGTCCCTGGCTAAGAGAACGGATACGTGTTGCATAACCAAATAGTTCAGATAGAGGAACTTCAGCTAATATCTCCTGTTGAAATTCATTTTGCTTGCGTAAGGCAAAGATATGTCCACGTCTGGTATTTATATCGGCAATGATATCACCCACAAAATCGTCAGGACTAATAACGGTCAGCAGCATAATAGGTTCCATAAGTACGGGATCAGCTTCTCGTAAGCCCTTACCGATAGCAATAGAAGTGGCAATACGAAAGGCTAATTCATTGGAATTCTCAGGATCATAATCACCGTCAATAAGCTCAATCTTTACTCGCTCAACAGTTCCACTGATAAGTGGTCCATCATTTAAAGCGTTCAAAGCCGCTTCTTCAATTGGTTTATAGAATTCCGGGGGTATTTTTTCTGGTAAAATGCTATTAATGAAGATATTTTTTGCTTCTCTATATAATTCCAATGGACTTAGTGGAGAAAGTCGGAATCGCACTTGAGCATAAGTGCTTTTCCCATTTAATTCCCGCATAAAAGTTTCTTCGCATTCCACAGTTTTTGTTATTGTCTCTTTATAAGACACTTGAGGTGGTCCCACATTAACTGCCACATTAAATTCGCGAAGTAACCTATCTACAATGATTTCAAGATGCAATTCACCCATTCCAGATATAAGAGTCTGTCCAGTCTCGGGATCAATTCGGACATTAAAAGTTGGATCTTCATCTTCCAATAAAGTTAGGGCATTCTGGAGAGCTTCCTGATCTGCTTTAGTCCTGGGTTCTATAGCTACAGAGATCACACTTTCCGGAAAATGCATCCTTTCCAGAATAATATCTATAGCACCATCGGTGATAGTGTCTCCAGTACTTAGAAAACGGCAACCAGAAATTGCACCGATATCTCCTGCATGAAGTGCATTAAGGTCATGTTTACGATTACTCATCATCTGTAAAATGCGTGAAGCACGTTCTCTTTTTCCATTGGTTTGATTTAGAAAACTGGAACCTTTTTTCAAAGTGCCAGAATAAACCCGAACATAGACCAATTTACCAAGATATTTATCAATCTGTACTTTAAAAGCTAAACCTACAAACGGGGCTTTGGGGTCAGGTGCTAAAGTTATAATTTCTTTTGTTTTAGGATTAATACCTTTACAAGGTGGAACATCCAATGGAGAAGGGAGAAAATCACAGATAGCATCTAAAAGAAGTTGTACACCTCTATTTTTTAAGGATGAACCACAAAGAACGGGCAAGAATTTGTTCTCAATGGTTCCTTTCCTAATGGCACGACGAATCCATTCTTCTTTTATCTGTTCCCCTTCTATATATGCAGTAAGCAGCTCATCATCAAATTCTGCTATGCTTTCCAGCAATATTTCTCGTTGTTTGTGGGCATATTCTTGTAAATGTGCAGGAATCTCTTCTTGATGAATCTCTGCTCCTAAGGTAAGGGGATCAAAAAAATAGGATTTCATAGTGATAAGGTCTATCACTCCTTCAAACTCATCTTCTTTGCCGATAGGAATATTTATTGGTTTTGCCAGAGGTGTTAGACGCTCATGAATCATTGATATTACATTTTCATAATCCGCACCAAGACGGTCCATTTTGTTCACATATGCCAGACGAGGTACTTTATAACGATCAGCTTGATGCCAGACAGTTTCAGACTGAGGTTGAACTCCTGCCACAGCACAAAAGATTCCTACCGCTCCATCCAGAATGCGAAGACTGCGTTCCACTTCTGCAGTGAAATCTACATGACCAGGTGTGTCTATTATATTGATTTGTTTATCTTTCCAAACACAGGTGACAGTTGCAGAATTAATTGTTATTCCACGCTCCCTTTCTTGTTCCATCCAATCCGTAAATGTATTGCCATCATGAACTTCGCCCATCTTGTGTAAGAAGCCTGAATAATAAAGTATTCTTTCAGTGGTAGTTGTCTTTCCCGCATCAATGTGAGCGATGATACCAATATTACGTATTTTTGATAAATTACTATCTGATTCCATAATAAATAGTTTAATTCTTCTCCAAAATTATACTTGTTTTCCAAAAAAACAGATTAAGCAGTTCTGTCCATTAAAAAGTTTTTTACTTATTAAAAAATTAAAAGCCATCATAGAATTTTATCCAGACTTTTGAGTACGAGTAAAAAATCATTGACAGAGAAAGACAGAAAGAAATAGAAGAATAAAAGAGGATAGAGATTTGAAAAAGATTGTAATCACTATAATTGCCCTTGTTTGTGCAGGTATGGTCCTGGGAGAGACAACTAAAAATCCTAATAAAGCTGCACTTTATTCTGCTATTTTTCCTGGAGGAGGGCAACTTTATAATCATGCCTGGTGGAAAGCAGGCGCAGTGGTCGGAGTGCAAAGTTATCTCATTAGTGCCGCTATCTATAATAAAGATAAACAGGAAGATTATAAAACATTAGCAGAAAACACTACCGATCAATTTCAACAGCAAATTTATCAGTCCAAAAGTAAAACCTACCGTGATAAATTTAATAATGACCTCTGGTGGATAGGTATTACTGCAGGGTTATCCATCTTAGATGCCTATGTTGATGCTCATCTGTACAATTTTGAAAGCGAAAAGGAGAAAATTCATCTACACTTTTCTGAAAATGAGATTGTGCTGCAGTATAATTTTTAGTTTATAATATCCTCTATCCAATTGCTTTAACGATAATTAAATATTAATAGTGAATAGGTAGGGCAGCTATTTACATTGTAATACCACACAATAAATCAGTAAATTGCAATTGATTTTATAACTATTATATAATCATTATAGTTATGTATGCCTTAATGTAATTATTCTATCATCAATAGTTCTATTATATTTTATTTATTTTGCTTATTTTACCCGCTGATTTAGCCTAAGCTCCTACTTGCCACTCTCTTAGCACTTTAGATAAAAAAGAAACAGGAGAGAGCTAAGGGAGACTTAATGCTTAAACCGATAAAAGCAAAAATTGAAAAAATATGAGACAAATATGAGTCTAATTGCTTGAATAATAATTTGATTTGAATCTTATAATTTGATAAAAAACGATAGAAATTTAATAAGTGAGTTGTAATTTTTTCAATACAAATGATGTATAAGGGAGACATTTAATAATCAAGAGTTCTCGGAGTTGGGAATAGAATTTATATATTTATTTTTTTTGAGTTTCAAACATATTGCTTAACTGAGGGGGAATATATATGATTATAACTACTTTTTTCCTCTAAAAGGGGAATTTCAAACTTCAATCTCAGCTATAACTTTTAAAATGGATTTTGTAACTCATTTATTTAAAAAATTTATTATTTATTTTTTGTTCATTTGCGTGTACTCTGGTCTCAGATATTTAATAGTATCGTTCATCTTATTTTATATCAATTATAAAGCTAAGTGTAATATATTATTTATTCTTAGGTAGGGGAACTCTAAGCTATATTTTATATATCTTTTAAATAATTATGAGGGTACAGAGATACGTAATGTCACTGGACAGTGGTCTGAACCCATAATATCATCACGAATATCTGCATCTATAATTCGGTCTTTTGCTTCTTCATTAACGAAAAAATAATCAATACGCCAGCCTACATTTCTCGGCCTGGCTTTTGTTCTATAACTCCACCAGGAATAGCGTTGTGGTTCTGGATGGAACATACGGAATGTGTCAATCCAGCCTATTGCTACAATTTTATCTAACCAGGCTCTTTCTATAGGAAGGAATCCACTGGTTTTTTCATTTTCCTTTGGATTCGCCAGGTCTATTTCTTTATGAGCTGTATTAAAATCTCCGGTTACAATAACCATAGGTGATTTTTTGCGGTCTTCTTCCATAACTTCCAAACACTTATCGTAAAATCTAAGTTTATAATTTAGCCTATCATCACTCATTTGACCATTGGGGAAATAAATATTATAGATGATAAAGCTATCATAAAAACAACGGATTATTCTACCCTCACAATCAAATTCAGGAACACCAAATCCATATAGAATTATTCTGGGTTCTCTCTTAGTAAAGACAGCTACTCCAGAATATCCCTTTCTCTCAGAATGTGACCAGTACATATAATAATTGGACAATACTCCTAATTCGGAAGGAATTTGATGTTCTTGTAGTTTTGTTTCCTGCAAACCCAACCAGTCCGGCTGTTCCCTTAAAATGGTTTCTATAAAACCTTTATTTATAGCTGCGCGAAGACCATTAACATTCCAGGACCAGAGATTAATTTCCAAGGTTCCACCTCAAAAGTTTAGAAATAATTAGTTTAACGAATATTATTAAATATCAGAATATGTAATTTGTCAAGAGAAAATAGCTTCTGGCATTCCCATATTTTTTTTACACGAGCCTTATTTTCATTTGATGCTGGTCGATACGTTCTGCTAAGCTTAGTTTTCGTTTATACTGGACAATAAATTTAATGCACTCTGA
>Ga0265294_10001285_pt1 | contig 33891 bp, 32 predicted proteins | sample MunlanPumphouse3_FD_192504 | JGI IMG/M metagenome (GOLD analysis project Ga0265294, IMG submission 192504) | Groundwater microbial communities from a municipal landfill in Southern Ontario, Canada - Pumphouse #3 | ecosystem: Environmental > Aquatic > Deep subsurface > Groundwater | place...
ATCACCATCGCGATAACACTAAGGAAGGTCTAAGATTTTAATGTTATCACGATACTTTGCAGCGCATCGATAACAACATTTTGGTACTTACTTTTACATAACTAAATACCCAAGCTGCTCGATACCCCTTGGAAAAAGTAAAAGTAATAATAATAAAAGAAGGATTTGAACAAATCAAGCAATGTTTTTTTCATATAATTGTTCTCCTTTCCTTTAGATAGTTTGATTATATATTTTTGTTGATAAAAAGCAATAAAAATTTTAATGTAAGTGTTTACAACTTTTTAATTTAATCAAAACTGGGCATTTTATTGAATTAATACCTTGAATGTGCTAAATTGTTGGAGTGGTATTAATACAAAATGTTTGGGGGAGTAATTATGCTAAGAGTAGTTGTAGAAGGATGTCAATGGGGAGATGAAGGAAAGGGTAAAATAACAGATTTTTTAGCTCAACAAGCAGATGTTGTAGTTCGTTTCCAAGGTGGCAACAATGCAGGACATACAATAGTCTTTAATGGACAAAAATATGCTTTAAGATTAATTCCATCAGGAATATTTAATTCAAATATTAAAAATGTTTTAGCAAATGGTATGGTAATTAATCCTAAAGCTTTAATAGATGAATTAGATAGTTTAAAAAAAAGAGGACTAAAGAGTTATCAATTATTTATATCTGATAGAGCACAAGTCGTTATGCCGTATCATATTGATATTGATGGAGCATATGAAGAAATGTTAGCAGAACAAAAAATAGGGACTACTAAAAGAGGAATTAGTCCAGCATATTGTGATAAGGCTAGTAGAATAGGAATTAGAATGGGAGATTTAGTAAATCCAACTTATTTTGCTCAAAGATTAAAGACAGCTCTAATCATTAAAAATAAAGAATTAGCATCTTTCGGACTTAAAAAATATAGTTTTGAATCACTTTATAATGAATATTTGAATATTGGTGAAAAATTAAAAAAATATATTTGTGATACTTCAATAATGTTAAATAATGAAATTAATAATAATTCAAAGATATTATTTGAAGGTGCTCAAGGGGCAATGTTATGTATGGATCATGGAACTTATCCATTTGTTACTGCTTCATCTCCAACAGCCTCCTCGGTACCATTAAATGCAGGAATTTCTCCTAAATACATTGATGGAGTTGTAGGGATATGTAAAGCTTATACAACAAGGGTTGGTGAAGGACCTTTTGCAACTGAAATTTGTGATGATATTGCTCAACAAATTAGGGAAAAAGGAAATGAATATGGAACTGTTACTAAAAGACCAAGAAGAATTGGTTGGTTGGATTTAGTAGTATTAAAACACTCAATTAGAGTTTCGGGCATTGATAATTTAGCAATAACTTTATTAGATGTTTTGGAAGGTATTGACGATATAAAATTATGTTACTCATATAATTTTGATGGTAAAGAAATTGATTATATCCCTAGTACAATAGATGATTATAACAAATGCTTACCAAATTACATTACTTTAAAAGGGTGGAAAGAAGATATTTCTAATATTAAAAAATTTGAGGATTTACCAAAAGAAGCTCAAAATTATTTGAGAAAAATAGAAGAAATAACTAAAGTAAATATTGCAATGTTTAGTGTTGGAGCAGATAGAAACCAAACAATAGTTTTAAAGAAAATTTTTAAATAATTGGAGGGCAAAAACTTATGATAAAACGTTATTCAAGTAAAATAATGGAAGAAATATGGAGTGAAGAATCAAAATTTTCTGCCATGCTTGAAATAGAGATCAAAACATTAGAGGCCCTAAATAAATTAGGTATTGTTCCTTTATTAGATTTAGAAAAAATAAAAAATAAAGCAAGTTTTAATTTGCAAAGAATTTCAGAAATTGAAAGTCAAACACATCATGATGTAATAGCTTTTACTAGATGCGTCTCTGAATCTTTGCAAGAAGAAAAAAAATGGATTCACTATGGTCTTACTTCAACAGATGTAGTGGATACAGCAAATGCAATAGTAATTAAAAAAGCCAATGAAATACTTGAAAATGATATATTGCTTCTAATTGATGAATTAAAAAGCAAAGCACTGATTTATAAATATACACCATGTATTGGTAGAACTCATGGTATTCACGCCGAATTAACTACTTTTGGACTTAAATGGGCATTGTATTATGATGAGATGAAAAGACAGTTAGAAAGATTTAAAAGAGTACGCAAAGAAATAGAAATAGGGAAAATTTCTGGAGCAGTAGGAAACTTTGCTAATACACCAATTTTTGTCCAAGATTATGTTTGTGAAGCCTTGAAAATTGAAAGTGCAAGAATTTCTACTCAAATTTTACAACGAGATCGTCACGCATATTACATTGCAACATTAGCAAATATTGCAGGAACTCTTGAAAAGATAGCAACAGAAATTCGCAATTTGCAAAGAACAGAAATTCATGAAGTTGAAGAATATTTTTCTAAAAATCAAAAAGGATCAAGTGCAATGCCTCATAAGCATAACCCAATAGCAAGTGAGAATATTTGTGGGTGTTCTAGGGTTATTAGAGGATATATGATTGCAGCATATGAAGATATGGCTTTATGGCATGAAAGAGATATTTCACATTCAAGCGTTGAAAGGATTATTTTGCCTGATGCAACGACACTTTTAGATTATATGTTAAATAGATTGAAAAAAGTAATTAATCAATTAATTGTTCATAAAGATAAGATGCTAGAAAATATAAACTTAACAAGAGGAATAATATTTTCTCAACAAGTATTAACTCAATTGATTAATAAAGGATTATCTAGAGAAGAAAGTTATGATATAGTTCAAGAATTAGCAAACGAAGCATATAATAGTAAAGATAAATATTTTATTGATTTATTAAAAAGTAGTTTACTTATCAGCAAGTATTTAAATGAAAAAGAAATAGATAAATGTTTTGATTTAGCTAAGTTTAATAAAAATGTTGATGATATCTATATTAGAGTAGGTATAGAAAAATAAAAAGACAGTCTTTTTATAAGGCTGTCTTTTTAAATTAAATAAAACTAATTATGATTTAGTATTAGTATCAACTTTTGCTTTATTCAAACCATCTTTAATTGCAAGTAATAAACGTGCTGAACTTAAAGTAGCACCACTTATTTTGTCTAGTCCTGTAACACTAGGTTCACTTAAATCAGCACTAGCTTGAAGAATATCTTCTACTGCTAATCCTTTATAAGAATCAAGAAGTTCTTCGTAATTATCAAACCAAACACTATCATTTGTCCAGTATTCTGCTGGTGAAGTAATATTACTATTTTCATCTAGAGAAATACTTACAATTTTATCATTTTTTATTTCAACACTTACTTTCGCAGTAAATAGTGTTCCGTATGATTCGCCTTCCCATTCGCCATCATATGTTCCATTATTATAATCATTAGCTGAACAACCAGTGGCAAATAGTGCTAGAAGTCCAAGAACTAAAAAGCTTTTTTTCAAAATATTGCTTCCTCCTTTTTATATGAAAATGTTAACTTAAAATAAACGTAACTGTCAAGTAAAGTTGTAATTATATACTCAGATTTTTTTAGCAACAATTAGCATAAATAGGGGTATTTCTTTTTTGGCCTTTTCAATTACTTCGGATTTTATTCCTTTTTGTTCTTTTTTATGTGTAATTAATTCTTCAATATGGTAAGTAAGAAGATTAAATTGTGAAAGTGTATTTATGTAACTTTTTATTGGTCTATGGTAATGAGTTGTAAATGTACTTTTTTCACCAGAAGCTTTTTTACCAGGATTAGTAATTATTTTAATATCTTCACTCTCAAGGTATTTCCAAATAATTCTTTCTTGTCGATTATTTTTTTCATTAAAAAGCCAATTAGAATATTGAGGTATTCTAAAAGAGGGGTGCATCATTACTATAATAATTGAGCCACCTTTTTTTAATAACTTACTTGCTGCTTTAAAAACAGGAGTGATTGGTGATATATTTTGAATTGAAAGTATTATAGTTAAATAATCATAATAATCTGATTTTAGATCGTATTTTAGGTTGCCATTTTGACTGAGTAATTTTGTAACATCAGCAGTTACATAATTAATATTATCGCTTCCTCTTTTTTTTGCTTGTCTAATAAGTGAAGAGGAAATATCTATACCAGTTATTTCTTTGATTGATAATTCTCTTAATATTCTGCAAAAAACTCCTTGACCACAGGCCAAATCGATAATTTTTAAGTTCTTAATATTTTCTTTTTCTCTATCTAATATTTTTTGAATTGCAGGGAAGATAACAAAACGGTGATATTCACTGCCTTCATCACCAACTAAATTATCATACCAACTTGAAACATTATTCCAACCTAGATTTTTATTCATCTAGTAACCTTTCTAAATTTAAGTAAGGTAGATTAAATGCTTCACTTATAGCTTTATAAACAATATTTCCATTTGCAACATTTACTCCCTTTGCAAGATAAGGGTCTTTTTTAACAGCGGTTTTCCAACCATTATTTGCAATTTCAAGCGCATAAGGCATGGTAGCAGTAGTTAATGCAAGTGTTGATGTTTTTGGAACTGCGCCAGGTATATTTGCGACAGAATAATGAACAACATCATGTTTTATAAAAACAGGATTTTCATGTGTTGTTATTCTATCCATTGTTTCAACAATTCCACCTTGATCTATTGAAACATCAACTATAACAGATCCTTTTTTCATAGATTTTACCATTTTTTCAGTAATGATTTTTGGCGCTTTTGCTCCATGAATTAGAACAGCTCCAATTACTAAATCTGCTGTTTTAATTGTGTTTTCGAGATTTTCTTTTGTTGAAATCAAAGTTTCAATATTATTATTGAATTCTTTTTTAATTTTTTGAAGCAAGTTTGCATTTAAATCTAATAATGTTACTTTTGCTTTCATTCCAATAGCAATTTGACAAGCGTTATGACCAACAATGCCTCCACCAATTATAACAATATGTCCAGGATCAACATTATCAACACCACCCAAAAGAATTCCTTCTCCTCCATAATGTCTTTCTAAAAAATGAGCACCAATTTGTACAGACATTCTACCCGCTACTTGGCTCATTGGAGTTAAAAGAGGAAGGGAGTGATCTTCTAATTCAACTGTTTCATAGCAAATTCCAATAACTTTGTTTTCTAGCATAGCTTCCGTTAATTCTCTATCTGCTGCTAGATGAAGGTATGTAAATATAATAAGACCAGGTCTAAAATATTTGTATTCACTTTGTAAAGGCTCTTTAACCTTAATAATCATCTCTGCTTTTTCCCAAACTTCTTTTGCTGTTTGTAAAATAATAGCTCCATTTTCTCTATATTCTTCATCGGAAAAACCACTTCCCAATCCAGCATTACTTTCAACAAGAATAGTATGTTTGTTTTCAACAAAATTTTTAATGTTTGAAGGAGTTATTCCAACTCTATTTTCATTATTTTTAATTTCTTTTGTAACACCGATAATCATTATTATCACCTCACTACATAATTATAATTATTTGTTAATTTAATTACTATAAGAAAATATAAAATATTATTATTTATTGATTGTCTTTAAAAAATCTTGTAATTCATTATAGTTTTCAATACCTAAAACATAGGTTTCAAAATCATATTTTTCTAGACATTTTCGCGTATACTTGCACAAACTTTTACCCGGACCAATTTCAATAAAGGTTCTTACTCCATTTTCTACTAGTGTAGAAATTGTTTTTTCCCACAAAACAGGCATATAGATATGCTTTTCTAAGACATCTATAATATTTTCATTTTTATAATTATAAATTTCTCCACTATAATTCGGTATATAATTTATTTTAGGTATATTAGATTTTATTTTTTTTAATTCATTTTTAAGATTTTTCCCAGCATTTTTAAGCAATATAGTATGGAAAGGACCACTAACTTTTAAAAATATTGTTTTATTTGCTCCTTTTTCTAATGCTTTTTGTTGAGCTAATTCAACACCTTTACTATATCCTGAAATAATTATTGAACTTGGAGTATTGATGTTTGATATTTCAACAAATGAAATGTCTTTTATATCATTAACTATGCTTTTTACTTCATTTAAAGACAAACCATTTATCATGCACATTTTTCCAATGCCATTAGGAACCTCACTTTCCATAAAAATTCCCCTTTTTCTTGTTATGTTTACTGTATCTTTATATTCAAAAATTTGACTTGCAACTAAAGCCGCATATTCTCCAAGGGAATAACCAACAACAAAATCTGGAATTATTAGTCTTTCTTTTAGTATTTGAAATAAGCTAACTTCTAAAGTATGGATACATGGCTGTTGATTTTGTGTTTTAAGTAATTCTTCTTTGGGTCCTTCAAAACTTAATTTAGTTAAGTCAAGATTTAAATTTTTACTTCCTTCAAGATATAAAGACCTTATTTTTTCATAATTTTGATATAAATCTTTTCCCATTCCAACATATTGTGTTCCCTGTCCTGGAAACATAAAAGCAATTTTCCCAATAATCAATTTAATCACCTCATATAAATTATAAAATATATATGCATTTAAGTGTAATAAAATAAGAAAAAATATTAATAATTCCTAAAAGTAATATACTATTTATCCAAAACTTGTGTTAGAATTAAGGAGCATAAGTAGTGGGGGGTTATTATGAGATTAAAAGATAGTTTTTTCTACACTTATCGAGAAAATATAAAAGATGAGGACTCTATTAGTGGTAATTTATTAACGCGAGCAGGGATGGTTAAAAAAACATCATCTGGAGTTTATATGTATTTGCCCCTAGGCTACAAAGTTTTAAATAATATAATTTCAATAATAAGAGATGAAATGAATAAAACAGGTGCTCAAGAAGTTTTGATGCCTTCTTTGATTAGTGAGGAGATTTATATTTCTAGTGGAAGAAGGGCTGGTTTTGGTTCTGATATGTTTTCTTTAAATGATAGATTTAATAAACCATATGTACTTGGACCAACTCACGAAGAGTTATTTTTAATGGCAGCAAAAATGAAGATAAAATCTTATAAAGATATGCCCTTTAACATATACCAATTTCAAACTAAATTTAGAGATGAGCCAAGACCAAGATATGGTCTTATAAGAGTAAGAGAATTTATAATGAAAGATGCTTATTCTTTTGACAGTGATTTAGATGGATTGGATAAATCATATAAGAAAATGTTTGATGCATATTGTAAATCCTTTGATAGAATAGGTCTAAAATATGCAGTTGTTAAAGCAGATACTGGTGTAATGGGAGGGTTGCTTTCTGAAGAATTTCAAGCAATTACTGATATTGGTGAAGATGTTTTAGTCATGTGTGATAAATGTGATTTTTCTTCAAATTTAGAAATAGCAGAATGCGTAGAAAATAAAACAATAGTTGAATCTTCAAAAAAATTAGAAAAAGAATTGATTCACACTCCTAACGCTAAGACAATAGGAGAAGTTAGTAAATTTCTAAATGAAAGTCCAGATAAATTTGTAAAATCATTGGTATATAAAATTGATAATAAATTAATTTTAGTTTTAATAAAAGGCGATAGAGAAATAAATGAAACTAAACTCAGAAAATTGCTAAATGCAACAAGCGTTGAACTTGCCGATTTTGAAAGCGTTAAAAAATTAACTGGTGCAAATGTTGGATTTGCAGGACCAGTTGGCATTGATACAACAATTGTTATGGATAAAAATATTCAAGGGTTAACAAATTTTATTGTTGGGGCCAATAAAACAGATTATCATTTCAAAAATGTTAATATTACTGATTTTAGGGCTGATTTTATTGGCGATATATGTCAAATAAGGCAAGGAGATATTTGCCCAAAATGTGGTGGGAATATCTATTTTAAAAAAGGAATAGAAGTAGGAAATACTTTTAAATTAGGAACAAAATATTCTAAATCTTTAGGACTTGAGTATCTAGATAATAACGGTAAATTGCAAAGTGTTGTAATGGGTTCTTATGGTATTGGGCCGGGAAGATGTATGTCTGCAGTGGTAGAGCAATCAAATGATGAAAAAGGCATAATTTGGCCAGTGAGTATTGCTCCATACAAGGTTGCTATTGTTTTGATAAATTCTAAAGATAGTATTCAAAATAACATCGCAAATGATATATACAAAAAGCTTAATGATAATGGATTTGAATCAATATTAGATGATCGCGATGAAAGAGCAGGAGTTAAGTTTAATGCTATGGATTTAATTGGAATACCATTTAGAATTGTTGTTGGGAAAGGCGTAGAAAGAGAAATAGTAGAAGTAAAGTCTCGTATTGAAAAAGATAATAAAGAAGTAAGAATAGATGAAGTAGTAGGTTATATTAAAGAGTTATTGAAAAATAGTTATTAATTAGAAAATGAGCATAATTTGATTATTATGCTTTTTTTGCTGTGAGGTAAATTATGGAACTAAAAAGAAAACAAACTTTCTATGAATTATTAATATTTGTTGTAATGATATTTTGGGGATTAGGATTTCCGTTTACCATTATGGCATTGAATGCAGGGTATGAACCCTTAACCATAATATTTTTTAGATTTTTAATTGGGAGTATATGCTTAACTATTTTTTTCTTCAAAAGATTAAAAAATATTGACAAAAAATCTTTACTTGGAGGTTTGTTATTAGGAGTATTGATATTTGTTAGTTTTTATTTTCAAATAGCTGGGCAAAAATTTACAAGTGCTGCAAATACAGCATTTATAACTCAATTATCAATAGTAATTGTCCCAATAGCATGGGCATATTTAAAAAAAGAAAAAATAAATATTAAAAAAATTATTGTAATTTTATTTGCTTTAGTAGGGTTGATAATACTAACTATGACAGGTAATGGATTTTCAATGCCTAATAAAGGCGATTTTATGATATTAGCTTGTATGATATTTATATCAGTTAGATTAATATTTAGTTCTTTATTTCAAATAAAAAATAAAGTTGATCCAATAGTGATAACTTTAGTTAGTCAATATACAGTTATGATACTTGCTGGTGTTAGTACACTTTTATTTGAAGAGGTTCCTTCAATAACTTTTAAAGGATTTTGGCCAATTTTGATTTTGGGTTTAGTAAATACTGCGATTTGTTTTACTATTCAAACTGTAGCTTTGAAATATTTAAAACCTGAAAAGGTCTCATTAATAAATTCTTTAGAAAGTGTTGTTGGCACTATTGCTAGTATCTGGCTTGTTAATCAACCTTTAACAATAAATGTTGTTATAGGAGGCTTGTTTATTTTGCTGGCAATATTAATATCTGAATTGCATTTGCATTTTGTTAAAATTAGAAGACCATCTCATAAAACATTTCATATTGGTAATATATCAAAGAATAAAAAAAATATTTAAAAATAAAAGAGGGTATATCCCTCTTTTAATCTAAATAGTTAATAAATGTTTTTCTTCTTTTTGAAGTAAATCTGTTAATATTGGTCCATATGAGACAACATTATATCCTAGACTAATTAAATCTTCATATAATCCATAATTTCTTGCACAAGCTTGGCAAGCACTCATTTTTACTCCAACTTTTTGACATTCTTTTACTTCATTTATAATATCTTGATCACTAGTTGCTAAAACAACAGTTTCTCCCCATACACAAATTTCAACTTCTTCCCACCATCCACGAAGAAGGGAATTTTTGGCATACATTAATAGCATATTAAGTGTAGTCCCTTTGTTTGGATTTGTCCATAGGATTACTAAACTTTTTTTCATTAGGTATTCCTCCTTACTTGTAATAATAGCATATTATTGAGTATGTGACAAAAGAAACTATTTTTGTTATAATTTATGTGTTTAAAGGAGTTAATAGATGAAAAGAATTATAGCCTATTTTTCAATTTTTTTTGTAACAATTTTTTGGGGAACATCTTTTGTCAGTTCAAAAATAGTTTTAAATAAAATATCACCATTCGAACTGGGATTTTATAGATATATTTTTGCAGCATTGTTTCTGTTAATAATTTTTTTTATAGTAGAAAAAGATAAAACCATTAAAAAACAGGATTTTCCAATTTTATTTTTGAGTAGTTTTGTTGGCGTATTTTTATATTTTTATGCAGAAAACTCAGCATTAAATTATTTATCTGCCTCAGTTTCTTCGATAATATTATCAATGTTACCTATCTTTATGATAATTGTTAATTTTTTTATAAATAAAGAAAAAATTTCAAAAACTAAAATAACTGCAGTATTGGCTTCAATAATTGGTGTGTTTTTTGTTGTTAGAGCCGATTTTTCTGCAACAGTTTTTTCAAACGAAATAAAAGGGTATTCTTTTATGTTGTTTGCCATCATTACTTGGATAATATATGTATTTACAACATTAAGATTACGCAAAAAATATTCAAATTTAAAAATAATAACATATCAAGCAGTTATTTCTTTAATATTATTTGCACCTTTTTCGGTTTCAAAAATAAGCAATGTAATAACATTAAATTATGAATATTGGCTAAATATTGCTTATTTAGGAATATTTTGTTCGGGAATTGCCTTTTATTTGTATGTATATGCTATAAAAAATCTTGGGACAATTGTTTCAAGTATATTTATAAATTTTATTCCTGTTGTTACAATAGTAACAGGAAGTATAATATTAGATGAAACACTGAATCTAATGCAAATTATAGGTGTAATAATTATATTTCTTGTTATGTGTATTTTAGTTTTTAATGATTACTTGAAATTTAAGGGGGCAAAAAAATGATTAAAAACATTATATTTGATTTAGATGGAACTTTAATGGATACTCTTGAAGACCTTTCTAACGCTGGCAATTTTGCTCTTAAAAATAATAAGTTACCAATTCACGATTTAAAAAGTTATCGCTATTTTGTGGGATCGGGGTTTGACGTCTTGGTTTTTAGAATTTTGCCGGAAAGCAAAAAAAAAGATGAACAATTATTTTTAAAAGTAAAAAGTGATTTATTAAAATATTATAATAGCCATTTTTTGGATTTTTCTAAGCCTTATCCTTTTGTTAATGAGATACTTTCGAAAATAGATAAAAAATATAATTTATTTGTTTTTTCAAATAAAGATGAAGAATTAACAAAAAAAATAGTTAAGCACCATTTTCCAAGCATTAGATTTGTTGATGTTGTAGGATTATCTTATAAATATGAAAAAAAGCCATGCCCAGATGCAATTATTAATTCTTTTAAAATTTATAATTTAAAAATAGAAGAGAGTATCTTTGTTGGTGATACAAAAGTTGATTGTCAAACAGCAAAAAATCTAAATATAAGGATGATAGGATGCAATTATGGATTTCGAGGGCACGAAGAATTAAAAGAAAATGGAGCCAATTATTTTATTGACTCCATTCAAAAATTATTAGATATACTGAAACTTTTATAGCAAAAAAGTTTTATTAGCCAAAAATTTGACTCCAAAAAAGTAAAATAAAACTAGCAATTACTATTATTATCAAAGGAATGTACTTTTTCACTATATCACCTCAAAATAATTATAATCATTAAGACAATTAATAAGCAAGTAAAAATCTTTATTATCATATTTTAATATGTTAAAATATATTAAGAAAATAGGAGTTGATGCTAATGAATCAGACTTATCTTAACGAAAATAAGGAATTTATTGATGGTATAATTGAAAGTATGGTTGAAGATTTTAAAAATAATGAAAATTCTTTTCTTCCACCAAAGCCCAAAATTCAAGAAAATGTAGCAGTAATTCAAAAACAAAACAAAAACTTACCTAGATATGGAGTAAGGTTAACACAAGATGGAGAAAATTATGTTTTTAATAATATACTTTTAATTAGAGATTTATTAATTAAAAAATATAATATAGATTCTTTTGATGCAACAAAAGCCGCAACAGACATAATGGCCCAGTATATGCTAGAAAAGGTGTATGTAGCTAATGGATATAAATTTTTATCAACTTATGAGGAATTATTAAAAAAGAAAAATTTATATTTTAAAATAAAGTTTTTTGGATTTTTCTTTTTCGTTATTTTCTTCTTAGTGGTAATAATTGCTGGACTTATAATGGGACTTTAAATTACGCATTGTTTGATGTAGAATATAAGTGCTATAAATAGGAGGGAGATATTTATGTCAAAAAAATTTATCGTTGAAACTTCTGCTCGTCACGTTCATTTAAGTGAAAAAGATTTAGAAGTTTTGTTTGGAAAAGATGCAAAATTAACAAGTAAAAAGGATTTATCACAACCACATCAATTTGCTTGTGAAGAAAGAGTAACTGTGGTTGGCCCAAAAGGTCAAATAGAAAGAATTTCTGTTTTAGGTCCAGTAAGAAAAGAAACTCAAGTTGAACTATCACTAACAGATGCTAGAGCAGTAGGAATTGTTGCTCCAATAAGAGAATCTGGAGATTTAGCAGGATCTGCTCCATGTTTAATAAAGGGTCCTAAAGGGGAAATAAAATTACAACAAGGAGTAATTGTTGCAAAACGTCATATTCACGCAACTCCAAAAGATGCAGAAGAACTTGGAGTAAAAGATAAAGATATAGTGAAAGTAAAAGTAGATTCTCCAGAAAGAAGTCTTATTTTGGGAGATGTTGTTGTAAGGGTTAGTCCAAGTTATGCATTAGCAATGCATGTTGATACTGATGAGGCAAATGCTGGTGCATTTTCTGGAACAGTATATGGAGAAATAGTTAAGTAATTATTTTAAAAGGAGGGTTTAACAAGCCTTCTTTTTTATTAACTTGAATAAAAGTATTTAAAAAACTAAAATATTATTAGGAGGCGAAGAATATGATAAATAAAGAAGCAATTAAAATGTATTCGATTAGAAAATGTCCTAAGCTCGCCTATCTAATGTGTAATGAGTCTGGAGTTTTAAAAATCATTAAATCAATGGTTGAAAGTAATATAAACGATGAAGACATTCTTGAAAAAATTGAAGTTGATGATGAAGATATTAAACAAGAGAATATTGATACAATATATGAATTGATAAGAAGTTTTCCTAATTTATATAGTGAAGTAAAAAAAGAAATTAGTAAGAGTTCTAGTGATGATTATGTCACGAATTTTATAAATGAAATGAAAAACTTTCAAGAAGTTTCCAATTTATCAAGATTGTATGCTATTGAATTTTTTCAAGATATTGCCTATAGGGCAGATACTGTTGATGGTAGTGTTGATGGGATTGAGGAGACCTCTTCCAAAAAAATTGAAGATAACACCCAAAAATTATTAAATAATCCTAAAGTTAAAATTATCTTAGAAGGACAAGTTAGTAATGATAAATATTTAGCAAGATGGGATATTGCTATTAAAACTCCAGTTGGTTTACAAATATATGAAGTAAAAGGTACTAACAAAATTTATAGATCTAAAGTTAAAAAAAATAACGGAGAGGTAATGGTTGTAGTTGGAGAGCCAAAAAGGCAATATTTATACGATTTGGCATTTCAATATGATGTATATAAAAGTTGTGGTTTAAAGATTTCAGGTCTTAATTTTATTTGTTTAAATCCTAATTTTAAACTTAAAAAAGAAGAAATGTCTTATCCAATAGATAAAGAGTATCTAGATAAATTATTTGTTATATATGACAAAGTCTACCTTTCATCAAAAAAAGAAGAATATACTTTCTTGGAATATTTTGAAAACAAGATGTATGTAAACCAAAAAGGTAATAGAGATTATCCGGATTTAGAAGAATTAAAAATAAAAGTTGAAGAAGCAGCATACAGTAAAAAAGAACCGCCAACATATTTAATGTATGAATGTCGTAAAAATCAGGGATGTATAATGAAAAGTATATGTCATCCCAAAATAGATGATAATCATATATTTACATTAACTAATAACATGAAAAATGGCGGAAATTATGCAACAACCCAAAGATTAATTGAAAATGGAGTTTATAAAATAAACGAAATTCCTCATGAAATAGTACAAGAGAAATATCCTTTAATTAAAAAAAGAAATTCTGATGGTTTAAAATATAAATCTATTGCTAGAATGCAAATAGAATGTGCAAAAAACCATTATAGTGGTATAAATTTTATTGAAAAGAAATATTTAAAAGAACTTCTTGACAAAGATTATACTATTTATCCATTAATATTTTTTGATTTTGAGACTTTTTCTTATCCCATTCCTCTTGTTGAAAACCAAAGACCTTGGGAACAGATATGTTGTCAATATTCCATGCATGTTGTTGAAGAAAATTATGATTTAGATAAACACAATTTTGTAATTGGTAAAGGGGGAGGCATTTCTCATTATGAGTTTATTGGGCATCCTTTTGAAGATGGTTATAAAAATCCTGAACAAGATCTACTATTAACATTTAAAAACCAATTAGAAAAAGAAAATGTGGATTATAAGAATGGTAAATTTACATTGATAGTTTATAACAAAAGTTTTGAAACAACTCAATTTAAAAGAATGGGAGAAAAGTATCCACAGTTTGGTGAGTTATGTGCTATTAGTGTAGAAAGAATTGTAGATTTATTGGATTTCTTTCAATATGGCTGGTGGTATAGAAAAGATTTTAATGGTCGAAATTCTTTAAAGGTTACACAACCAAATATTATCAAAGATGAAAAAATTTATTCGTGGTATCAAGGATTAAGTTATGATTTACAATCAACATTAGATTATAAACAAGGTCAAGTTCATAATGGTGGAGTAGCTTTAGATGTGTATCAAACATTATTAAGAAAAAATGCTTCAAAAAAGTTAAAAAAACAAGAGCATGATGATTTTATTAAAGCATTGTTGGCTTATTGTAAAATAGATTCATGGGGTACAGTTATTTTATATGATACTATAAAAAAATTAGATATTAAAATTGATGAAAAAAATATTGATATTGGAATTGATGATTTGAATTTGTTTGATGAATACGGGAGTTAGTTATAAATCATATAGTTTATTATTTGCTAATATGATAAAATAATATATTAAAAGGATGATTAAATAGTGATTAATTTTCTTAAACTTTTTTTCTTTACTATTATTGGTGGTTATTCTTCTTTTCTAGCCAATAGGGGGATTGCCATTTTTAATCACCAATTACGTTCCTCATATGGAGAATATCGTTATAATGATATAAATAGAAAAGAATTATATAAACATGCAATAAAACTTGGAGTTCCTTTTATTTTAGGGGCAATGTTGCCGATTTCTATTGCAACTAATTTGCTATCTTTTTATATAATTTTTGTTATTAGTGATATTATCGGGTTATATTTTGAAAAGACTATTAAAGGGACTTTTTTGAGCTGTTTAACAGGAGCAATCGTTGCTGGATCATTAAGTATTATATTTGATTTATTTATGCAATATTTCCCAACTATATTTACAATAGATTTTATGAGTCAACTTGGCGGAATTTTTGGCCCAATATTAATGTGTTTTGCTCTTATTCCTGCTGTGGCTATAGGAATTGAACATGGTCCTAAAAAATCTTTATCTGCGTGTTTTATAACATTATTAATATATATTTTGACATTGAGATTTTTACCAAATCTTGCTGTAGGTACTGCTTTTTTTGTGGGGACCTTAATATATTTACTTCTTTCTATTAAAAATAAGAAAAAAGTGGAATTTAATAATGAACAAATAATACAATTTAAAGATAATATTGAAATAATTAGAAAAAATAAATGGTTTTTAACAATAATGGGTGGAATTTTAGCTGCAGGTTCATATTATTTTATTGTTTCTACAGATGTATTGGCCCAAATTCTTTTATCGGTTGGAAGTGGAGTACAAGCAGGATTTGTGATGCTATTTATAACGCTTTCAGTTATACCAAAAGTTTTCAATAGTTCAAGCGAAAGTGGAGCTTTTAATCCCATAGGATATGGATTTTCGATAATGATTGGTTATTTTGCTACTTATATTAATGGCACTTTGGGTTTGGTTGTTGCTATAATATTGGGGTTATGTTTTGCATATCTTGAAGCTACAAGTTTTAAAGTCGTTGCTAATTTTTTAGATAAAAGACAATCGATGAGAGTTATGGGGGAAAATATGAGAGTATCATCAATGGTAGTTTTAGATTTTTCTTTACTTGTTGGCTCAATGCTTGTTGCTAACAATATTTACCCTGGTGTTGGATTTATATGGGTGTTTGCTTTTTGGTTTATAAATCGTAACTCTCAAAAAAAATATGTTCAACAAATAGCAATAGGACCAACTTCAATTATTTTGATGGGTCTTGTTATAAATGTTCTTAAAATGTTAAATTTACTTATTTAGTAGGAGGCAAAGTTATGAGTAATGTATTTGTAGAAAAGATATATGTAAAAAATAGTGATGTTGATATGCATGATAGGTGGAAATATTCTTCTATACTAGATGTTATACAAGAGATTAGTTCACATCATATGTCAACAATTAAAAGCGATAATTCAGAGTTAATAAAAGCAAATTTGGCTTGGGTTATTGCAAGAGCAAAAGTTGAGATGGCTAGAATACCATCTTCAGAAGAACAAATAACTGTTAAAACTTGGGTTAGTACGCCAATAAAGTTTATATACCCACGCTATACATTATTTGAAGATGAAGAAGGTATAGAAATAGGTAAAGCAGTAGAATTGTGGAGTATAATAGATGTAAAAACTCACCAAGTAATACTTGCTCCCGAAGGCAAAATCAACTATTTTAAAACAGATGAAAATGCTTTAATTCCATTGACTTTACCTGCATCATTAAATATGGATAATTTAGATAAACAAACATATTATAAGAGTGTATATTGTGATATTGACTTAAATCAGCATGTTAATAATACTAAGTATTTTGATTGGATATTTAATATTATTGATCCAATATTTTTAAAAACTCATTTTGCAAAGTCAGTACAAATTAATTATGTTAAGGAAATAAAAATTGGAGAATTAGTAAAACTTGAATGGTCATTAGTGAATGATAAACTTAAAATTCATGGTAGCGTTGATGATAAAATATGTTTTAGTGCAATGTTAGATTTTATAGGAGGTTAATTATGATTGGTATAATTGGAGCTATGGATGAAGAAATAGCCAAAATAAAAGAACAAATGATTATACAAAAAGTAAATGCTGTAGAACATTTTGTGTTTTTTGAAGGGAAACTAAATAATATTCCAATAGTTCTTGTAAAATCGGGAATTGGCAAAGTTGCTTCTGCAATTACAGCAACATTGTTACTTTCAAATTACAAAGTAGACCAAGTAATTAATGTTGGAACATGTGGAGGAATCAATAAAGAAATGAAGCCATTAGATATTTTCATTTCAACAAGTGAAGTATATGGTGATGTAGATTTAATGGCATTTGGTTATTCATATGGACAAATGGCTAAATGCCCTAAAAGTTTTTCTCCAGATGCAAAATTAATTGAAAAAACTATTGAAGTATGTGAAAAATTAAATTATCCTTACTTTGTTGGAACTATTATATCAAATGATTCTTTTACTACAAAAAGAGATTTAATAGATAGTTTAATTAGTAAATATTTTTTTGATATTAAAATAGGGGCAGTAGATATGGAGAGTGCAGCAATAGCACAAGTATGCTTTATGTTTAATACAAAGTGTTTAGTTTTAAGGACTATAAGTGATATTATAGGTCAAGACAATCAAGTACTATCTTTTGAAGATAGTGTTAAAGTTTCTAGTGAAAAAATCACTAGAATACTATTTGAATTAGTAAATGTTTTATAAATAAGGAGAATGACAATGGATAATAGTGTTGAAAACAAAAAATATAGGTTTGTGGTTGCTGGATGGGGACCTAGGACTTTAGCGTTTCTAATTGACGTTGCAATTTTTATAGGGTTGATATTGTTGTTGAATATGGGAGTTAGACCTTTATTAGAATTAATTTTGGGGCCAGATAAAATGGAGGCAATATATAATGTTGAAGAATCAACATTGAGATTTGGATATTTAATAAATGCAATATCTGGTCTTGTTGCAGGTTTACTTGTTTACTTTTTTGTTCCAATGTATTTTAAAAACGGAAAAACATTAGGAAAAAAACTATTAAAAATAAAAGTAGTCAATAAAAATGGTTCTAAGTTAACAAATTTGAAAATTTTCACAAGATTTATTATTGGAATATGGGGAGTAGAGTATGTTTTCTCTTTATTTGCAGTTTTTATTCCATTTGCAATATCTCTTTTGTTCTCACTTGTTAACCAATACCATCAAGCAATTCATGATCTTCTAGTTAATACCGTAGTTGTTGAAGACGAAGAAATATTGGTTGAATTTGCTAAAAAGGAAGAAAATAAAATAACTGATGAGGAAAATAAACCAGTTGATGTACGTATAGAAAGATAAGGATACTAGATAATTTATTTTAAGTATTGTGATTAAAACAATACTTTTTTTTAACTAATTTATGCTATTATATGACTATCTGGGGTGAATTTTATGGAGTATATAATTATATTTTTTGCTATAGTCATAATCATAATATTGCTTAGTTATTTTGTTTTTATGAAAGTTTTTTATGTTAGAAAGAGAAGAAAATATTTTGATGAAGAATATTTAAGGGCAAGATTTAAAATAAATAACTATGAAAAAACAATTAAATGGTTAGATAAGCAAGAAATAGAAAATGTTAGTATTGCTTCTTTTGATGGCTTAAAACTTTGCGCTAGATATATAAAAAATAGACCGTATAATAACAAAACAGTAATTTTAGTACATGGATATAGATCAAATAGTAACAGGATGCTAGAGCTTGCTCAAATGTATTATGAAAAATTTAGTTGTGATGTGCTTCTTATAGACTTAAGAGCACATGGATTAAGTGAAGGTAAATATATTGGGATGGGAGCTGTAGATAGTAAAGACTTGCTTGGCTGGATAAATTATTTAAATCTTAAAGGTGATAGTAAGATAATTTTGCATGGTTTTTCTATGGGGTCTGCAACAATTATGTCTATATCAGATTTGAAGTTACAAAATCTATCACTAATTGTTGAAGATTGCGGGTTTGCTTCAGCACAAGAAGAGTTTTTCTATAAGATGAAACAAGAAATATTTATACCAGCATGGATACTTTATCCTCTTGTATCTTTGTTTTGTAAAATGAAAATGGGTTTTTATTTAAAAGAATGTAACCCAATAGATCATGTAAAAAATTCAAGATATCCAATGTTGTTTATTCATGGGAATGATGATACATTTGTTCCTGTAAAATTTGCTTATGAACTTTACAATATTTGTCCTTCTTCTAAAGATATATTGATTATTGATAAAGCAGCACATACATTAGCCTACAGGGTTGATAGTAAAGCATATGAAGAGAAAATAAGTGATAGTATTAATAAATACTTAAAAAACTAATAAAGTTATTGAAAAAATTGATAAATTGCGATAATATAATAAGGCGCAGTTTATTTGGACCATTAGCTCAGCTTGGTAGAGCAACTGACTCTTAATCAGTGGGTCGCGGGTTCGAATCCCTCATGGTCCACCATTTAAATTTTATAAAAAAAGAAAGTCCTTTATTAATAGGGGATTTTTTATTTTGCTTATTTAAGTTTTTGTTAAAATGTACGAAAAATGTATGAATTCTATAAATTGTCAATATAATTGATTGTTTCTTTTTCAGTACTTGTATAAGAAATAAAATACAATCAAGGTCAAGTAGACTAGAAAGACAAAATTGTTAAAATTGGCGGACAAATGTACATAAAAAAAGAAATAGACTCCCCGCTTCGGGAACTTAATCCCAAAAAGTTGGTTGCATCTACTTCTTCTATTCCTAATATAGAAGATAGCAGTAAAGATGTCAAGAGAAAAGTAGTAACAATAATGTTATTAAGAAGTTGTATTAAGATAAAAAATATTTGTGAGTTTAAGAAAAATTATAATGTAAGTATTTTGTTTATACATATAAATCATTTTGGTGTAAATAAAATATATTTTATATTAATAATGACTTTAAAGGTTTATTTTACTTGTGATATAATTTTTAAAAAGGGGGAGAGTTATGAAAAAATACAAAATAATATTTTTGATAACAATGATTTTACCATTTTTAGTAACTATTGTATTTTTGTTTTTTCTTCCTGATTCTATTCCAGCTCATTACAATGCTTTAGGAGAAATAGATAGATGGGGAAGTAAATATGAGATGATAATTATACCAATAGCTTCTTTAGTAATGTATGGTTTTTTCTTGTTAATGATTAAAATTACTAAAGAAAAACAAAATGTAAAAATACTTTTAATAAGTGGAATTGTAATGCTTATAGTTTTTTTGGTAATGACAATAGTTTTCAATGTGAAGGCATATTTAATAACTTCTAATACTACATATAATTTCAATTTTGATATTTATAAAATTATGAGTTCAATGCTAGGTATAGTATTGATAATAATTGCCCCATTAATGAAAAAAGCAAAATTAAATTCTATTTTTGGGTTAAGAACATCGTATAGTATGAAAAATGAAAAATCTTGGCAAATAAGTCAATTATATGGATGTTATATTATGTTAATAAGTGGTTTGATTATTCTAATTGGTAGTTTGTTTTTCTTAAGTGGCATAAATTGTATGATTTTGTTAGTAGTTATTCTTTTGCTAGATGTCATATTATCTTACATATTTTCTAAAAGAGCATATAAAAAATCACTTTAGGAGATTAAAAACATGGAACAAGAACTATATATTAAATTGCTTAGAAAAGAACTTGTTGAGGCCAAAGGGTGCACAGAACCTTTGGCAATTGCCTATTTATCTTCTGTTGCAAGAAGTTTTTTGGAAGAAGATCCTGTAGAAGCAATCCTATATTGTTCCAGTAATATAATAAAAAATGCAAGATGCGCCATGGTTCCAGGATGTGAAGGATTTTATGGAGTTTATGCTAGTTGTGCATTAGGAATATTTGGAGGAGATTCCAAACTAGGGTTTGATTGCATTTCAAAAATTACAGATAAAGAAAAAAAACTTGCACAAGAGTTTGTGAATAATAAAAAAATAAAATTAGAAAACCTTAAAACTAATTGTAAACTACATTTAGAAATAGATTTAAAGGGTTCTAAAGACAATATTTTTGTAGAAATAAAAGATTATCATCTTAATGTTGTAAAAATAAAGAAAAATAGTAATATAATTTATGAAAATAAAAAATATAAAGATAATAATAATTTAGATAATTATAGTGGAATATTGACTTTTAATAAAATATATGAATTTATTGAAAGTATTGATATAGAAAAAGTTGTTTCTATTTTAGAACCTCAGTATAAACATAATTTAGAAATAGCAAAATATTCGATAGATCATCCTAATTTTGGATTAAATATTGGTAAAATAATATTAAATAATGATAAAAGTGTTTTTGGAAAAATTAAGGCATATACTTCAAGTGCAAGTGAAGCTAGAATGTGTGGTTGTAATATGAGTGTTGTAATAAATTCTGGTAGCGGAAATCAAGGGTTATCTTCTTCGTTGCCAGTAATTATTTATGCCATTGAAAATAATATAGATACTGAAAAAATGTATAGGGCTCTTTTACTTGCTAACTTACTTACAATAGCGCAAAAAAATAAGATAGGGTCTTTGAGTGCTTTTTGTGGTGTTGTTTCAAGTTGTGGTAGTTCGGGAGCAGCGATTACTTATCTTGCTGGTGGAAGCAAAGAACAAGTAATAAAAACTTTAAAAAATCACTTGGCAACTGTACCAGGTATTATATGTGATGGTGCAAAGGCATCATGTGCGGCTAAAATTGCAGCATCACTTGATTCGGCCATAATGGCACACCATTTAGCAATGAATAATTTATGTTATGCCAATGACGAAGGAATTTTAAAAGATAATGTTGATGAAACTATTTCTATTGTTTCTAATATTGGAAGAGATGGAATGAGCAAAACAGATGAGGAAATAATGAAGGTTCTTGTAAAATAGTTTTGACATTTTTGAGTAGTAGTTGTAATATATAGACACCCTATGGGGGTGGTAAAATGAAAGAGAAATATAGAATAATCGGTATGACTTGTGCTGCTTGTAAAAATAGTGTTGAAAGATCCGTTAAAAAATTAAGTGGTATAAGAAGTGTTGATGTAAATTTAATGACCAATATAATGTTTGTTGATTATGATGAAAAAGTAATAAGTAAAAGTAAAATATTTATTGCAATAAAAAGTGCAGGCTATGATGTTAGTGAAAATATTGAGGCAAATAAAGACACTTCAGTTAAAAATATGAAGAGAAGACTTTTGCTTTCAATAGTTTTTTTAATTCCATTAATGTATGTCTCAATGGGTAGCATGTTAATGTTACCTATGCCTTTATTTTTAACAAAATCAGAAAATTATATATGGTTTTCTTGTTTGCAAATATTGTTGGTTTTGCCAATAATAATACTAAATTTTAATTATTTTAAGGTGGGATTTAAAAGATTATTTAAATTAGATCCTAATATGGATTCATTAATAGCAATAGGATCAGCTTCAGCATTTTTATATGGAATAATTTCTATGATTTTTATGATTATTAGTAACATAAATAATGGAGGACATTTTGTTGATATAATGCATGCTGATTTATATTTTGAAGCAACAGGTACAATATTGACATTAGTAACACTTGGAAAATATCTTGAAGAGGTTTCTAAAGGAAAAACAAGTGATTCCATTACTAAGCTAATAAATTTAGCTCCTAAAACTGCAATTATAAAAAAAGAAGAGAAAGAATTAGAAGTTTTGGTAAGTGATATAGTGGTTGGTGATTTAGTAATTATAAAGCCAGGAATGTCTTTGCCTGTTGATGGTATTATTGTTGAAGGAAGTTCTAGTATTGATCAATCTTTAATAAGCGGAGAAAGTCTTCCTATTGAAGTAGGAAAAGGCAGCAAAGTTCTTGCAGGAACCATAAATAAAAGTGGATATTTTATTTATAAGGTTGAATTGATTGGTGAAGATACTACTTTATCTAGAATAATTTCTCTTGTTGAAGAAGCTAGTAATTCAAAAGCTCCAATTTCAAGATTGGCTGACAAAATAAGTGGGATATTTGTTCCTATAGTAATAGCAATATCACTTATTACTTTGGCAATTTGGTTATTTTTAGGAAAAGATTTTGAATTTTCTTTATCAATGGCAATATCAGTATTGGTAATATCTTGTCCTTGTGCTTTGGGCTTAGCAACCCCTGTAGCAATTATGGTAGCAACAGGCAAGGGAGCAGAAAATGGAATTTTAATTAAAAAAGCTGAAGCATTAGAAATGCTTAATAATATTGATGTACTTGCAATTGATAAAACAGGAACTATAACAAAAGGAGAACCAAGAGTAGTTAGTGTTTTTAGTTTGATTAATGAAATAGAATTATTAGGTATAGTTTCTTCAATAGAAAAAAAATCAGAGCATCCATTAGCCGAGGCTATAATTAAATATGCAAAAGATAATAATGTTGATGACATTTATGATATTGAAGAATTTGAAGCAATTTCAGGTCGTGGTGTTTTTGGCGTTATTAATGATGATAAATATTTAGTTGGTAATAAGAGTTATTTAGAAGAAAATAATGTTAAAATTGATGATTATGAAAAAGAATTTCAACAAGGGATGACTAATTTATATATAGCAAAAAACAATAAATTTATTGGTTTTATTGGAGTCAGTGATGTTTTAAAAAGTAGCAGTGCAGAGGCTATAAAAGGCATTATTGAAAAAGGAATTGAAGTTATTATGATAACTGGTGATAACAAAGAAAGTGCTAAATCAATAGCAGAAAAAGTAAATATTAATAAAGTATATAGTGAAATGACACCAGAACAAAAAAGCAAAGTTATTAAAGATATTCAAAGCAAAGGTTTGAAAGTTGCAATGTGTGGAGACGGAATAAATGATGCCCCATCATTGATGATGGCTGATGTAGGCATTGCAATTGGAAGTGGTACAGATATTGCTGTAGAATCTGCCGATATAGTACTTGTAAGGAATGATTTATTAGATGTCTATGGTGCAATAGAATTAAGTCGTAAAACTATAAACAATATAAAGCTAAGCCTTTTTTGGGCATTTATTTATAATATAATAGGTATTCCAATTGCAACAGGTATTTTCTATCAAGCATTTTCATTAAAACTTAATCCAATGATAAGTGCTTTGGCAATGAGTTTTAGTTCGGTGTGTGTAGTTTTAAATGCTCTTAGATTAAAAAGTTTTAAAATTAATAAAAAGGAGGGAAAAGTTATGAAGAAAGAAGTTTATATTGAGGGAATGATGTGTGAACATTGCAAAAAAAAAGTTGAAGAAGCATTAAGAAAAATAGATGGTATAACTAGTGTGGAAGTGGTTTTAAAAACAGGGCTAGCTCTTGTAAATCTAAATAAGGAAGTTAGTGATGAACAAATAAGCAAGGCAATTTCTGGTGCTGGATATGATGTTAAGGAGATAAAATAATGAAAGCTGATAAAAATAAGGTTAACAATTTGTTGAAAACTGCAAGAGGTCAAGTAGAAGGAATATTGAAAATGGTTGAAGAAGATAGGTATTGTATAGATATTTCTAACCAAATACTAGCTACTTCTGCGATTTTAAGTAAAGTAAATACAGAAATATTAAAATCCCATCTAGAACATTGTGTAAAAGATGCAATTAATAGCAATGATGTTGATAGCAAAGTTAAAGAGTTAGAAAAAATAATTGAGAAGATGGCAGAGAAGTCTTTATAGTTGTAAAAATGATTATTATCAATTAAAATTAAAAGCAGAAATGAGTGATAAAATGATTACAAAAAAGATTTGGCAAGAGATAAGAAAAGCAGAAAGTATTGTTATATTTAGACATATAAAGCCAGATGGAGATGCATATGGAGCACAAATGGGATTAAAAGAATTAATTACTTTTAATTTTCCAACCAAAAAAGTTTATTGTGCTGGAGAAATATCATCACACTGGTCAAAAATAATGGGAGATACAGACACTGATTTGAGTGATGAGATAATAAAGCAATCACTTGTGATAATTTTAGATGTTGCAAATAAAGCGAGAATAGATGATCAAAGATTTTTATTTTCTTCAAAGATAATTAAAATAGATCATCATATTTTTGTTGAAGAATTCGGTGGTATTGAATGGGTTGACACTTCAAGTATGGCAACTTGTGAAATGATTACTAAAATGGCTTTCGATAATAATGCAAAGATTAATTCAAAGGCTGCAACGAATTTATATTGTGGCATTATTACCGATTCAGGTAGATTTTTATTTTCAAATACAACAGCTCAAACATTAATATATGCTGCTAAATTAATTGATAAGGGTGTAGATATAAATAATTTATATTCTTTTATTTATGAAAATACAGAAAAAGAAGTAAGATTCAAAGGGTATTGCCAATTGAATTACAAAACAACAGAGCATGGAGTAGCCTATATGTTTATTACTAGTGAATTGCGAAAACAATTTAATATTAATGAAAATTATGGAGCAGGGTCAGTCAATGTTTTGTCAAACATTGAGGGAGTAAATATCCATGTTTTCTTTTCTGAAAAAGAAGATGGGAAAGTTAAAGTTGAACTTAGATCAAAAGCTTTACCAGTAAATATAATTGCCACTAAATACGGAGGCGGAGGTCATAAATTAGCTTCAGGAGCTATTGTTCCTTCTTGGGAGATAGCAGAACAATTGCTAAAGGATTTAGATGATTTATGTAAGGAATCTGCAGAACACTATGAAGCTATATTCTAAAGAGTTTGCCATTGCTAAAGAAGCAATTATTAAAGCAAGTGCTGCTGTAATGGATGTTTATGAATCATCAAAAAGTTTAGATATTGAGATTAAAAACGATAATTCACCTGTTACTAGAGCAGACTACATTTCAAATAAAATAATTGTTGATCAATTAAAAGATGCATTTCCTAGTTATGGTATTTTAAGTGAGGAAACAAATGATGATAAAAGTCGTTTGGAAAAAGAATATATTTGGATAATTGATCCTTTAGATGGCACAAAAGATTTTATAAAGCATGATGATGAGTTCGCAATTAATATTGCTTTAGCAAAAAATGGAGAAATCGTTTTGGGTTTAATAATGGTTCCAGTTATTAATGAGTTATATTATGCAATAAAAGGTAAAGGAAGTTACATTTTAAATAACAAAGGAGAAAATTTAAAAATTAAAGTCTCAAATAAAAAAGATAATTTAATCCTTGCAATTAGTAGAGAACATGTTTCTAAAAAAGATTTAGAGTTTATATCTCAAAATAAAAATTTAATTAAAGAGGTTAAAAAGTGTGGTAGTTCATATAAAAGTTGCCTACTTGCTAAAGGAGAGATTGATGTTCAATTAAAACTTGCGCCAGGTTCTAAAGAATGGGATATAGCCCCTTGTGATTTATTAGTTAGCGAAGCAGGAGGAGTTTTTAGTAAACCAAATTCTGAAAAATATGTCTATAACAAAGAAGATGTTAATAACTATGATGGGTATATAGCTTTAAATAAATCTAGAAAAGAATTTTATGAAAGGTAGTGGTTTTTTATATGTATGAAGTATATAATGGCAAAATGTTTAGTAGAGTTGCCGCTTTAATTGTAGATTTAATAATAGTTTTGTGTATTTTTGTAACAATAGACATATTAATTACAAAAAATGTAGCAAATAATCTATGGCAGTATGATGCCAAAATATCTCAATATGAAAGCTACCAAATAGATTATGGTATAGCATATAAAGATGAAGAAGATAATCTAATTTATATAGAAGATGTTGATGAATCTATTCTGGATGCTTTTAAAAATGATGAAAGTGTTATGTCTTTAGCACAAGACATTACGACTTTACAGATAATTCAAATATCTTTTGATCTTTTTATTTCAGAAATTTTAGTTTTTTTTGTTTTACCATTAGTCTTTAAAAATGGTCAAACTCTAGGCAAAAAATTAATGAGATTAGGACTTGTTAATTCAAAAGGATTAAAAGTTGCCAATTGGGCAGTTTTTGCGAGATTTATAATAGGAATATATGCAGTAGAATCAATTATATCTGTTTTAACATTTTCGCCAATACCTTTAATACTTTCTTTTATAATTGCAATTTTTACTAAAAAGAAAACAGCACTACATGATTTGATTGCAGGAACAAGGGTTATTGATATTGATAAAACTATTATCTTTGAGACCTTTGAAGAAAAAAGTGCAGCAATAGAAGAGTATGAAAAAACTAAGAAAAAAGAGGCGGAACCTAAAGTCATTAGTGCCTAGAATGTAAAAAAGTATATATAAATTAAAAACCTAAATAGACATAGTAGCATTTTTTAACTATAATGTAGTTATAATAAACAAAAATACTAATATGCTAAACAAGTTTAATGCATTTTGTGTTATCATTTAATTGACAATATATGATTTGTATTTTTTGGTTGTTATCGATGTTATATTAATATGCATAAATGGGAGAATTGAATATGGAAGTAGTATTAAAAAGCTTATCTAAACACTTTACTGATCGGAAGGGTAATGTTGCTAAAGCACTTAATGATTTAGATGTTACAATTCCTTCAGGAAAATTGATTGGTCTTCTAGGTCCTTCGGGATGTGGAAAATCAACAACTCTTTATTTGATTGCTGGTCTTCACAAGCCAACACAAGGTCAGATATTTTTTGGTGACAGTGATGTCACTAATGTTCCACCCGAAAAAAGAGGAATTGGCTTAGTTTTTCAAAACTATGCTTTATATCCACATCTAACGGTTAGACAAAATATAATGTTTCCTCTAGAAAACATGAAAATGCCTAAAGATGAGGCTATTAAAATAGCTCAAGAGATGGCGGATTTAGTTGATATTGGAAAATTGATGGACCGTAAACCAAAAGAATTATCTGGAGGACAACAACAAAGAGTTGCTATTGCTAGAGCGTTAGTTAAAAAGCCTCGTGTTTTGCTTCTTGATGAACCATTAAGTAATCTTGATGCAAGATTAAGATTGCAAACTAGAGAAGAAATAAAGAAAATTCAAAGAGAAACTGGTATTACTACAATATTTGTTACTCATGACCAAGAAGAAGCAATGTCTATTTCTGATGAAATAATATTAATAAATGCTGGAGTCTTTCAACAAATGGATCATCCTCAAAAAGTATACGATGAACCAGCCAATTTGTTTGTAGCAAAGTTTTTAGGAAATCCAGCCATTAATATTTTCCATGGACAGATTAAAACTGGTGTTTTGTCAGTAAATGGAGTGGAATTGGATAAAGGATTTAAAGGAGAAGATAGAAATGTTGTTGTTGGTGTAAGACCAGAAGCTTTCTATTTAGATAATAAAGGTAAAATAGAGATAAATGTAGAATTTGTAGAACATATTGGAAGAGATATCACTGTCGTTGGTAATGTTGAAAATCAAAATGATAGTAAAGTAAGAATAATAATTCCAAGTGACCACTATAATGATGTTTTCGATAAAAGCAGATTAGGATTCACTCCAAAAAGAATGTATATATTTGAAGAGACAGGGGAGAGGATTAAATAATGCTAGAAGATAAAAAAGATGGTTGGAAAGCGGCGATAGCTTTAGCCCCCGCGATGATATTTCTAGTCGTGTTTATGTTTTTTCCACTAGTAAACACAACAATAATGTCATTTATGGAAGGGTTCCAATTTAGAGCAAATGCAGGAATATTTGCCATAAGTCATCGTTATCAGGGTATTGGATTTCAAGAATATATTAATGTCTTAAGAGATCCTATATTTTTGACAGCTTTAAAAAATACTATGGTAATGGTAGTAATATCTGTTCCAATATCAGTAATTCTTGGATTGCTTGTATCTGTATGTTTGAATAATATTAAAAGACTACAAAATATTTTTCAAACAATATTCTTCTTGCCATATGTAACAAACACAATAGCCTTAGGTATGGTATTTAAGGTTATGTTTTCTACAAATAATGGATTAATAAATTTAATAGTTGAAACTTTTGGTGGAGATAAAATAGCTTGGCTTACAGATGCTACAACAAAAGGTTATTGGTCTGCTCTTTTTGTAATAACTTGCTATACTGTTTGGTCAGGATTAGCTTTTAAAATACTAGTATTTTTGTCAGGTTTACAAAGCATTGATAAACAATACTATGAGGCTGCAAGAATTGATGGAGCATCTAGGGCAAGAGTATTTTGGAAAATTACAGTTCCATTACTTTCACCAATGATTGCATATATTACGATAACTTCATTTATTGGAGCGTTTAAGGCATATGAATCTGTAATTGCTGTTTTTGGAAGAGGTTCATATATTTTTGGTCCAGCAGGAGATACTAATATGTGGATAACTGTTGTAGGTTATGTTTATAAATTGTTACCAAGTTTAATGACACCTGGTAATTTATCGAAGGCCTCTGCAGGATCTGTTATATTGCTATTAATTATTTTAGCCTTTACTGGTATCCAACTTTATGTAAGTAAAAAAAGGGTACATTATTAAGGAGGGGTAATTATGGAAAAAGAAATGTATTTTGCCAATGAAAAAGCTCTTCGTTCATATAAAAGAAAAAGATTTTTAAGTCAATTTCTCTTGTATTCTTTTTTGGTGTTAGTAGCTATATTTATTTTAATTCCTTTTTATTGGATGTTGGTTACATCATTAAAAACAACAGCAGAAGCAGATTTGTTAAAACCAACATTATTCCCAAAATATATTGCTTGGGAGAATTATATTTATGTTTTTAGTCAAGTATCTTTATTTGGTAAATATTTTTTAAATACATTATTTGTTTCTATTTGTACAACTACTTTAGTTGTAATTACTACTGTAGGAGCAGCTTTTGCTTTTTCAAGATTAAATTTTAAAGGAAGAGATGCTTTATTTGCAGTGCTTTTAGTTACAATGATGATACCAGGAGAAATGATGATAATAACAAATTACATGACAATATCAGTTTTGGGATGGATGGAGACTTATAGAGCTCTTATTTTCCCATTTAGTGTTAGTGTATTCTATATATTCTTTTTAAGACAATCATTTAAACAAATTCCTAATGAATTATATTTAGCAGCAAAAGTTGATGGTGTTGGAGATTTTAAATACTTATTTAAAGTAATGATTCCAATTGCTATTTCTTCAATAGTTACAATAATTATTTTAAGTCTAATGGGTGCTTGGAATGCTTATATATGGCCACAACTTGTTGCCAATGCAGGTCCTCACAGAATGATTGCTAATGGTCTTATGACAGTTTTTACAGATGATTTTAGAACTCAGCAGAATATGCAACTTGCCGCATCAACTATTGTTACTACACCACTTATTGTTTTCTTTATAGCATTTAGAAAATACATAATGAGAGGTGTATCAAGAAGCGGTATAAAAGGTTAGATAGGTATACTCATCACTTGTGCGTGATGTTTATATAAATTATTAAGAAAAGGGGAAGATGAAATGAAAAAAACATTATCTACATTAGTACTTGTTTCTGTATTATCTGCCACTGCACTTGTTGGTTGTGGTGGTAATGGCGGAGATGATTACAACTTGCCAGAAGTTAACATTGTTTCTTTAGATACTTTAGAAGCAACAACAACAACAATTAAATTCTGGCATCCATTTGGTTCAAGCACAGAAGCTGCTCTTCAAAATGTTGTTGCTGATTTCGAAACGGCATATCCTTATATTGATGTTGAATTAGAGACAAAAGGTGGATATGACAATTTGAAACAAGCTGTAACTTTGGAAATTCCAACAGGAAATACTCCAAATGTTGTTCTAGGCTATCCTGATCATTTTGCAGAATATTTAGCAGGTGAAGTTTTAGTACCACTAAATGATTTTATTGAAGCAAAAGATTCAGAAATTGGCTTAGATGATTTCGACGATATTTATGCCAACTATATGGTTGAAAACCAACAATTTTATGAAGGGTATACATTTGGTTTACCATTCAACAAATCGACAGAAGTTTTGACTTATAATAAGACATTCTTTGATGCACATAATTTAGAAGTTCCTGAAACATGGGCAGAATACCGTTCAGTATCTGAACAAATTCTTACTATTGTTGAAGACGTTTTAAATAGTGCAACAAAAATTGATGCTGCATCAGGATTGGATTTTAGTGGTGTAACACTTGATACTTTCTATCCAGCATCATACGATTCTGCAGCAAATATGCTTATCACAATTACTCGTCAATGGGGTGGAGAATACACTTCAGTTGGTGAGACATTTGAAAAAGGTAAGATATTATTTGACAATGACAAGACAAAAGAAGCCGTTCAATTCTTCAAAGATATGTATGAAGATCATCTATTTGCTACTCCAGCAACATGGGAGCAAGATTATGCATCTAACGTATTTGTTGTTTTAGGAACAATGATGAGTGTTGGATCATCAGCAGGTGTTACATACAATGTCCCTAGCGGAGATTTATTTGAAGTTGGAGTTGCAAAGATTCCTTATTATGAAGCAGATAAAGCTGCTGTTATTCAACAAGGAACAAATATTGCAATGCTAGCAAACGGTACAGATAATCAAAAATTAGCTTCTTGGTTATTAATTAAATATTTGACAAGCACAGAAGGAAACACTCAATTTGCTATCGATTCTGGTTACTTACCAGTTAGAAAATCAGGTACAGAATCTGCTGCTTATCAAGCATTAATGGATTCAACAGGAATCACAAATGCTTCAGACTTAGTAAAAATTGCTTCTAAGAAAGTTGCTCCATCATATTTTGAAGGTAGTGTAAAGTTTACTGCATTTACTGATTCTGCATTTATTGGTTCAAGTGATGTAAGAACAGTAATTGGTAATGTTATTCCTGCAGTTACAGAGGGTGAAAAAACCGTTGATCAAGCAATTGCTGAAGCTGTAGCACAATTACCAAATTATAAATAAGTAAAGACGGATTATTAAAATGAAAGTGTTTTATCGAAATATATCAATATTAATAATAGTTTTACTGATTTCTTCTTGTGGAGGAACAAGTACATCTACAAGTTCAAATAGTAATTCTAGTAGTTCTCATGAGCAAACATATTTGAATACTAATCAGACAGATTTACTAGATTTAGATACAGATTTTTCAAATAAAAATTTTATATATGATGGAATAGGTGAAGTTAGGTTAAGTTCTTGTATTGATGGAGATACTGCTGGGTTTTATGTTGGTAATGACAATATAAGAGTTAGATTTCTTGGGATTGATACTCCAGAATCAACTGGCAAAATAGATCCTTGGGGAAAACCAGCGAGCAATTTCACATGTAATATGTTAACAAGTGCTTCAAGTATTGTTCTTGAAAGTGAAATTGATATTTTTGGAAAATTTGATAGTTCAGGTGGTCGATATCTTTCCTGGGTATGGTATAAAAATGATTTTTCAGATAAGTATAGATTGCTAAATTTAGAATTACTTGAAGAAGCATATACAAAAAACAATTTATTCACTGCTAGTAAATATTTATCATATTTTAGAGCAGCTGAAGAGAATGCTAGATATTCATATAGGAGAGTATATGGCGAAAATGACCCAGATTATGATTACTCTGGGGAAGCAAAAGAGATAAGTATTTATGAATTAATAAATAATTTCTCTTATTATGGATCTGTTGCAGGGTCTGATTCTAGTGGATATAAGTTGAGACTTGAAGTGATGGTAGTTAGATTGATAGGAGATTCTTTATTTGTAAGAGATGTTTATCCTTCTTTAAATGAGGTCACAGGAGACTATGAATATGGTGGTATATATGCATATGCAGGATATTCTAGTGGACTTGCTTCAAGCGTTAAACCAGGATATATTATTAAATTTTATTGTAGGGCAACAACATTTAATGGTTCTATGCAATTATCAGATTTAAAAACATCACAAATAGGTAAAGAAAAATTAGAAATAATATCTAAAGATAATATTTTTGAACCAGAGATTATTGACTCTAATACAGAGTTAGAAAAATATTTTGGGAAACTCGTTCAATCTAATATAGAAATTACAAGTATTGGCGAAAAAGATGATAATAGTAACTATACTATTTATGGGAAAATAATGGGAACTAGTAAAACACTGAATATTAGAATTAATTCGGAAGTTAATCCTAAATATCAAAACGATTATTTCATAGTTGGTGAAAACTATAAAATCACTGGTGGATTAGTCAAGTATTATGATGAATATCAAATACTTTTAGGAAATAACGATGGATTAGAATATAAAGATGCACAAAAAATTGAATAAAAGGAGTGAAATAATAAATGAAGTTTATTAAAAAAGTCTCATTCATGGTTATGTCAACAGCTTTATTATCAACAGTTTTGGTTGGTTGTGGAAGTAAAGTTGATGTTGATCAAGAATTAGTAGATTCTGCAGCCGGTGCTATTGTTATTAGTGGCTATACACAAGTATCTAGTAACCTAACAGCCCCTAAATATGTTACAAAAGATGGCGAAAAATTAGAAATTAACTGGACAGAAGATAGTGATAGTGTTGAGATATTAGATTTTGATGAAAATACAAAGAAAATTGTCTTTACACGTCCAGATGTAGGAGCAGAAGCAGTTGCCTATTCTCTTACAGGTACAGTAGAACATAATGGCAAGACAGCTTCTAAAGAAATTAGTGGTTATATTATGCCATATGCTACAGAAATAATTGCATATCCAACAATTCAAAAAATGCTTGATGATGTTGAAGCAGAAACATTAGCACTTGGTGATGAAATATCTTTTGTTGGCATAGTAAATAATGTTATTTCTGGAAGTTATTGGATTACTGATGGAACTAATAACATGTTAGTTTACAAATCACCTGATATTGATAAGATTCAACTTGGAGATAAGATTCAAGTCTCAGGAGCATTTAGTAAATATAAATCAACATATCAATTCCCAAATAAAGCAACAGTTGATATTTTACAACGTAATGTTGCCTTTGAAAATGAAGTTACCAAAATATCTTCAGAAGACTTAGTTGCTTTAGATGGTAATACTGA
>Ga0265294_10001286_pt1 | contig 33887 bp, 27 predicted proteins | sample MunlanPumphouse3_FD_192504 | JGI IMG/M metagenome (GOLD analysis project Ga0265294, IMG submission 192504) | Groundwater microbial communities from a municipal landfill in Southern Ontario, Canada - Pumphouse #3 | ecosystem: Environmental > Aquatic > Deep subsurface > Groundwater | place...
TGAAGGTGATGACAACCGCGCACTCGCATTGCTGGAGCGCGCGGTGCGGCAGGAAAAGGAGCGCGGCATCCAGCCCGAGGGGTATGCTTTGATCTCGCATGGGTACTTCTTTTTCCTGCGTGAGGCGCAGGCAGCTGCATTTGCGGCGCGCGCCTTGGCCGCTGTTGACCGCATTCCAGCAGCTGATCTCAATCCAATGATGATTGAGCTGGCGCTGGGCGTTCAGCAGGTGGGTGAGCAGTATGAGCTGGCAGAGAGCTGCTTTCGAGTTATTCTCGACAAAGTGAAAGAGCCGCAGGCACTCGCTTTTGCAGCCCTGCACTGCGGCGGCATGCTGAACCTCTGCCTCAATCGTCCTGAGGATGCTCGGCAACTGCTCTCCTCCATCAACCGCGCTGAGCTGGATAGCGGCGGGCAGCGTCTGCTCGACATCTACCTGGCCGACACTGCGCTGATCCTGGATAACTTTGCCACTGCCCAGAAGCTCTACCTGGCCATTCCAAAGTCCTTTGCTCTGATTGCGGATGGCAAACTGGACCGCGCAGTGATGTTCGAATACAACAGCCGTTATTTCCGTCTGCAGAACCTGTTGAGCCAGGGACTTTATCGCGAGAGCCTCGCAGAACTGGATATGATTGAGTGGGATATCCCGGAAGAACGCGCCTCGCCCCGTATGAACCTGCTGAAAGTGCAGGCACTGGTCGGCAACAATCAGCCGCGCAAAGCCGTTGTATGTATCCAGCGGACGCTGCTGGCCGAGGCCGACGAAACCTACACCCCTAAGCTGCGTCTTGAACTGGCCAAGCTTTACCTCAAGATGGGTCGCCTAGCCCAGGCCAAACACCAGATTGCTCTAATCCGCAAGGAGAGCCCTTGGACCCAGGAGGAGATTGAGGCACGCAGCCTGTTAAAGGTGCTGGAGGATAAATTGGCTGAGGGACAGGCTGAGTTTTAAAGTAGCACAGGCGTCCCGCCTGTGTTGGTTGCGCAAGGTTTGTTGTCCAGCCTTTAGGCTGTTCCAAAGCGAGTTGTTGAGACGTGACCCTAAAAGTGATAATGGAGTAGTGCAAGCATCCTGCTGGCAGAAAACATTTTCATTCAAGCTGGAAGCTTGAGGTACTTCATCTATAGTGAGTGAATAAAGCGTAAAATAGTGCACTTTGACTCCAAAAGATGGATGGTTGGTGGTTGCCTTAAACAAGGTTGCAACAGATCTTTTACCCCTCTATTTCTTGACCGCTAAAGCTCAGAGAGCGACAGCTGGTTTCTACTTAAAAACAACCTAGCGTATCCTTTGTACCCCTTAGTGCCTCAGTGGCAAAAATTGGTTGCGGCTACGTTGCGCTAGGTTCCTTGTGGTTTCACAAAACACATCGGACTCATTGCGCTTCACTGTCGTTCGCTGGCGCGGTCATGGTCAGCCGCCCGACAGCTGCGGGTCGCGTTGCATAAACTTTGTCGCGAACTTTGTCGATTTTTCTTTAGTGCCAGAATGGGCGCATCTGTGAATCGGTGCATATTACCGGATAACCTTCAAAGTCATTGTTGTCCACCGCATAGCGGAGGACATACTTACATTGCAACCAAAGTAAATCCGCCGTTACACGGTGGATTATTGCACCGATTCGCAGGTGCGCCCTGCCAGAATAAACCAGAACAATTACTGTTGCCTCAATGCACACTTTGTGTTAATTTTAATGCATGAAACCATACGGCTGGAATGATGACAAGAACGAATGGTTGAGAGTCGAACGCGGCATTGCATTTGAAGACATTGTTTTCCATCTTGCAGAAGAAATATTTAGGAGGAAAATAAAATGACGTTGACATAGGAAGAGAAGATCTTGCTTGAGTCGGTTGAAAAGGGGCAATGGAAGAGCATCTCTGACTTTCCAAAGCAGGCAGCACATTACCGTGAGGCAGCACTGTACCGCGGGCCGGTGACAGCCGGAGGGCTCGCGTTCCTGGTCAGCCGCCTTGCAACTTCGACTCGCAATGCACAAACTTTGTCGCGAACTTTGTCGATCGTTCGTCGGCGAAAAGTCGCATAGCCGTCTCGGCTGTGAATTTGGCGGCCAACACAGGCGGGACGCCTGTGCTACTTTCTATACATATTTATTTCACGCTACTCTGGATGAAATTTCATAGCAAGCAGGATGCTTGCTCTACTTTTAACTTGCAGCGAAAAGCTGCTTATAGGAGGTTACACTATGAAACTAAAACTGATGATGCTTGCTGCCGTCACGCTTACGCTGATGGCCGTACATGCGGGCGAGGATGATTTCCTGCGTCCAATTGGCTTGCCGCCCAAAGCTAAACCACAGATGCGTCAGGGGGGCGAAGCTCTGCCGCCGCTGCCGCTGCCTGCCACGCCCCTGCGACGTTCAGAGAAAAAACGCCCGCCCAGCCCCTCGACTTTGATCGGCAAGGTGATCTGGGGCTCTTATCTTGATTACACCTGGGAGGAAGGCCAGACCACCCGGGTTTATGACTGGAACATGGTGCCAGCTGATTGCCAGTCGCTGCTGCGCTCGGCCTACAAACACCTTAACATGGATTACAAGGTGCAGACAACCGCGCTCGATGGCTTCGATTCCACGCCAGCGGAGATCCCGGTGCTCTATTTCTCGGGCGGACGTTCGCTTAACTTCACCGATGCCAACCGCGAGGTGCTGCGGAAATATCTGCTTGCCGGCGGTATGGCCTGGTTTGATTCAGTGGTTGGTTCGCCGTATTTCTACAAGTCTGCACTGCTGGAGCTTAAGCAGAGCTTGCCGGAGCTGCAGATCCGCCGTCTGCCTGAAGATCATCCGATCTTTCACATGGTGGCCGACACGATGCAGGTCAGCACCAAAACCAAAAAAGATGTGCTGCCCGTGCTTGACGCGATTTACATTGGCTCGCGGGTCGCGGCAGTTGTCTCGGCCTACGGTATGGGGGCAGGCTGGGACAAGACCACACCAGATCTGGTGCAGCAGGCCGATTACTATGACCACCCTTCATCTGTCAGGCTCGGCTTGAATCTGGTTGCTTATGCAATGGGCTATTTCAGGGTTGGTCAGGCGCATGCCCGGGCGCAGGTCTATGGTGATGAGGATTTGCAGGACAGCAGCGATCCAGTGGTCTTTGCGCAGATCCGCACCCGTGGTGTATGGAACACCGAACCGGGCGGGGCCAACAACCTCCTGCGTTTCATGAAGAAAAACCTGAGTGTTAAAGCCAACTATCTTGTCAAGACCATCCGACTCGACACTGATCCGCTGGCGGATTACAGCTTTCTCTATCTCTCGGGGATCAGCGACTTTTCGCTGGATGAGGCGGAACGCTCCGCTCTGCGGAGTTATCTGCAAGGGGGCGGGTATCTGCTGATTGACAACTCACTTGGATTGAACGAGTTTGGCAAAGCGGTTTACCGTGAGATGAGCGGACTTTTCCCAGCCAGCGCCTTTAAAAAGCTGCCGGCCAGTCATTCGCTTTTTCAACAGGGGCCCTTTAAGGTTGATCAGGTGAATTTCACCTTGGCTGTCAGGGCCAAATATCCCGCCTTGAGCGCACCGGTTATTGAGTTCCTTCAGATCGATGGGGCGGAGCGGGTCTTTTACAGCCCCTTTGATATGGCAGCCGGGTGGCAGGGTGACGATCACCCCCTCGCTTACGGCTATGCTCCCGGCGACTCCCTCCTGCTCGGCGCCAATCTTGTGACCTACTGCCTGACGCATTGACGTGCGTTTAGTCGCTTAAGCGACTAAGAGGATAAAATGTCAACCAATGCCGAGAGTTCAAATGTTACCCCCGCAACGCGCCGTTTCAAATTGGTGATTGCCTATGATGGCACCAATTACGCCGGGTGGCAGGTGCAGCCGCATTGTCAGAGCGTGCAGCAGGAGATTGAGGAGGCTGGCGCCCGCATCACGGGCTGCACTGTAAAGCTGCACGGCAGCGGGCGCACCGACGCCGGTGTGCATGCCCGGGGGCAGGTCGCGCATTTTGATCTTGTCACCCGCCTCTCAACCCGCTCACTCTATTTCGCGTTGAACGCGCACCTGCCCGAGGACATCAGGGTGTTGCAGGTGACCGTGGCACACCCTGAGTTCCACGCCCGGCGCTCAGCGCTCTCCAAGGAGTACCGCTATTTTGTCTCCGCAGCGCCGGTTGTCCTACCTGATAAGCGACTGTATTGCAGTCACGTCCGTCATGATTTGGATCTGAAGGCCATGCGTGCTGCGGCCGCCTACTTTGTCGGGACGCATGATTTTACGTCGTTTGCCGCCAATGCCAAGCGCGAGGTTGAAACTCACGTCCGCACGATCACCCGCTTCACCATCTCCAAGCGCGGCACAGAGGTCACATTCAGCGTCAGGGGCAGCGGCTTTCTATATAAACAGGTGCGCAGCATGGTGGGCTTTCTGATCCGAGTTGGTAAAGGCGACGAGCAACCAGAGGCAGTTCACGAGCTGCTGCACGAACATTTGCCGCGCACCTCACGGGTGCCATCAGCCCCTGGCCGCGGGCTTTTCCTGTGGCAGGTGTGGTACGGGCGCAGCAAGATACGCACAAAGGTTCAGCATTGAACCTTCGTGCTTGTCTTGCTTCTCAGAGGTCAGAATTCAGAAGTCAGAATGCAGAATGGTCAGCGAAGAGAGAATTAGTCGCTTACAGGGCGCAAAAGAACAATAAATTGTTCTTTCCGAAACTTTGTCTGTCGGAAGATCTTTGGCATTCCTGTAGTAGTCGCTCTACGAGCGACATCTTCCTGTATCGGCTGGATTGCAACGTTTGATAGATGATCCGCTACATAATGTTTGATTTCATCCAAGTCGATAATTGCCTGCGGTGCAAACCGAATATCGAACATGTTTAAACTCCGAGTTTTTGTGTGGCGGGATTCATGTCAACTCAACCGGATTTGCGCATTCCGCTTTATATGATACAATTTAAGACAATGAAGAAAAACGTACAGTGCGGATTATGCCCTAAAGCGTGCATTATGGAACCGGGCCAGCGAGGTGAATGCCGGGTTCGTATCAATATAGACGGCAAATTAACAGCCGTCACCTATGGTTTTCCCTGCTCTATCCATGTTGATCCAATGGAAAAGAAGCCCATGTTTCACTTTCTGCCGGGCACACCGGTTCTCTCGCTGGCCACGGTGGGTTGCAACCTGCGTTGTAAAAACTGTCAGAACTGGGAGATTTCACAGTGTGATCCGGAAGATTCTTCAGCGGTTGAAGTTCCGCCTGAATCGGTTGTGGCATTGGCGATTAAACATAACTGCCGTTCTGTGGCCTACACCTATACTGATCCTATTGTCTACTATGAATATGCGCTCGACAGCGCAATCAGAGTTCACGAGGCGGGACTGAAAAACGTGCTGGTTACAGCCGGCTATATCAACAAGGCGCCCTGGCGTGAGTTGTGTCGTTATGTGGATGCTGCCAACATCGACTTGAAGGCGCTCTCTGATTCATTTTATCGTGATATGTGCGGCGCCACTCTGCAACCGGTGCTTGACGCGCTGGTACTGGCAAAGGAGAGCGGTGTGCTGGTCGAAGTGACCAATCTGCTGATTCCTACTTTGAATGACAGCGACAGCCAGTTGCAGCAGCTGGTGCGCTGGATCAGGCAATACATGGGTGCGGAGACGCCCTTGCACTTTTCACGCTTTTTTCCACAACACCGCCTGCGTAATCTGCCGCCAACCTCCCCGGCCACCCTCAATCGTGCCAGTCAGATCGCCGCGGCAGAGGGCTTGAAGCATGTTTACATAGGAAATGTTTTAAGTGAGCGGAGCGAAAACACCTACTGCCCCGCCTGCGGGAAGCTGTTGATAAAACGCAAAGGCTTTACAATTCTGGAAAACGAACTAAAACACGGCAGGTGCGACGCCTGCGGAAGAGAATTAAAGGGGGTCTGGCAATGAAACGGCGCAATTTCATCAGGGTTTCGTTTGCGGCAGTTTCCGCTGTTGTGCTAAAAATATGTGCGGCGGGGCGACGCCTACTGTACCCGGGACGGGTCGTACCTCTGAATGAAGAGAGCTTGAAAAAACCGGCGAAATGGTTGGGATGAGCTTCGTTTTACGCCGTGACAGGGAAGCGTGAACTACAAACAGCTGCCCCGTAAGGATTGTTGTCCAGCCTTTCTTGTCGCGCCGTAGCCTTGGCGAAGGAGGAAGGCTGCTCCAAAGCGGATTATTGAGACGTTACCGTAAAAGTGATAATGAAGTAGTGCAAGCATCTTGCTTGCAGAAAACATTTTCATTCAAGCTGGAAGCTTGAGGTACTTCATCTATACGGAGTGAATAAAGCGTAAAATAGTGCACTTTGACTCCCAAAGGTTAATAGTTGGTGGTTGTTTTAAACACCACTTTAAGTGCTTTCACTCAACACTTGATGCGAACGTGCGACTTAGTTTCTTGTTTTTTATTACAGGAGTTGATTGAATAGCAACTAAGAATAATTCGGCTGCGCCGAATTATATGATTCCGCCCTGCGGAATAGCAATCGCGAGAACTGATTTATGAGCCGCTTGATTTGGGAAAGTTGTGGGGCGGAGGGTGATTCATCCTAATCACAATCTTAATCACAATCCTAATCAAGCAGCAGTGACCAGGACAAACCGAAAGAGACGAGGATTGAGATTAGGATTGAGATTAAGATTGGCCCACCGACAACATGTTTTTAAGGACCAGCATGTTTGTCTTGCCCTTTGGTAAGGTCCTAGGTCCGCGCAAGGCGCGGAGTGTTAAAGTGCACGAGTAAAGAGCTCGCGTCTTTTGTGCGGGAGCAACGTAGGTCCGATTTCCAATCGGACATGTCCGGTTGGAAACCGGACCTACTGAGCTCGGACACGTCTCCGGTTTACGATGGCGGCAACGATGCTGGTGGACGATTTTCAAGAGCAGTGTTTTTAATCGTAGTGGTTGTTCTGGGAGCGCCGACGTCCTCGTCGGCTTTGGTCTCAGCAATGCCGACGAGGACGTCGGCGCTCCCAGGGACGTGCGCGTTAGCGAATCTAGCCGCCTAAGCGACTAAGAATCAATGTGTTTGCCCTGCCCTTCGGCCAAGGGCTGAAACTTAAATGGCGGATGGAAATATGAAGCTTACAAATATTTTACTGATGATGGCAGCCTTGAACTTAACCATCTCTGGCTGCTGCGAAAAAAAGAAAGAACCGGAGAAACAAGCTATGAAAATAGAGAAAAAGGTTATGCACTCAGCGCTGGCGGGAACCTGGTACGATGCCGACCCCAAGCGGCTTGCATCAGAGCTGGACGGCTATCTGACAAGGGTGAAGCAGGAGAAACTCGATAATGTGATGGCTCTGCTGCTTCCCCATGCGGGCTACCGATTTTCCGGGCAGGTGGCGGCATACGGCCTGGAGCAGATCGAAGATACCTCGTTTAAACGCGTGATTGTGCTGGGGCCGAGCCATCAGTTGGCCATGCCCGGGATCGTGAGTATTCCCGACATCACCCACCTTGCCACCCCGCTTGGTGAGGTGGAGCTTGATTTTGAATTCATCTCCAGACTTAGGAAACATCCTGAATTTCAGTCAATTATGCAGGCGCACGAGCGCGAGCACAGCGTGCAGATCGAAGTGCCGATGCTACAGCATGTCCTGGGCGACTTCAAGCTGGTGCCTGTTGTTGTCGGACAGTTGAGTGTAAATTCCGCCCAGAAAATTGCCAAGATTCTTTTGCAATATATCGACTCCGACACACTCGTGGTGGTCAGTTCGGATTTCACGCATTACGGAGCAAATTTTAGCTACATGCCATTTGAAAATGATATCCAACAGAACCTGCGAGAGCTGGATATGGGCGCTTTCGATAAAATCCGACAGAAAGATCCAGCTGGATTTTTCAGCTATTGCGAATCTACCAGTGCAACCATTTGCGGGCGCTGCCCGGTCTTGATCCTGCTTGCCATGCTGCCTGAGGATGCCGGGGTGCATCTGCTTAAATATGACACATCCGGCGGCCTGACCGGTGACTGGTCCCACTGTGTCTCTTATATTTCGGCCGCATTTACCGGTGTGTGGCGGACTAAAGAGTCTGTGGTTGAGCAGGGTGCATCGCAGCTCTCCGATGCAGACAAGAACAACCTGCTCAGATTGGCCCGACAAGCGATTGAGTTTTACATGAAATACGGCAAAAAACCCGTGCCTGCTGATATCGGTGTGGAAATCACCGCCAACATGAAAAATGTTATGGGTGCGTTTGTCACCCTGCATGAGAACGGGCGGTTGCGCGGCTGCATAGGCGAAATAATTCCAGAACGGGAGCTTTACAAAGCGGTTATTGACCGGGCAGTGGATTCCGCGGTTAATGATCATCGGTTTAAAGCGGTTAAAGCCGATGAAGTCTCGAAATTACATATCGAAATTTCCGCGCTCAGCCCTCCCGTAGCAGTCTCTTCATGGAAGGATATCGTAATCGGGAAACATGGAATCACGTTATCAAAACATGGGCGCGGCGCTGTTTTTCTGCCGCAGGTCGCACCGGAACAGGGCTGGGGGATCGAGGAAACCTTGACCCAGCTTTGCGTGAAGGCCGGACTGCCGCCCGATGCATGGCGCGCGGATTGCCAGTTCCAGGTTTTTGAAGCGATTGTTTTCAGCGAGAAAAAATAGAAGTTACTAGCGATGCTGTGTCGCTACTCTCCGAACCCATGTCAGGGTAAGCTGAAATTGCAGAGTTAAGAATTGATAAATGCAGAATACCACATACAGAAATTTCACCTCTATGTTGACCGCCGCCATGCTGGGGTTTTTCCCGCTGGTGGCCCAGACGCTTTTATTTCGCGATTTTCTGTCAGTCTATGAAGGCAGCGAACTGGGCATTGGTGTGTTTTTCAGCTCCTGGCTGTTATGGGTTGCTTTGGGTGCTATGGCCGCCCGGAAAACCCCGCCATTGCCGCATGTGGACCTGCTCTTTTTGTTGTACATTCCGGCGTATATTCTTCAGCATTTTCTGTTTCGGAACTCCCGCGAACTGGCTGGAATCAGAAGCTGGGAACTGTTTCCGCTGTTTAAAATGCTTCCAGTTTCTTTTCTGGTAAATTCAGCGGTCAGTTTTGTGACGGGAATGCTCTTTCCGCTGAGCTGCCGCTGGTTCGAACAGCAAAAAAGAGCTCTTCCTGTATCACGGGTTTATATTGCTGAGGCGCTGGGCAGCTTTGCCGGCGGTGTGGCGGTTACAGCTCTTCTGATGGCGGGAGTATGGTCGGAGTTTATTTTCCTGGTCAGCGCCCTGATGCTGACCACAGCCGTATTCCTTTCGTGCCGAAAAAAAATTGTTTTGGCGGGTGTGGCTGTGCTTTTGGCCGCCTTGGCCTTTTCCGGGTTCTGGAACAGATTTGAGAATCACAAGGCCTGGGAGCGTCTGTTGCCTTCCGAACAGTATCAAGGGACGTTCACCACAGCACAGGCGCGTTATCTCTACGGTTTACAAGGCGATCAGTTCAATGTGATTTCGTTTGAGAGCGTCAGTGAAACCATACCTCAGACAGAGTACGTATCGCAATTGGCGGCGCTGCACCTAGCGCAGAAACCGGACGCCAGCCGTATTCTGGTGTTGGGAACCGATGCCTATTCGCTTTGCCGTCGTCTGGCGCAGCTGCCGTCGATCACTCATATAACATGGCTGCACCCTGATCTCCGCTATCCCGACCGCCTAATTGAAGTTCTGCCGTCCGATATGAAAACCGGTCTCGACAAAATAGAGATGCCGGCAATGGATGCGCGCCGTTTTTTGCAGGACAGCCGGAGCTTCGACCTCGTGATTCTCAAGCAGCCGGATATAGCGACACTTGCCGGCAACCGTTACTATACAGAAGAGTTTTTTCATCTTATAAGGGGCGCTCTGGCTCCCGGCGGTGTGGTCGGGGTGCGTGTGCCCGGTGGTGAAAATTTTATGGGTGGCGAACTTGTGCGGATCGGCGCCTCTGTTTTTCAGACCCTGAGAGGTGTCTTTGCGGATATGGCCGTCAAACCAGGTGATGAAACGTGGTTGCTGGCATCCGGCGCGGATAATGTCCTCACTCAGAGTGCCGACCAACTGGTTGCCCGCTTTGCTGCAATTGATGGCGCGGCAGATATTTTCCCGCCGTCAGGTTTGCGCTCGCTCTATCCTATCGACCGCGTTGAGTTTCAGCTGCAAGCTTACAATAAGATAAAAAATGAAAAGCTGATTAACCGCGACCGCCATCCGCAGGCTCTGTTTCATGCGTTACTGCTGGCCGCACGGCAAGGAGGCGCCGGTGAAAAAAGCGTGCAGGCTGTTGTCAAGTTTTCCAGGCATGGATTTGTGCTCTTTTTGTCGTTGTTTTTGATTTACGGTTTCCTGCGGGCGATCTATCTGGGACGACCCAGACGGAATAAACCAGCCGTTTTTGATAGCGTCTTTCTGGTGGCTTCCACCGGCTTTGTCGGACTGGCATTGAATGTTGTCCTGATGTTTCTTTTTCAATCGCGCTTCGGCTCTATTTTTCTTTACATCGGGCTTATTTCAGCATTTTTTATGCTGGGACTTTTTTGTGGTGCCCTGCTGGCACGGCGCAAAAATATATTGCACCTGATATTGCCTGTGCATGTGCTAAGTACCGCGGCGATCATTCTGCTGCCTGACGCTCTGCCCATGGCCGCCTATTTCGCGGCGCTGTTCCTGTTCGGCTTGTTCAGCGGCGTTTACTTTCCCGCAGCTGCGCTGCTGCTGCCGCCAACCGCCCTGCGTACAGCTTCGACTGTGGAAATGTATGATCACTTTGGCGGCGCCATCGGCGGAGTGCTGATCGGCATGCTGTTTCTGCCCGTGTTTGGAATAACACAAACTCTGTTTCTGGTTGCTGTGCTTCTGGCCGTAAATATTTATCCGGTTCTTTTCGCCCCTGCAATTCGTGCGGCACTCTCCGGTGCTCGCCAGACCGACCGCTTACGTGTTGCCGGCTATCTCCTCTTTGGAATGGCGGCTCTGTTGCTTATAGGCTATCACGCCTCCTCAAGCCGAGATGCCACTGAACTTGGTTACGAGGAAGCGACTGAGATGTTGAAGAAACAGGCGGGAGGGAAGAATATCCGTATCTTCGATTCACGGGAACATGCACCAGATGTTTTCGGCTATGGCGGGCCGCTTTGGATGGCGGTGGCTGTCGACAATGGAAACCGCTTGGTTGATTACAAGATTTACAGGCATCGGGAAACACCGGATTATCTGCGCATGACAGAACAATGGATGAAGCAGTTCATCGGAGATGACCTATCCAGCCACCATCTGCAGAGTATCGATGCTCTCAGCGGAGCAACTCTCACCTGTAATGCATTTAAGCAGACTCTTGTATCCGGTGCCGCCAGTTTTGAGGGAAAATCAAGTGCGCAACCGCGTTCGATACCGATAGCGGATTACGGCTCCCTCTTATTTTTCGCACTGCTGTGCGCATCAGCGTTGTTTCTCAGGAAAAGGGCAGTTCGCATGGAACGCCGGTTGTTTCTGTTCCTGGTGCTTCTGCTGGCAGGGGTGCATTTGAATATGCAGTATTCGACCGATCATCTCTTGCGCCTGCTGGCACTGGAGTTGCCTCCGCTCCACTCCCTTGTGCCGTTAGTGCTGACTGTGGCTGTGCCTCTGCTCGTTGTGCTCTTCGGCAATATCTACTGCGGCTGGCTCTGTCCGTTTGGCGCACTGCAGGAACTGGCCGGCTGCGGTATTCGCCACACACCCGACAAAAAAATCTGGCACTATGCCAGGTTTGTTAAATATATCCTGCTGTTTGCTCTGGTGATCTTCTTCGGGTGCGGCGGGGGAGGCGCGATATTTACAGCAGATCCGCTCGTTTCCTTCTTCAGTTCCTCCCGTTCGACTGTGATTCTCTGTTTCGGTACAGCCGCGGTTTTACTGTCAGTGTTTTTTGGACGCTTCTGGTGCCGCAATCTCTGTCCTGCCGGCGCGTTTTTGGCGCTGCTAAATCGTATTCGTTTATTGCGGCAATGGATTCCGAATGTGCCATTCGCACGCTGCGACTACGGCGTGATTCACAGGGATGAGCTGGACTGCATTTGTTGTGATCGCTGCCGCTATCAGCAAAGTAAGAGCACACAGGATAATAACCGCGAATCTTCAAAATCCGGTAAAAATTTGTCTGCGCGCTGCTCGTTTCGCGAAATCATCCTGCTGATTTCAGTGATTGCAGCAGCCGTGCTGTGGCTGAGTCAGCTACGCTACACTCGGGAAAAACGCGGAATTCTGACTTATGCCTCGCGAGTTCTCCCGACAACGGGGAAAGTCCGCAATGCGGATATGGAGCTTATACACAGAAAAATCAGACGCGGTCAATTGTCTGATCGCGAAGCGCTTTACTACGATGGTTTGTAACTTTTCAATAATCGGTCAGAGAACTAAGGCACCCTAAAGGGTGAACAACAAACGGCTGCTGCGTAAGGTTTGTTGTCCAGCCTTTAGGCTGTCCCAAAGCGGGTTATTGAGAAGTTACGATGATTTCAGGTAAAATATGGGTGCCTGCCTGTGCGTCGCACGCAGACAGGCAGCGTGATAGGTTGTTTGTGAGGTAGAAATATAGAGGGGTAGAAATATAAGAGTTCTAAAATTCTAGAGATCTAAAGTTTTTATTGTCTCAGAGCGAAACGACAATCAGTATGTCAAGCACTACTGCGTCCGGTGTCGTTCGCAGAACGAAGAGGTATGAGCCTGACAGTGTAGCAAAGCCAGTATGTCCTTCGTTACACGATGGACGCAGCGACACGTCACACCGTAAACTCACAACGCGGAAGCAATGAAGGCCGGTCGTGTGCTACGAGCGCAACACCCCGTACTACTACCATTCGTTTTTTTATCTCTCACATCAGGCACCCTCCTACGCCAAGGCTACGGCGTGCCATACAGAGTTCACAGAGTTTTTTTACCCGCGAATCTCCGCGAATGGATAAGGGTATTTCATCCCCACTTCGTGGGGTCGCTAATCGCTTGAAATACCCTTATCATATGATCACTCTTAAAACATGACTTGCAATTTTAACACAGGACTCTGCGCTTTAAATTTTTATCCATTAACGACTCCACCGTTCGTCACGGCGTAAAAGCGAAGCTCGAAGCCGGAAGTAGAGGGAAAATCTAAAGTGCAATATTCGCGGAGATTAGCGGGAAAAAATTGTTTGCGGCTATGCTGCGTCAAGTTCCTTTGCTGTGCCATGGCGTAGCCGTAGGCGAAGAATGGTGGTTTCAATAAACGCTACCAATATTTTTCACCTCAACATTTTTCACCTTAAAATTATCACGCTACCCTGTTTTTCTACCCCTCTGTTTACCTCAAAAAATAACCTAACCTAGAGCACCCTTTTCGTGTGTTTAGTGTGTTTCGTAGTCCCTAACATCCTTTTTTGCTATCAGTTTTTCCTCTTCTCATACCCATTGCCGCAATACCTAATACGAGTAATGCCATAGAAGTTGGTTCTGGAGCTGGTTCAAAATCTAATTCTCCATGATCTTTAAATCCAAAGGTATTCATAGCATAACTATTCGCTAAGGATTCTGGAGTTGCTTCTCCTAATGTGATTGGACCGATTGCTGTCCAAGTTTGTGGGTCGATTGCTGTGTTATCTACTATGAATCTTAAATACATGTTATCGCCTGGGTTGAATTGTGCTGCATTCAACATTCCGGCTAACCCCAGGGCAACTCCTGTTGCGACTTTACGCTTTAATCCTGACACATCAAATAATACGCTTCCCCCCCTTGATGAACATTTTCCTTGCATCACTGCCGTAGAGAGAGATACTTTTCGCCCGATTCCAGAAACGTGTGATTAAACCTGTGGATATTTTATCTAAACTCTTGATATTCATAATCCTGCCTCAATCCCAGTGCATTTTCGTGGGTTTACAAAAAAGTGACACTTCGCGTTGCATAGAATAACTGACATAATGTCCGATTGGAAATCGGACTTACGTGTTTACTCCGGCTCTTAAACACAAACATACTAGCACTTTCAGTTCCCTCTTTCTAGCGTTTAATCCATCGAAAATACCGCTGCGGAAACTTTTTTCATGAGGCACACCCATTAACCCTAACGCAGCAGAGCCGCAACCAAACTTTTTTAAGTGATGTGCGCTATCATATCACATTCATTGATAGTTTGTGTTATAGTCATTGCTGCGTTAGTCAACAACGCTTCGCGATGCATAGAAAAAATGAAAAAGTTTTAAAGTAAAAATTTTTCACCTTAAACAATGAAGTTCCTGTTTTGCGTTTTTTGTGCGTTTTTGTGGCTATTATTTCTCTCTTTTGCTTCGCTGTGTTGAGCCCCGTCGAAGTAGCATGTCGAAGAGCTGTCCTAAGTGTCTTTGCGCTCTCTGATGTATTCTGCTGGTGTGAATATACGAACATTCTGAAGCAGGGATTTCGGGAAATCAGCCGTGTTACCCGTAACCAGAGGCACGCCGGCTGTGAGAGCTAACTCCGCAAATGGCACATCATCCGGGTCAGGAAGACCATTGATGGTTTTTACCGGAACCATATAGGTTGTGTTATGTTCGAGGAAGTTCAGTATGTCGCAGACTGCCTGATTGTCAAAATAGCGCTTAAACTTGGGCCTGTTGAGTACCATGCGATATTCTGACAGCACACGATCATCCACGACCAACTCAATCAGCCCTTCGCGAAGCAGATCCACAATGCGCCCTGGAGGGCCGTGGGCGTTGATCATTCCGGAAACAAGAACATTAGTGTCCAGCACGATCCTGGTCATTTCACACGGTCCTCGCGTGCAGCTTTGATCTCAGCTTCGATATCTTCCGTAGAGATCGGCACCTGATCCGCCTTGCGCCGCGCACGCAGAGCAGCGGTGGAAAACATGGCACGCCGCACTTCACGCATTGTGTCGTCTGCTGCATCGGGTTCAACTCCAACCATAATGGCGAATGGCTGTCCGTCCTTTGTTACTATTACCTGTCGCTCACGCGCTAGTGTTTCTCGCAGTTCGCGAGGCTTTTTAAGGTCCTTAACCGCAATTGAGGTCATAATTATCTCCTTTTTATATTTTAATTATATCATGTGTATAGAGGGGCTGCAAGTGGCATTTTGTTTGAGAAAACGAGCGGTGAGAAAATTTACCTTAAAAATCTACCACGCCCGTCCTGACCTGAGCATGTAGAAGGATTTTTCACCTCTTAGATTTTTACCTCAAAATAATGAAGTTCCACTTTTGCGTTTTTTGTGCCTTTTTGCGGCTATTATTTCTCTTTTTTGCTTCGCTATGTTTAGCCGCAAAAAAACGCAAAAGTCGCAAAATAATTCGCAAACATGATAGGATTTAAGAAGAGAGGTACTAAACCAGCTTTTCGCCGCCTGCCTATGCGTCGTACGCAGACAGCGTGGTAAGTTTTTTTGAGGTAGAAATATAGAGGGGTAGAAAAATGGATGCTTGGCCAGTATGTCCTTCGTTACACGATGGACGCAACGGAAGCAAAGACAGTATGTCCTCCGGTACCCGTTGGACGCAGCGACACGTCACGCCGTACTGCAGAAGGCAGAAGCAAAGCCAGTATGTCCTTCGTTATACGATGGACGCAGCGACATGTCACGCCGTACTGCGCGGAGGCGGAAACCTCTTCAACTTTAGAACTCCCGCATTTTAGAACTTTAGAACTTCCTCATGTCACACCGTACTGCGCGGAGGCGGAAACAATTTGAACCACAGAGGTGTCGCATTGAATTAATGTATGTTGCAAATCGGCAGTTTTTTATGATATTTTACATTAAAGGAGTAAAAAAATGTCAACTACACTTGATATAATTGATGAAGCAAAACAATTGCCTGTCGAACAGCGGGCAATGGTTATAGATTCATTGTTGCGAACTCTTAACCGCCCTGATTCACATGTTGACCGGCAATGGGCTGATGTTGCTAAACGTCGGCTTGATGAGTTACGCTCAGGCAAAGTCAAGCCTGTGCCAGGTGATGAGGTGTTTGGTTCATCGCTTTCCGTACGGAGTTCTTTACAGTATTGAACCGGAAGGCATATATGTTCTTGCTGTGATGCCCGAGTGCTAATATCATGAAACCCGTGCGATTTCTTAAACCCGCAGAGGATGAAATGCTTTGCTTTACCAATTTCGCTACGCACAATTGACGGTTATTTGTATTACTGGCCAGGAACCCACTCTTCGCTGAAACGGGGACCTTTGGTCACAATCTTGCCTGGAACCGTTGTTCTGTTATTCTCAGTAACGTTCGGGTCACGAAGACGCCTCGGTGGCGCAGGAGCACGCTCGGATGAAGCAGCTCGGGCTGGACGTGGTGTGCCCCGACCGCGCGGCCTTCTTTGGCTAAAATCCCTTTTAGCACCGCCCCCGGTCTTGTCTTCAATCGCCTCTTCCGCTGGTGGCATTTTTTTAGGTTCAGTCGCCTCATCCGGTTTCGACACTTTTTTAGATTCAGCCCCCTTTTCAATCTCCGGTGCCTTTTTCGATTCCGGTGTTTTTTGGGCTGGGTCACTCGTATCTGTTTCTGACCGCCGCGTCTCCACCGCGTGCGGGCTGTCTTTCGTAGGCGCGGAAGCTGGCGCAGTTGTTACAGCGGCACTCTTCTGCTCCGCACTGATCGTAGCCGATTTTTCGCTCGTCTTTAAAGTATCGGACTCTTTGACAGCTTTCAAGGTTTTGCCGTCCTGCCGCGGTTGCTGCGCACACGGTGGACGCGCACGTCCAAATTTCGGAATATCGGCCATCAGCGGATCATCCCCCAGCAGCAGAGTGCATTTCAGCGGCTGCTTGATAAAAGCCTCGATCTCGGGGATAATGAAAGATTCATCTTCGTCCGCAAAAGAGATGGCTGTACCCTCCTGGCCAGCCCGTCCTGTGCGCCCAATACGGTGTACATAGTCCTCCGCCTCGTACGGGAAGTCGTAGTTCACCACAAAGCCAACATCATCAACGTGAATCCCGCGACCAGCGACATCGGTGGCGATCACCACCCGCACCTTGCCATCACGGAAATCCTCCAGCACCCGCAGGCGCTTGTTTTGATTGACATCCCCGCTGAGCATGTCACAGGAGACATTCAAGCGCTGCAGCTTTCTAACAATCCCCTCGGTAGTTGACTTGCGGTTGCAGAATACAAGAATCCGTGTATCAGGATATTGCTGCAGAAGATTATACAGCACGGTGAACTTTTCGCTGGCAGTCACAACATAAACCACCTGATTCACTGTGTCTGTTGTCATATTCTCTGATTCAATCTCGATATGAACCGGTTTGTCCATCCACTGGGCTGCCAGACGCATCACATCTTCGGAGAGCGTGGCACTGTAAAGCATGGTCCCGCGTTTGTCCTTGCTGGGCAGACGGTTCATAATCACCCGCACATCTGGTATGAAGCCCATGTCGAGCATCCGGTCGGCCTCATCGATTACCAGCGTATCCACCTTAGAGAGATCTATTACGCGCTGCCGCGAGTAGTCCAGCAGGCGGCCGGGCGTTGCCACCAGCAGGTCGATCGGCGCCGCAAGCAGCTCTTTCTTCTGACGTTCATAATCCATGCCGCCATAAATCGCCAGTGTGCGCAACCCGCAATACTTGCCGAGGTCGGCGGCATCCTTGCAAATCTGGATCACCAGCTCGCGGGTCGGAGCGATCACAAGCGCGCGCGGCACCCCAGGTTTCTCCATCTGTTTCTCAGGGGAGCGCAGATAGCGGGTTAAGATGGCAATCAGAAACGCGGCGGTCTTGCCGGTTCCGGTCTGCGCCTTGCCAGCCACATTCTTACCAGCCAAAGCATGTTCAAGGCTCAGCGCCTGAATCGGGGTGCAATACTCAAATCCAAGATCAGAGACTGCGTGCATGATCTCTGACGGAAGGTCAAAATCCTGAAAACGTTTTTTTCCTTCTGTTGGTTCAACGGCGAAACTTTTTTTGTCCCAGTCGACATGCGTAGCCTGCAGCCGGGCACTCTCCTCAGCTGAAACAGCACCGCCCGGCCGTGTTCCACTAGAGTTGCGCGCGCGTGGACCCCTGCCCTCCTGTGACCGTGGGCGGGCCACCCCGCCGGTACGCGCGCTCACCTGTCCGCTGACCTCCTCAGAGTCAGGACGTTTTCTCTGATCACGCCTGCTTCTTGGCGGCCGGTCAGAGCTGCCCTGGCGGTCACGATCACCGCGACGGCGACCGCGTTCCTCCTGGCCCTCCTGACGGATTTGTGATGCAGTTTTGCCGCCCTCAGCTTGGGAGCGACTGGGATTTTGACCATCCTCTTGGCTGCGCGGCTGAGTGTTGCCACTGTTCTGGCGCGGGTTTCGGCTACGATCCTGTTTTTTTGGGTTCTTTGACCGACTTTGATTGCTACGGCGGCTTTTTCCGGCAGGAGTGGACGATTTGGACTTTGACGTGACCTCGTTTTCGCTGCTTTTTTTACGTGTTCCGCTCTTCGTACGGGAATTTTTGGCAGCACTCTTCGAGGCGCTGGCTTGCGCGGAAGATTTTCCGCCCAACAATTTACTTACAAAATCTTTTATTAATTTCATTTAAAATACTGTTTTCAGGTCATAGATTGGCATAGTTGATATGCACAAATAAGGGCGCCCTGTAAAGAGGCGCCCGCATGCATAAAATTGTATGCGCAGAGTAACAATTGTTTAACGTTTCGAAAACTGGAAACGTTTGCGAGCACCAGGCTGACCAGGTTTCTTACGCTCTTTCATACGCGGATCGCGAGTCAGACATCCGGCTTTCTTCAAAACCTCACGCAGATTAGCGTCGGCTTCAACCAAAGCACGAGAGAGCCCGTGACGGATCGCTCCTGTCTGGCCGCTGATACCGCCGCCATTTGCTGAAACCTTGATGTCGTATTTGCCATCCAAGCCAGCCAGCAATAACGGCTGACGCAAATACTGGCGCAGTGCCTCACTGGGGATATACTGCTCAATCTCCACATTGTTAATGAGCCATTTACCGCTGCCAGGGTATAAACGTACGCGGGCCACCGCTGTCTTGCGACGCCCTGTGCCTGCTGAAAGTTCTTTTACCATTCTTATTTTCCTTATCTTTTAAAACAACGCGGGTTTAGTACGTTGCGACGGCCGGTTGCTGAGCTGCATGCGGATGCTCGGTGCCACGATACACCTTGATACGGGTCATCATTTTACGGGCTATCTTGTTTTTGGGCAACATCCCCCACACCGCCTGCTTGATCACGCGGTCGGGATGGTTTTCCATCATGATCTTGGCGGTGAACACCTTGCGGCCACCGCGCCAGCCAGAGTAATAATCATACTCTTTCTGCTCCAGCTTACGGCCTGTCATACGAACTTTGCCGGCGTTAATAACAATCACAAAATCGCCTTGATCCACACTCGGATCATACGTGGGACGATCTTTCCCACGCAGTGCGTTAGCGATATTCACAGCTAAACGGCCAAGCGGCCGATCTGTGGCGTCTACGATGTGCCAATTACGGGCTTCATCTGAACTTTTGGGTCTGAATGACTTCATAATATAACTGTCTTTCCTATTCGAAAAAATTTGATTTATAAATATATCCTATCCTTTTGAAAATGTCAACCGTACTATTTTAAAGAAAATAATTTTTTGAATTATTATTTTTGGTTACTACTCGCATAGTCAGGATTCAAAAGTCAGCCAGCCGCGCAACGCGCTGCGAAAAAACAAGGGGGTAACTCGACGGTCACGACAAAGATAAAAATACATGGAAAATACCCTGAATCATTTGAAGTTACAGGCAAGCCCGCCGCGCGGCGCGCCGCGAAAAAACGATGGGGTAACTCGACGGTCAAACGCATCGGAGTCGGGGTCGGGGTCGGTATCGGGGTCGACCTCGTACGCTTTTCGATACCGATACCGATACCGACCCCGACTCCGACCCCAAGTTACAGGCACGAAACTGTGACAAAATGGCCGAGTTATAGGCAAGAGATGACCGGAGTGACTGTAATGTAAGATTAGATCACCAAAAAAATGCCACCCGCACTGCGGATGGCATCTGCTTAAATCAATGGTTGGTTTGGATCACTCATCAGGCTTTGTCTTGCGAAGACCCAGACCACGGTCGCCGTCTTTCCACAACCCGCGATTTTTGAGAACGTTAACACGCTCGTAACGCTTCAAAACATTACGCTTGGCGCTTATTTTACCTGAACCTTTTAAACTGCTATGCTGACTCATTATTCAAATGCTCCTCTTCGACTTTGAACTACCTCGATGAACAAAGAAATATCAATATATCATAACCAACGGGGTTTTCAACCCCAAAATAAAAAAATTATAAATTTTTCTTGGCCTTTTTCTTGGCGCAACGCACACACACGTATGGTGGGCCCAGCTGGACTCGAACCAGCGACCTAAGGATTATGAGTCCTCAGCTCTGACCAACTGAGCTATGGGCCCGTGCGGCTAAACAAATGTAAGTTATCACAACCTGTCCCATGACTCAATCACAAACCAATTGCAACCCAAAAAAATAAATCTCAGTTCCAAACAAGCTTCAGCTCCAAACAAACCAGATAACCGCGCAGCCAGCCACCACTGCCATGATCGTGAAGGGCACTCCAATCCGCATAAACTCTCCGAAGCTCACTGGATATCCCTCTTTGCGCAGAATACCAATTGCCACCACATTGGCAGCGGCCCCGATTGGAGTGATATTTCCTCCCAAACAAGCACCAGCCAAGAGCCCGAACATCATCAGCGGAACCTTTTCGAATCCGCCATCCAATGAGAACCCGCGCGCCACACTGTCGGCCACCGGTATCATCGCCACTAAAAACGGCACATTATCAACTAATCCGGAGACCAAAACGGAAACCACCACCACCAAAGCAAAGGCAAAAAACAGGCTGCCGCCAGCTGCGTCGGCAATTCCCACGGCAACTTTTTGCAGCCATCCGGCATCCGAGAGCGACTGCACCATAATAAACATACCGGTCAGAAAAAGTATGCTCTCCCAGTCAACTGATTTCAGCAGACTTTTCCATTCCCCCCAGCCAGCTACTTTGACATACCAGAGCGCGGCGCAGGCAGCTGCCAGCATGGCCACGGTGCCAGCAAACCAGGTGAAATCTTTGTCAATCGAAGAGGCGCCGGCCAAGACCAGAACCAGCCCGCCAATGAGAATGGCTGGCACCCAGGAGCGCGGCTTAACTTTATGGTGACCATCAATCTTCTTGGAAAAGGGGTGCAGGACGATGTAAACCACGACCATGGATGCGGCCGCCCCGGCCTGAACCACCCAGAAAATACTGGGCTTCCCTTGATAAAAGAAAAAGTCATTAAAGGTCAGCTTCATGTGTCCAGCCATCAGCATGCTGGGCGGGTCACCGATCAGCGTGGCCACGCCCTGCAGGTTGGAGACGATTGCCAGGCAGATCAAGGGCTTGACCGGGCTCATCTTGAGTTTGCGCGTTAAGCTCAACGCCACTGGAGCAACCAGCAGAACGCAGCTCACGTTACACAGGAAGATTGAGAAGAAGCCAGTCAGCATCATAACCCAGAAGAGAGCCATCTGCGCGTTCCTGGATTTCTCCACCAGCCTCTCCGCCAGCACAGCGGGCAGGCGCGACTCCTCCAAAATAAATGAGAGTACCATCATGCCGAACATCAGTCCCAGCACATTCCACTGTATAACTCGACTGAATATAAATGCCATTGGAGCGCCGCCGGCATCGGGCGAGGCGAGTACCCCGGTGATGTAAAGCAGAATTAAAATGATACCGGCAATGGATGCGACCAGCGGCTTAGAACGTCCTTTAAAAATAAAGAGCGCATAGGCGGTCACAAAAATTATCAGCGGCAGATATTCCATTTAAGATTACCTTGTTTTAACATAAAAATTGCCTGTTGAACGTTTTATAGGAGTTTAGTGTAGTAGTCGCTCTATGAGCGACAAGTTTAGTGTAGTAGTCACTCTATGAGCGACATATGCCGCTCATAGAGCGGCTACTACAATTTCATCTGCGCGCAGGATGTTTGCACTACTAGGATTGACCAAAGCCAAAATAACGCACGGCATTGTGATAGCAGATGTCCTGGACAATCCCGCCGATCCACTTAAGATCCGAGGGAATTCGCCCAGCCTCCACATCCGCACCCAGCAGATTACAGAGAATGCGGCGGAAATATTCGTGGCGGGTGTAACTGAGGAACGAGCGGCTATCGGTCAACATCCCTACAAAGCGACTCAGCAAACCCAACTGCGAAAGTGCCTCAATCTGACGCAGCATACCGTCGCGCTGATCATTAAACCACCAACCACTGCCAAACTGCATCCGCCCAGCCTCCGGGCCGCGCTGGAAATTGCCCAGCATGGAACCGACCAGCTCATTGTCGCGCGGGTTGAGGGTGTAGATCACGATCCGCGGCAGGGTATTGTTCAGTTCCAGACGGTTGAAGAGGCGCGCCATATCCTCAGCCACGTTCCAGTCACCCATGCTGTCGAATCCTACATCCGCCCCCAATCGGTTAAACATCTTGGTGTTGTTGTTGCGCAGCGCGCCGTAGTGAATCTGCACGCTCCAATCCGAGCAGTAGTCCATTGCGATGCACTCGAAGAGCAGCGCCGATCGGAATTTCGCCCGCTCTTCAGTGCTAACCGCCCTGCCGCCGCGCGCTTTGGCAAAGATCGCCGCGATCTCCCCCTCGGTATAGTTAGCGGCGTAGAACCGGTCCAGGCCGTAATCAGAGAGCTTGCAGCCCTGGCTGGCAAAGAAGTCATGCCGCCTCCGCAGCGCATCCAGCAACTCCGCCCAGCTACCCACCTCGATCCCTGCCGCCGCACTCAATCTATCAAGCCAGCCGTTCCAAAACTCGGTGCGCTCAATTGCCAGCGCCTTATCAGGACGCCAGGTCGGCAGCATTTGCACCCTAAAACCGGAGTTGGCAACTGCGGCGTGGTGCTCCAGCGTATCAGTGGGATCATCGGTGGTACAGACCAGCCTGACATTACTCTGTTGCATAAAGCCGCGGGCACTGCACTCTGGCTGGGCGAGTTTCTCACGGGTCACATTCCAAATGCTCTCCGCCGTGGCAGGTGTGAGCAGCTCCTCGATCCCAAAATAGCGTTTCAACTCCAGGTGCGACCAATCAAAGAGCGGGTTACGTAGCAGGTAGGGCATGGTCTCGGCAAACTTCTGAAACTTCTCGCGCGCTGGGGCGTCGCCGGTAATGTACCGCTCGTCAACCCCGTTCGAGCGCATGGCGCGCCACTTGTAATGATCGCCTCCGAGCCAGAGCTGACTCATATTCTCCCAGCGCTGATCTGCGGCCACCTCGATTGGCGGTAGGTGGCAGTGATAATCGATGATCGGCATATTCGATGCGTACTCATAATAGAGAGTCTTAGCAGCCGCGCTCTGCAATAAAAAATCGGGGTATATAAATGGTTTCATGTTCTTTTCTTTCTTTTTAACCACGGAAGGCTCGACTGCATTGTCAGGCGTTTATTTTCCTTTTTCTTCTAAGCTCGTTGCCTCCAAATAGGTATATTTCATCGTTTTTAAATGTGCCTATATACAAAAACCCTTCTGACTCGAGGTGGTGCCGAATCGAAGATGTGAAGTAATTATTTTCTACCGCAATACCACTCCATCCGAAATCGCGCTCCAACATCAACGTATTACTTATAGTAACACCATCATTTGCTCCGATATCAACAAAAACGCCGCTGAGCTTTCTTCCGATAAAATCAACGCGATTGTCTCACAATCATTTGAGGAGCGCAATCAAATCCTGTTTTTTGAAACCAGCATAGCCGCAACCAATTTATCTCTCACGGAGGCACAGAGTCATGGTTGTTGTGCCCGCGAATCTCCGCGAAAGGATAAGGTTCTTTCACCCCTGCTACGCAGGTCGCTAATCGCTTGAAATACCCTTATCACGGGAATACTTACGATCCAGGGGTGGGTTGCTTTGTAGCCAGAAACTCTCCGCGAGCTCTACGACTCTGTGGGAGCTAATTTATCAAACTGTAATATCTGCGGTCAACTGGGGCTGGCGGCGAGACTGGGCATCGAAAAAACCGCAGAGATTTTTGAACGGGGGAAGATTGACGTACCAGATAGACTATGCCATAATTTACCTCGTTACGTCATAATGACATTGATTAATATGACAAATAGATGTATACACAACGATCGAAAGCCCAGTTGATTGCGCCAGTGCATAATTGGCGGGGCAGTTGCATACTCGGATTCAGTGAAAAAAGTTCCCGCGCAGAGGACAGGACACACTGAGTCTGCTAAGAGATCGCAAAAGATTGATGGGAGGCGGTGTCTGGCTGTGTGGTTTGGGTGCTACGACAAAAAAGGTAAGGCAGGGATGATTACAGTAATTGCGGAATGTTGCGGGATGCCCATGTCGGACATTTTGAGGACAGGCTTATGACAAGTTCGCTCTTTACGCATCAACGGGCCGAGTTCAACAACCAGTTTCGGGGGTCTTTCGGCAATGCCTTTCAGCACTGGTTTGAGGGCATTGCCCGCAAACTCCACCCGGATGGCGATGTGCAGGCGATTCGTATTACACAAGGAGATGGCAAGCTCGATTTAGTGGTACTGAATCAGCAGCTTGTGTATCAGTGTTACGGGCCTTCTGCCTTCAAGACATCCGTTGCCAAAAAGAAAATAACTGAGGATTTCTGGGGTGCCTATAAACACCTCAATGGCAAGTTACGCAAATGGGTCTTTGTTCACAATCATCCAACTGGGCAGATCGACAAGGATTGCTGCAAGGCACTAAGTGATATTATCGGCGAGTGCCGGGCACAAGGCACCGAGATCGAGATATTGGCTTGGGGGATCGAAGAAGTATGGGAGGCTGTCGAAAAAAGCCTGTCTGTAGCCAGCTTGCGCGAACTCTTCGGCTCTCCCGACCCCGTCACAATCAGTTTTGCGTGCATCGAACAACTCCTGCACACTCTGGAACGTGCTGCCTACCCCGAGGATGTTGCGGCTATCCCACAGCCAAGTGTGGACAAACTCAATTTCAATGACTTGGGGCCTGCTTATCGCAGAGAGATCCGGGAGGGTCGTAACGGCTTGCGTATCATTGGAGGGTACTTGGTGTCGCGCGCATCCAGCGACCCCGAGTTCGCGGAAAGCCTGGCTCAGCGCTTCCGTGACCGCTATCTATACTTGAAGAACTTGGGCACGCTCGTTTCGAATGAGATATACGAAAATCTAAGAATGGATGCCGGGTGGAAGGCATCGCCTGATGCAGCAAGAGAGATGGCGACCCGGGCCATTCTCGCCTATTTTTTCGAAACATGTGATATCTTCGAAAACCAACTGGAAGAGCTATGATACTGCCTACAAAGCACATACCTGAGAACTGTTCCCTTCTCGGAGTTGGCGGGACGATCCTCGCCCTACTCTCTGAGCGTGAGGCAACGGTGTCATCCCTGTGGGAAGGCGTACAGGAAGCACGTCCAGCGGGCGGACGCCTTTCCTTCGATTGGTTCATTCTGAGCCTTGATCTTCTTTTTGCGTTGGGATCAATTCGGTTGGACCGCGGGGTACTCAAGAAAAGGGCTCGCCCATGATCCATCGCATTTACAGTACAGACCCCCGCTTCAAGGAATTGAATTTCCATCCCGGCTTCAATGTAGTGGTTGCCGAAAAAACATCCGATGCCAGGAAGGACCAGACGCGCAACGCTGCCGGGAAGTCGAGCATCCTTGAATGTATTCATTACTGCCTCGGCAGCAGAAGTCGCAAAAGTGACACGTTTGCCAAGAGTGCTCTCGACGGGCAGGCATTTGGTCTAGAGTTTAACTTGGATGGCGAACGAGTCCGCGTCAACCGGCAGGCGGGACCCGATGCCGCCCGCAATCAGGTCTTCTTTGATGAACCGATACCCAATCTTATTAACAAAGAGCTCTCGCAAGGGCAATTGCTTGCAGACCAAACCATCAAGCTCAAGAGATGGACCGACCTGCTCGGACGGGAAGCCTTTGGCGTACCGATTGGCGCAAAACATACGCCTAGTTTCCGCATGGCTTTCTCATATTTCTGCCGTCAGGACTCAGATGGCGGTATGCACGATCCTTTTAAATCATCAAATGAGCAACTACCCTGGCAACGCGATGTGACGCTCGCCTTCCTGCTTGATCTCGACTGGCATATTCTGTCCAGGATGGAAACGCTTCGAGGCGAAGAAAAACATCTCGACCATTTGCGGAAGGAGCTCAAGGGCTCGGGCATCGTCGGGCAGATCATCGGCAGGACCTCTGGTTTGCGGGCGCAGTTGGCTGTCGCTGAGCAGCGCGTGCGCGAATTGGAACAGCAAATTACCGGCTATCGTGTCCTCCCTGAGTATAGCGAAATTGAGAAAGAAGCGTCTCAGCTTTCTCGCACCATTGGTGATCTATCAGATCGCAACACAGCCGACCGCATTCTAATCAATGACCTCAGGACTTCGCTCCAAGGTGAGACGGAGCCTCCGCTTTCTGACCTCGAAAGACTCTATGCTTCCGCCGGAATCCAGTTGCCCGGCGTTACGCTTGAGCGACTGGAATCCGTCAAAGCCTTTCACCGGACAGTGATTCGCAATCGCAAAACCCATCTGGAAGGCGAAATAGTCGCTGCGGAACGCCGCATTCAAGATCGCGAAGGCCAGGCGCAACGCCATTCCAAGCGACAGCAGGAACTTATGGGTTTGCTTCAGACTCATGGAGCCCTTGACCAATTCAACAAACTCCAGGAAGAACTCAGCCGTTTACGCTCGCACAGCGAACTCCTGAAAAAGCAGTTTGACATCGCGCAGAAAATTGAAAAGGGCGGCGCGGACCTTGAGGTTCAGCGTGCCACCCTCCACCAATCTCTTATACGCGACATGGAAGAAAGGGCCGAACGTCTGAACGAGGCCGCCTTAATCTATGCTGATTTATCCAAAGCAGTCTCCGAGCGTTCGTCCATTCTCGAAATCGAACCGACCAACAAAGGCCTGCGGCTGGCCATCACTGGCGGCCCGGACAAAAGCAAGGGTATCCGCGAACAACAAATATTCTGCCTCGACATGCTCCTGACGGTCATGCAGTCCAAACGCGAAAAATCTCTGGGCTTTCTGGTACATGACAGCCACCTATTTGATGCCATGGACGAACGACAAATCGCCAACGCCATCGAAGTCGGCGCACGACTCAGCCAACAGTACGGATTCCAATACATCATCACCATGAACTCCGACCGGATTCCATACCACGATTTTTCGGCTGACTTTGATTTCGATAGCCACGTCATTCAACCGCACCTGACCGACGAAACTGAAACTGGCGGACTTTTCGGATTTAGATTCCTGCAATGATTAATATTCGCACAGGTATCTTGACAAATTGGCGCAATGTACTAGTATTTAAAATATTTGCAAAAGATTTGGTATACTTCGGACTCCTCAGGCATGGGGCCGATAATGCACAGCATGGCATGGCATGGCATGACTTGCATTGAAGAAAACCGGGGACTTGACTGTGTCACTTGCCTCGGTATCGGAGACAAGGACAGTGATTTATGGCACGAGAGAAAAAGACGGAAAATAAACGGGTGATCGAATCCTATGATCATCGGGACAAGCAGAGGATGAATAATCCGCCGGTGGGGCTGGTTACGCCTGATACGGACCCGGATGCGGGGTCGCGGAAGGTCTATGCCTATGACCCGCATCTGGACCCGCAGTTGCAGTGGGCCGGGAAGGCGGAGCACACGTCGTTCGAGGTTCCGACGGTCTCTCTGCATGTCCATGAGCGGATTGACCCGCGCTCAATTATCGAAGCGGTGAAGAAAAGGGATGTCGCCTCCAAAACCCAGATGGATTTCTTCGGACAGTTGGAGCAGAATCTTCCGCTGCGTGAAGCGGTGGAGTTCTATAAACATGCGCATGGCTGGAGCAACCGGTTTATCGCGGGTGACAGTACGCTGGTGATGAATTCGATGCTTGAAAAGGAGGGGCTGGCTGGCAAGGTCCAGATGTTTTATTTCGACCCGCCCTACGGCATCAAGTATGGCTCGAACTTCCAGCCTTTTGTAAACAAGCGCGATGTTAAGGACGGCAAGGACGATGACCTGACCTCAGAACCGGAGCAGATCCGCGCCTTCCGCGATACCTGGGAACTGGGTATCCACTCCTATCTGACCTACCTGCGCGACCGGCTATTACTGGCCCGTGAACTGTTGACCGAGAGCGGCAGCGTCTTTGTCCAGATCAGCGACGAGAACGTCCACCATGTGCGCGAGATCATGGATGAGGTGTTCGGGGCACGAAATTTTGTTTCGCAGATTTACTTTGCGACGACCGGAGGGTTCGCGTCAGGTACGCTCAGCCGAATCGGTGACTACATTGTGTGGTATGCAAAAGACAAGTCGCAGCTCAAGTACAAACAGCTGTATACGCCGAAGACAAACTTAAATCGAGGTGACAATTTTTACCGCCATGTCGAGTTGCACGATGGAAGCCGCCGTCCTCTTTCAGCTGAAGAACGCGATGGTGTAATGCCGATCCCTGAACAGGCTAGACTCTTGGGATATGACAATACCGCAAGTCAGGGCTCAGCAAACCAGCAAACTCCCTTTGAGTTCGAAGGGAAACTGTTTCACCCGCCGCGTAACAGCCATTGGAAAGCGCAGTATCCAGATGGAATGGAGCGCCTCAGAATTGCCAATCGTCTTGCTGTGGTGGGCCGTACGCTGCGGTACGTCCGGTTTCTTGATAACAATCCCTTTGACCCTCTACGTAACTCCTGGATGGATACGAGTTTCGCAGGATACGCAACAGACAAACGCTACGTGGTGGAAACGAACACAAAGGTAATCGAACGCTGCCTGCTCATGACCACCGACCCCGGCGACCTAGTCTTTGACCCAACCTGCGGAAGCGGAACGACCGCGTATGTCGCCGAGCAGTGGGGACGGCGTTGGATCACATGCGATACGTCGCGGGTGGCGTTGACCTTGGCGAAGCAGCGGTTGATGACGGCACTGTTCGACTACTACGAGTTGGCCCATCCCCACGAGGGTGTGGGCAGTGGGTTCAAGTACAAGACCGTGCCGCACGTGACGCTGAAATCCATCGCAAACAATCCGGATATCAGGGAAGGGATGACGCGGGCGCAGATTGCCGCGGCGATTGCCCGCCATGCCCCACAGGAAACCCTCTACGACCAGCCACTGCTGGACAGCAAACGCAAGCGAGTAAGCGGCCCCTTTACGGTCGAAGCGGTGCCTGCGCCAGCGGTGAAGTCAGTGGAGGATATTCTCCAAAGTGGCACGGGCATCCCGCCCGTGAATCACGGCCAGGATGACCGTGCTACCATGCCGGCGGATACCTCCGTGGCGAGGTCGGGCGAGACCTTGCGGCAGAACGAGTGGCGCGACGAATTGCTGCGCACGGGGATTCGTGGGAAGGCTGGCCAGCATATCCGCTTCGCCCGGTTGGAACCGTTACCCGGCTGCCGCTGGCTGCACGTCGACGGTGAGAGCCGTCCGAGCGACGAGGGCGGAATGTCGATTAAGGAGGGCGGCACGGCGTATGTGCCGCAGCGGATCGTTGTATCGTTCGGCCCGGAGCACGCGCCTCTGGAGCAAAAGCAGGTTGAACTTGCGTGGGAGGAGGCGCGGACACTGGTGCCCAGGCCGAAGATCATCATTTTCGCCGCCTTCCAGTTCGACCCGGAGGCGGCCAAGGATGTTGACGAGATGAAGACTGAACTGGCGGGAATGCAGTTTTTAAAGGTACAGATGAATGCCGATATGCTGACCGACGACCTGAAGAAGAACCGCTCCAGCAACGAGAGCTTCTGGCTGATCGGCCAGCCGGATGTAGTCGTGAATAGTGAACAGTGGTTAGTGAATAGCAGGAAGGAGCCGTTGGCGGCTTATGACATCGTTACAAAGTTATCAGGATCTCATAGTTTGGCAGAAATCAATGGTTCTGGCCGAGGCGATCTATCGCTTATCCTCGCAATTGCCCAAAGAAGAGACCTATGGACTGCGGTCGCAACTGACGCGGGCGGCCGTGTCGATTCCGGCAAACATTGCCGAGGGCCAGGCACGGCACGGGACGGGGGAGTTCCTGCATTTTCTGGGCATCTCACGGGGATCACTGGCCGAATTGGTGACGCTGCTGATTTTGTGCGGGAACTTGGACTTCTTTCCGAAAAAGTCCGTCGAGAGCGCATTAAACGATTGCGTGGAAATCGGGAAATTGCTGACCGGGCTCGTCAAATCGCTACGCTGCTGACCGGCCCGCTATCCACTATCCACTATTCACAAGTCACTGTCTTCGGCTTCGACTATTATAACACCAAGACTGGCGACATCGAATCCGGCAGCGAGTCGCAAATCGCCGTCTGGATGCTCGATATCGACTATGATGGGCGCAGCCTGTATCCGCGCCAGGTCTTTTTCCCGATGGCCGGGGACAAAGAGGGCTGGGCACGGCTGGCGAAGAACCTCAGGGCTGAGATTGACGAAGAGCTGATTGAAGCCTACCGGGGCTCGGTGTCGCTGCCGTTCGAGTTGGAGGAGCATTCGCGGGTAGCGGTCAAGATTGTGGATGATCGAGGGGTGGAGAGTTTAAAAGTGGTGGAGGTAAAATAATGAAAATCAGTAACTGCACAATCGACAATTTCACGGTTTTCGACAATGAGAAGATCGCATTCTGTGCCGGCGTGAACGTCATTATCGGTGCCAACGGAACGGGGAAGTCGCATCTGCTGAAGTTGCTGTATGCATTGACCCAGGGGATGACCGGGGGAAACGGAACCGAGAACAAGAATCACAAAGACACCAGTGTGCGCCACCTGCTGAACGGCCTGTTTAAACCGGAGAACGGCGACCTTTCCTTGTTACTGCGAAAGCGCACTGATAATGCTGTAGCCTCTGTTACTCTTGAATCAAAGACCCGGCATTACGGGGTCATAATACATGAGGGCAAAGCATCACAGATGTACGACCCATCGATCATCGCCCAGATGCCTAACGCCAAGGGTGTTTTCATTCCACCTAACGAAGTGCTTGCCATTTACCCCGGATTCGCAGCCTCGTATGAAAAGCGGGAACTGGCATTCGACCAGACTTACTATGACATCTGCAAGGCGTTGTCGGCGGCACCGCTGAAGACGAAAAATACGCTCCTGTCGCGCCTCATTCCAGGCTTGGAAGATATTCTGGAAGGCAGCGTTGTCCAAAAAGGCGAACGCTTTTATGTGAAAAGCAAGAAAGGTGAGCGAGCGTTTGAGGCACACCTTCTCGCCGAAGGCCACCGCAAGCTCGCGGCCTTGGTGCATCTCATCAACAACGGGAGCATCGACAAAGACACCATCCTCTTCTGGGATGAACCGGAAGCCAATCTCAATCCCCGCCTGATCCGCCATGTCGCACTTTTTCTGCGAGAATTGGCCTCGCTTGGCATCCAGGTGTTCGTCACGACACACGACTACCTGCTGATCGGAGAACTCTCTCTCGCTGCGGAATACCAGACCGTTCCCCAGGTGCCTATACGATTCTTGGCACTGAGTCGGCAGGACGACAGGCCCGTGCATGTGCAGACCGGGGACACGCTGGCCGATCTGCAAGATAATCCGATTCTGGATGAGTTCGCGGAGCATTATCAGCGCGAACAGGACGCCTCCCTGCAGTTCGTGAGAGAGGAGGGCGGGCGATGAGGGAAGGTAATTTGGGCTTCGATTTCGGTGGGTCATGGGCGGTCTTAAAATACGACGTGGACGGTGGGTTCTATAAGACAAAGATAGATAAAAATGTCAAACCCACGAAAGGCGTTGATTTTCTGTGTATTTCGCAGACCCAACCGCTGCTCATGATGGAGGCCAAAGACTTCAGCTTGGGAGTTCCGCATCGGGAGAAGTTCAATAACGTGCCAATGGCGGTTGCCATCAAGGCGCGGGATACCTTAGCCGGGATCATCGGTGGATCACACTGCGCCTCCGCTGCCAGCGATCTGGCGTTTTTTACGAGTTCGCGACGAAAGCTGGATGCTCCGCCCCGTGTAGTGTTTTTCTTTTCAGACCTGGGCACGCATCTGAGAAGAGAGCCGCGTCGTGCAAAGCAGGCACGAGATGTGTTGTTGAAGCAACTTAAACGGCATCTGTCCTGGCTGACAAGAGATGTCGCGGTTGTCGGGCTGGATGATTATCAGTCATTTGTCGCCGACCTGACCATTCGCAATGTCTGAAGGGAAACATAATGCCGAGTACGACTATAGACCGCCTGATTATCAATTCACCCTATGAAGAGCCACTGAGGCATTGGCGCTACGAGCGGGAATCACGTTTGTTCGATCTGACAGACGGGCGGCGTCCGGCTGGATATGTGGTGGCATCGGGTGACTCCAAGGCATTCGACGATCCTGGCGTTTTCGTGGAGATTCCTTTAGTAAATCAGATTCGCCCGCGCGTGGAGGCGTGGCGTGCAGCGGGTTATCCAGGCGTCTCGAGCATTACGAAGCGACTGCTTGATCACTGGAACGACCCTGAAACATACGAGACGCGGCGGTTTTTCTTTTGTCAGCTGGAAGCAATAGAGACGCTGATCTGGCTCACTGAGGGGCCTGCCGCGGAGCGGGTAGGCATCGAAAATCGTGGCGATGGCGGCGCGTTCACGCGGCAGTGCTGCAAGATGGCAACGGGCTCAGGCAAGACCATCGTCATGGCGATGGCGATTGCTTGGCATATTCTGAATAAGGTGGCCTATCCGCAGGATGCCCGCTTTGCGAAGAACGTGCTTGTGATGGCACCGGGACTGACAGTGAGGAGCCGATTGGCGGTACTGGAACCGGCGGGCACAGGGAACTATTATGAAGAGTTCGACATCGTGCCCTCGGCACTGTTTGATAATTTACGACAGGGTAAGGTGCTGATTCGCAACTGGCACGCGCTGGCCTGGTGTTGAATGCGTACTACCTGCTGGGCTATGACTGGAGGGGAGCATGGAAAGCTTGGAAGGCTGTGGGCCAACCGACCCCGCCGGTGATGATCACAATCTGCAACCGGACGGAGACGGCCGCACGGGTGAAGCACGCCTTTGATACCCGGCGTATCCACAGTGACGCACATTATGGGGCTGCGCGCGTTTTCGTCGCAGTTGTTGTGCGAGCAGGTGGTGGGGCGCGGTCTGCGGCGCACAAGTTACGAGACTAACCCGGAAACGGGGCTGTTCGAGGCCGAATACGTCAACATCTTCGGTGTACCCTTCACCTTCCTGCCGCACGAAGGGGGCTCTGATGGTCCGCCCCCGCCCCCGACGCCCAAGACGGCGATCGAACCCGACCCGGCCAAGAGCGGGTTCGAAATCCGCTGGCCGAACGTGGTGCGTATTGAACGCGTGTTTGTTCCGACCTTGGTGCTGGATTGGTCGAAGACACGGAGGCTGGAACTGGATGCGGGGCACACAGCGCAGGTGGCGGAGCTCGCGCCCGTCCTCGAAGGCAAGCCGGATGTGACCAAGGTCAGCCGGATCGAACTGGAACGGTTGGCGCGTGAGTTTAGGAGCCAGCGCATTGTCTTCGAGACGGCGCGGGACGTATTCGACCAAATGAAGAACACCTGGCAGGGCAGCCGCGAGATTTTGCTGGCGCAGTTGGTGCGTATCGTTGAACAGTTCATCCGCTCTGACCGGATCGACATTTCCCCTCCACTGTTCTACCAGGACGAGTTGCGTCGGCGACTGATCATTACGCTTAACATGTCGCGGGTGGTGCAGCATGTGTGGGAGGCGGTGCGGCAGGAGAACACCGAGCGGCTAGCACTGCCCTTTACCCTTAATTTATAACTGGACAATATCATGTATCCTCCAGCAACGCAAATCCCATACACATAAACTGAAACTCAGTATATCCCTGCCAGAGCACTTGGTGGCCGGGA
>Ga0265294_10001288_pt1 | contig 33872 bp, 45 predicted proteins | sample MunlanPumphouse3_FD_192504 | JGI IMG/M metagenome (GOLD analysis project Ga0265294, IMG submission 192504) | Groundwater microbial communities from a municipal landfill in Southern Ontario, Canada - Pumphouse #3 | ecosystem: Environmental > Aquatic > Deep subsurface > Groundwater | place...
ATGGTGACAATATAACATTTGTAGTTAAAACTGGTGATAGCGGTTCATTCGCAGGTGGATTGACATGCTCATATCATAAGCAACCTCTTTCTTATGATCGTGGCGACTTTGAATATCAGGGTAATGATCTACAAACTGATGATATCAATATTCCTGAAGTTCAATTCAGACTAACTCAAAAACCGATTGTCCCTGAAACTCGTAAGATGAAAGCAACCTGGACTCAATAGCTTATTGATGACTTGAATGCGTTCTTAGCGATCGATGGTGAACAATAGATTTCAAATCAATTGACAGATCAAATCACTCTTGAGACTGATCTTGAAATTGTATCTATGATCGGAAAGGGTGCTATTGAATCTGGTAATGTTGGATACTTCTCAATTCGTCCTGGTGATGAAGTTAAGAGTATAGATCCCAATGGTAATGTGACATTTGAACAAAATAAAGGATACATGATTCAAGATCGTCCTTCTTGGTTTAGAAATATTGGTGTACCTATGCAAAAGGTCAGCAATATGATTCACCAAAAGAGCGGTAAGGGTGGAGCCAACTTTGCTATCGTATCTCCGACATTAGCTACAGTGTTGTAGTCTATTGAAGGATTTAACATCAATACTGATGGAACTCAAGATTGGATGGATGCTGGATTCAGTCAAATTGGCACATTCAGAAACAGATATAGAATCTACAAAAATCCTTATAGCGTTGATGATAATACTATGATTATGGGATATAGAGGCACAGGATTCCTTGATTTCGGTGCAGCATACTGCCCATACATTCCTCTTATCATGCTTCCTAACATAATGTAGCCTACTAACTTAACACCTACCAAGGGTGTCTATACTAGATACGCTAAGACAATGTTAAGAAAAGACTATTATGGAGTAATTTATGTTGCGGGTCTGTAGACTCTCTGATAAAGGCATAATATAACATTACTATTAATACTGGGGGATGGTAGGAAACTGTCATCCCCATTATTAATACAAAACCTAAAAATATATGGATGGAGCATCATGGAAATATATAGAAAAAAACTATTATTAAAGCTAATTAAATAGTGTAAAGCCTCTAATATATCGATTACTAGTCTTCTAGAATAGAACTCAAATTTCAATTTATAGAAGTAGATAGAAAGTTATTTTTCATTATCTAAGGAAATAGAACAAAAGAAGAAATAGTTATAGAAGTAGTTGTTATAGATGTAGACAATGGATAAGTCCTTAAAAAATAAATTCTCTAAGATAGAGAAATATATGGCATAGTATGATATATCCTAGAAGAGAGTTCATACATGGGTCGCTAGATTGCGTACCGTTGCCAAGTATAAACGTATACAACCTGATTATAAAGATATGTGGGGTGAGGCGTTGACCAAAGTCAACTAGGCGACAAGAAAGGTGCTGTAGAGTATATTAACTGCTAATGTAGAAGTTAAAAAGTCTGCAACTAAAATCTAGCTAGAATTATTGGAATAGGGATTATTAGATATTGTTAAAGGTCTAATACAGAAATTTGGAAAATTATTTACTAAAATAAGCTAGTTCTCAAAGATATCAAAAAATCTTCCAAAAATTTCATCCTAACCATAGCATATAAGGATAATATAGTATGACAAATACTTCTTCAATAGATTGGTACTCTGTGACGTATAGTGTATCTAATTCCGCAGCATTTGGATATTATGATTCAGATGATATATACATTGCCTAGTCATAGCGGGTGCTAAAGTATGTTGTTAGATCTTTAGGCTGGCCAATGATGGAAATATAGTTACTACCATAGCATATATTCACTTCATTCTAGTCAGCTATCATGAAGTATACAGCTATTGTTAATGAAGTAACTATATCTGATAATATATTATCTGCATATGGACAGGATGCGGATACTGATCTTACGAAAGCTGGGATATATGGCAATTTGTCCTCTATATTCCAAATATCGGAAATGTACGGACAGGAGTCGACTATACGACAATCCTTACATAATGAAATATATACAGCTTCGATCAATGTGATACCTGGTAAACAGTAGTATGATTTAAGTGAATGTATACCAGCATATACTAATAGTAATGTGCAAATCTTAGAAGTGTATCACTTCCCTCAATTATATAGAACCGCAATGATGGATCCTATGATTAATCCTGGGTTTAATATGGCTTCAGTTATGAATGAGTTTGGTGGAGTATATCAATCTAATGCAAGATTGATCATTATGCCTATTTATGAAACTCTACTTAAAATGCAGACATTATAGTTAACTGATCAAATTCGTAGATCTCACTTCGGATTTGAGTTAAGAAAGAATAAGATAGTATTACTTCCTACTCCTAAGCGTGATGTAGATGTAATTATATAGTATATATTAAAGACTGATAAATATCAAAATTCTATAGTGACTAAATCTGCAAAAGGTGGAGATGTGATAAATAGTGTAGCTACCTATCCTATATTATCTAACTTACCATATAATGATATTAACACAGTGGGTCGCAATTGGATATATAAATACACATTAGCATTATCTAAATAGATATTAGGATTAATTAGAAGTAAATATTCAACTATTCCATATGCATAGGGATAGACTTCATTAGATGGATAGACATTACGAAATGAAGCTATTATGTAGCAAGATAAATTAGTAGATAGTTTAAGAGCAATGTTGGATGAATCTACTATGCATAGATTAGTATAGAAGAAGTTGTCTATAGCATAGAACACACAAAACTTAATCAGTAAAGTACCATTAAGAATATGGATTGCATAATATGAATAATGTCAGAAAACGATTATTAAAGAACTTATTAACCTAGTTTAAATCTTAGAGATTGGACTAGGGCATTACAACTGTATATAGAAATACTGATTTTGAGGCAACTATACACGTTCCCTTCAATATCGGTATATACAATTAGAATGGTAGTATCATAGTTAAAATTACTGGAGACTATATTCAACCAAATTATGGACAAACCTATGTTTGGGATATCGTTAATGATTTAAGAGCAACTATAGCAAACTCATTACCTAAATAGATATCATTTGAAGATGTATCTGGAACTTGGGGATTTGAAGTTATAGATGGATAGAAATACACTAAATAGATCAAGAAAGCAATAGATTTATTTGGTAAACAAAGATATTTCAAATATACTAAACAGAAATTTATGAAAGTGTAATCATGAGTATTTTTTATCAAAATAGAGATCTTAATACATTTAAATCCATTAGTAAATAGTTAACAGAGAAGGTTATTGATATAGAAGTTTTATATTTCAAATTAAACACATAGCAGATCTCGACAAATATATATGATGAAGCAAAAAAATCTCATGGTGGAAGAAAGTATAATTAGGGGGTTAAATTGCATGCATTAGTATAGCATGAAGCCCAAATGGTATAGTATCAATAGTCTATGAAATATACTCGTCTATTGAGATTTAAATTCTTAATAACCACATTACAAGATCATAATGTTTATCCTGAAGTTGGAGATGTTATATGTTGGAGTCGATAGTACTTTTAGATTAGTAAAGTTACTCAATAGCAATTGATTGCAAGTAGACCAGATACGTAGTGGTCTAAAGTTTGCGAATCAACTATTATATCTAATTCTAAAATATTAAAATTATTGGAGCATAAATCATATGAGAGCGAACGATTATAATTAGACTCCAAAACTTAATCCGTATACTAGTATATAGGATAATGATACTTTAATATACAATTATATTAAACAAATCATTAAGCCTCAAATTACTATGTAGGATGGCACAACACTGATAGTTCCATTGATTTATAATGGAGCTGAAAAATGGGCACAAACTAGAAAACGTAAATTCATAGTTGATGAGTATGGAAATATTCGATATCCATTAATATCATTTAGTAGAACTTCTATAGCGTATCATGACCCAAGACATGTTAATAGAATATGGACTAACATTACGAGACATTTTGTTTCTATTGAAAATAAATATTCTAAATAGCGACCATTTAATTTATAGGATGCCAATTCAGCTGGACATGTCACTTCTAAACCAATGGTTCAAATTATGATACCGATCGATATATCATGTCGGTATGACTTTCAAATATATACTGATTCATGGCAAGATATGAATTCTATATTGGAATCTTTCATGTTATATACTAATAGATGGTGGATACTTGATAGACACCAAGCTAGAATACAAGTTATGTAGTATTCTAATGCAACATAGATTCACTAGGGTGAACAAAGATTAATTAGAACTTAGTTCTCAATCGAAACTCTTGGCACATTATTACCCGACGTATATCAGCCCCATGCAGTTATAGATGATAGAAAGATAACAAAAATTAAGGTTAGAGAATTGTAAAGTGTAATTAGAATTAATAGTGATGAGCTATGTAATCAATAACATAAAAAACAAAAAATAGGAGATATTATGAAAATTGATGAAAAATATTCAAATCGTATAATTTAGTTGACCAACAGTACTGAAAGAGCAATACGCAAATTGGGGTTCACTGAATACAATTTAAAATTATTAAATAAAGAAAAATAGTCTTTATTGCAAATGTTATAGTAGTATTCAACATAGAAAGAAGCAGTTATAGCAGAATTGTCAACTCAATATGGATAGGGATACTTAAATCCAGATACTTGGGAATTTACTAAAAAATAGTAGGAAGTGCCCAAAGACATTTAAAGCAGGAGAATTAATTAATGAAAGAATATTTAAGCCCTGGAACATATATTGAATAGAGAGATCAATCATTCTTACCTACAACCGAAGGTAGGGATTCTACCGCTGTATTCATCGGGGGATTTACAAAGGGAAAGGCATTCTTGCCTATGCTAATTAAAGATGGTCCAGATCTAATAAAAAAGACTGGATAGCCTAATGGAAAATTGTATTCACAATATGCAGCTTTAGAATATAGTAAATATGCTGGAGATTTTTGGGTACAAAGATTATTATGGACAGGTGGATATAAGTCTGATGCATTAGTAATATATGGAAAAACTGCGTCCGCTGCGACCACTGGAGATGTATTAGCAATATTGGCATCTTCAAATACTGGATCCGAAGATAACACATTGACTCTCGAATAGATAACTGAATGCGAAGGATTATCAGCTGATGCAAGATTGAAATATGAAGTTACGGGTGGATGTGCATCAGGTTCTGCAACAGTAGCTATGTCTCTCTCTAGAGACCAAATATTAAATATTAATCAAGTCATCAGCAGTAATCCATATCAATTATAGAGTCCAGTTTATTTATATTCCAAAATGACTGACACTGGATCTTTATCAATCTACGAAACCATATCTATAGTGCATTCTCCGGATCTATTAAACTTTTAGGGTTCTGATTATAAATCTGCCGTTACACCCTGGATTACAGATGAACATGGATCAGAATTATTTAGATTTGTTCATTTATCTGATGGAACATATACGAACAAAGATGTTAAAGTTCAAATAAAGAATATTACAACTGCATCAAATTCCAATCCTGCATATACTAAATTCGATGTAATTGTTCGACAATATAATGACACATAGCGTAGACCTATAGTTTAGTAGGCATTTTATGATTTAAATCTAGACCCTCAATCAATTTCCTATATTGGAAAGCGCATAGGGGACATCTATACATCTTATGATGTTACGAATAAAAAATTAATAATCAATGGTGACTATAAAAACAATTCTAACTTAATTAGAGTGGAGCTTGGATAGTCAGTTAAAAGAAATATGATAGGTATTTTGACTAACATAAACCATTGTCAAAAAATCCCTCTATGGTATGAAGATGCAACTAATTATGAAGCAGACTATCCAGATGAGTACATTTATACAGCATCAAGCTCAACTGCGGGTGGGTATGATGTAAGTAAATATAGTATTCAACAATTATCAAATCCTTCATCTGGTAGTACTATTCCAGTTGGAACCTAGTTGATTGCATTTGAATGTAATAATTTCATGATACCATTCTATGGTGGATTTGATGGAAAGAATCCTTCTAGTGGATATTAGACAGATGAAAACACCCTTATGGGATTTGATATGACTAATGCCAACTCGGAAGGGGTTAAATCATATAAGCTTGCATTGGACATGATGATAAATACTGATGAATTCGATATTGATTTGATATCAATGGCGGGAATTACTCTTGAATCTTAGGGTAAGAGATAGGTATTTAGATATGCTCTTGAAGATATTTGTTAGGAGCGAGGTGATTGTATTGTTACAGGTGATCTAACCTAGACTGATAATAGAAATTCAGAACTAGCATAGACATTACTGTAGCCATTCGATTCTTCTTATGGGGCAGTATACTTCCCATCTGTAAAATATTATGATGGATATACTAGAACTTATCCTGTATTACCTGTAACTACATTAATTCCGTCGGTCATTGCATATAATAAAAAATATGGGTTACCACACTATGCTCCTGCAGGTATCGATCGAGGCACTCTTAATGTCATTCAAGCTACATCTAAATTAACTAAGGCAGAAAGAGATACTTTATATAAATTGCGTGTTAATCCTATAGCTTCATTTGCAGGAACTGGAACAGTAGTTTGGGGTCAAAAGACTTTACAAAAGGCTGCATCTGCACTTGATAGAATCAATGTAAGATTTTCAGTTAATCAAATAAAGAAGTGGTTGGATAGATATGGTAAATATGTACTGTTCAATAATAACACTACAACATTAAGAAGCATTTTCTCTCTAGGTGCAACTACATATTTAGATTCATTAGTTGCAAATGGGGGATTATATGAATATAAATTCAAGATGGATGATTCCAATAATACACCTTAGGTTATTGATCGCAATCAATTAGTAGGAACATTATGGATCAAGCCCACTAAGACTACAGAATTTATAGTGATTCAACTTAATATCGTTAGAACCGATGCAGTACTTTGATATAACGAGGAGAATAAATAATGACTGATTATTCAAATGAAATGCTAGCTGGGCAAAACTATATAGCAAAGACTAAATATTTATTTCTAGTTACTATAGACGGTATAGAAAAATATTTAGCTACAAAAGCTACTCGCCCAACCCAAACAGTCGCTGAAATGCAATTAAACTTTTTAAATATGAAAAGATGGCAAGGTGGTAAGATAACTTGGTAGCCTATAAATGTTACCATCACTGATGCGTACACACCATCAGGAGCCCAACAAGTTATGGCTTGGTTAAGATCTAAACATTAGCCTCTTACTGGAATGGACGGTTGGCCAACTAATTATATGAAAAAAATGGAAATATAGCTTCTTGGACCCGACGGTAGTTCTCAATAGAAGTGGACTATATATAATGCTTGGATTCAAAATGCTGAATATGGCGATCTTGATATGTCTGATGAATCTACTCCTGTGTAGATAAATCTTACATTAAGATATGATAAGGCTGTGCTGTAGTATTAATATAAGTATATAGAGAGGGTGGTGTTGTATAAAACTCACCCTCTCTCTTTAATATAATAATTAAATTAAATAAAGGATAAGATAAATAATGAACGACACTCGTAAGAAATTGATGTTAAAGCTGTTAAAATAGTTTAAGCAAGATATATCATAGTACTCATCTGCTTATGCAGGCACTGCGGATCTTTTAGTTTCCGATTTGGTATAGGATGATAATAAATTTTCAGACTTATATTCTGAAATCAATATGTATATTTCATTGCTAACATCAGATGATGTAGTAAGTGTGACCGATCTGTTAAATGTGCTAGACACAATATAGGATCTATATAAATCCTCTAAGCTTTTGCAGAACTATATTAAAAAGAATATTAGTAATTAATCTGTGGCAGTTGGGTATAATATGAAAGTGTAGAACTCTACTCTAAGAATAATAAACTCTCTCATATAGAAGTTAGAGAATATCAACATGATCACATAGACTAAGTCTGACGATGAATTGCAATAGTAGTATGGTGATATAATAAAATAGACCAGCACCCATTATATGATATATAAATCTCCACTTAAAACAATCTCTGGAAGTCCAAAAAGATTATCAGAATTTATGACATATTTAAATAATATAATTTTTAATTCTGATGATCTAAAGGTCGGTGATTAGATTTAGGCGGCTACTAAAGTTAAGATGAAACAAAAATTACAAAAGTGAAAAATGAAAAATGATTAAATTAAAAAAATTGATATTTGAATCATCAATGGATAGAAATCTCACTAAAGTTTTGAATGTATGCATACGGTTCTTTAAGACGATATATACCAACAATATTAGCATAGGGGCTATGTCTAAATTATCTATTGGTGAATTGTCCAAGTTTGCAAAGTACATCCAACGATATGATCATAAAGCTCCACATTCATATGGTCCAATAACACACGAAGATATAACTGGAACGAGAATATACATATTATAGAATGGATAGGAACTCACCGATATCGTACAAATTGTAATATAGGATCTCGGTGATTATTGGTACTTCTATAACACAGACTCTCCAGAGAAAAATATATCGATGTATGATTTATTATACACTATTTTTGATGGACAGCATAAAAACTATATTAAAGATATGGTATTATAATTGAAGGAGTCAATTATTTAAAATGGCTAGACATAATAAAACTTAGTTAATGACATTGATAAAGTCCTCTAAATCACCTGTGCACTTAAAAAATATAAAATAGTCTGCTGAATCCAAGGACGTAAGTGATGCAATTGATTAGATTGCAAACTTATAGTGGCTTGATAAGGACTATTTAAAAAGTGAAGAATGGCTAAAACGTGATAAACCTGAACTAGCAAAATATATGTCAGCTTTTGCACATTAGCATATGGCTTTGGTTTCCTAGGAATAGGCTTAGGATGGATGCTTAACACTTGAACATATATTCACTCTATATAATGCGTACGCTTCAACTCATAAACTATTCATGCATGATAAGAATTATTCAGCATTTTATTATGCACTGCAATGGATCATAAATGAACATGAAAATTAGAATCACTATTACCAATAAAGGATAATACACAAAATGTGACACAATAAGTAATTTCAATATAATAAATGAGGAGACCAAAATCTCCTCATTTTACATATATACAGATCATCTCTCAATAGGCAATAGATTTCATATATTTTATCATATTCTCTCTAATTCCCACACAGCTGTCTCTAAATTTCTTCTTTAAGCTTTTCTACGCACCAATCATGATATCGTCTTCAGACAATCCTAAAGAAGCAAGTTGTGACTATTTTGCTGTTTTGATGAACCGTCTAATCAATTTTGAATTCTTTTCACTCATATCTATCCTCTTTATTTTTCCAAAGTCTATACAACTTGGTTAATTGTTAATAAGTTCGCATACTTCTATCTTAATTGTCCCTTTTTAGGGGTATATCTACAATAATCGGGAACGAAGGTTTTCTAAAATAATTTGTCGGGCTATATTTTATAAACATATATTCCATACTTCTGCTATGTCCATTTCTGATTAACACTAAATTTACTAGCATCATGAAACATACTAAATCCACCTTTAACATCGATGTAAATATAATCATCAAAATCACTAGTGTATTTAAATATAGATATGAATGATGGAGGTATCTTGTCTTTATTAAATAAAACAATATAGTCAGCTGTATACACATGTGGTCTTAATAATGATTTGCCATTATATTTAGATCCCTAGTATAATACAAATGACTATGGATGATATGAAAACTATTTTAATATACCAGCCTATTCACACTACTAAAGCCAGCAATATACAAAGATCTACTCATTACTATCAAATTGCAGACCTTTATAACTGAATATTTGTTTGGGTTTTGATTCCTTCATTTCTTAGTTGGATTAAATGGGTCTACTATAGATCCACATTTAACACATTCATATAGCATCACAGGAGCTACTGCATCACTTTGTAAGTTAGGATCTTCAATTGGGGTTATTTTCTTTAATAGATATACATCTGTAAATCTATATCCTCCGCATTTATTACAATTAATAAATGATTTCAGATAGTCCGTCTAAACACTAGCACTATCTTTAGTTCCATTTGGATTATTAAACTCGATGATTTTACTCATACACACTCCTTATATTTAATATTGTAATTCAAATATATTTTTGATTGTACTTAATATTACAGGTTCGACATCATCTGATTTATTCTATCTATACTGATTTATCAAATCAGTTACAATTATATCAGAACCATTATCTGTACAAAAATACTTATTAAATGTAGATTCATCATTTATAATGCCCACTAAATCATAATTATTATCGACTATGATTATTGATTCGGGGCATATCAATTTAAACCCACCATCTGTATAATACTAAACATGATCACACATTAAACAATTACATGTAGAACATTGCATAGTGCCCAAATCCGCACTTCTATAATGATATATATTAGGTTTATTTTCTACTAGCTACGATGTATTCGTTTTATATAGATTTTTACTATAGATCTTTTTCATTAAGAAACTCCTGTAATTGTTAATTTAAAATGCCTTAAGCTTAACGCTGGATCGGGCGACGGGAATCCTGTGGGAACTATGAAGCATCTAAATTCCCGATTAATAGACTTAACAAAATCCACAGGGGCATTAATATCAATCTGTTTAAAATTAAACCCATCTAGATTTATATTAATACGATCATACACATAATTTGAGTGACCTTCAATCGTATTAAACTTCTTCGGAACCCATGCGATATAGCTATGTCCATTATTGATTAATTCTTTAATTTTTGAATATTGAGCCTTATTTATAGAAACATATCTTCTTGCCACAATAACTCCTTTATTTTATATTATCTATTATTGAGTGATATAAAGTGTGCATATCACTCTAAATTGATGTACATTTAATATTTTTTAAGATCTTAATAATCATGTTTATGTGTTCTGTATCGAAATAAACATCATTTGCGATCTAGCTCTACATATTGGTATACAATTTATATATAGCATTAACGGGTAAATTTGAAAGTGTCTTAAGCTAGTCAAGCTATTCTAATAAATATTTAGAACACTATCTATTAGAAAAAACGTGACTGAAATTAAAATGCTATCTATCTATTATATATTTGATTAAGTCTTTTAGGTACTCAAGTTTAAAATTAGTCTACATTCATAGATCCTCCAATTAAATGATCTCCAAAGAACCTATTATAAATCTGAATATTGAAACCTTCTAAAATCTATTTAACATTATAATTAATTGAACCGTTAAGTAGATATGCACTAGATGAATTGATTATGACATAATTTGTAACTCCAAATGCTGATAAAATTACATCTAAAACATCCTAAGTCATATACTTCATGCATAAATCTAAGACCGCCTCTTCTAAATTATTCTAATTTATATAGTCACTATCTGCGTCGATATTCGCCTTTAGAATGTCATATATAAACTTTAGAGCATTAAGCTTTTGGTGCTCTACTATAATTGAGTTCATTTAATAGATACCACATCTTATCATTATTGTTATTATTCATTATCTAATTAAATTGTTGCTATGTGCGTACATCCACTATTACCAGACCCTCACTATTTGCAACATCAACACAAAATAAATGCTATCCCCCATGTAGAGTGGACCACTATACAAATTCTAATGGTCCAACTCCATAATTTATCAAATACTACATTAACATATCCATGATTATAATTATTGCCTAGTCGAAGAAATTCTCAAATTATTAATAATATTTTGTTGAGCAATTGCTTCTCTAATACTCTTTCTCATAATATGATTGCTAATATAATTGGTGGCAGTGGCATAAAGTCCCCACAATGTATCCTTCTTGACGTCTTCACGCTTATCAATCATATATTTTTCAAGAATATGATCATAATGTTTGATGAACATGGAATTAAATCCGAGCTTTTTAAGAGTTTCCATGTGCGATGTCTCGAGCTTAATAAATTGCATTCGTTCAATAGATTCATTTAAATCTTTAAATTGTTGCATGGCAGATTCAAATAATTTCTCAAATTGCAGTCTTTTAATTGCAGAGGGTGTATGAATGACCTTTTCCAAGCCATATGATTCTCCAATCAACATACCATTCCCGCACTTAAATCTATATGCTCCAAATAGAATACCAGCAGCTAGCGTTCCATCAGTCGAATTAAATACATCGATGCTTGGTGAGACAGGTGATCCATCGATATCAACACTTACACCGTTAAGAGTCAACACCCCATAGATTTTATTAGATCCAGGACGCTGATCAACATATACTTTAGATATATCATATTCAATTGAATTATCATTTAAAACATCAAAGACATTCTTAAATAGATCTTCATGCTGGACTAATGAATATCTATCAGATAGAATATTTATGACCTTATTGTCACTGTTAAAATCCTCATATGAAATTCCGTCATAATTTGACTTCACTTCCTGTCCAGTGCGACATGATGCATAATATTTTTCATACGCAGAGTCTTTAGTTACTTCACTAAGATTAATCAATTCTGCCGTTGATGCAGATAGAATATTATTAAATGTATCCAAATCTACATTTGTCAATTGAGTGGACACATTCTTCATAGCAGCATTAACCGCTTTAATGGTTTTACCTTCTTTCAAATTCGTTTTCATACTTTCACCTTTTATAATTTTATTTGGTTAATCTTCTATAACAAACACATCTTTATATTTGATTCTAAGAGCCTCTAAATCAATTGACATAAAAGTGTGCAGAACGTCAAATAGTCGTTTAGTTATAATCCTAATGGGTAGCTTGTTTTCAAAATGATGTCGCATACCTCTATATTCGATTGTATTATATATAGTACTCACTGTATATAATAGTTCTTTTGAATCATAGGTGTCATCCACTAAATATTGACCTTTAGATTTAATCTGTCGATTGATTGAATAATAGTATTTCTGTCGACATCTAGAATAGTCAGCATAGTTAGAATTATCCATACTATGACCTAATAAGGCTCTATACTTACTATCATATCCACACTTCAAAAACTCATATAATGTCATATAGTGATCTTTTAAATCAGCACCTTTACGAGAATAGTGGATGTGGATAGAGCATGTATCATTTGATGTAACAAGATTATTAAGATCAACAATTAACCTTTCAACTTTAAGTTCATTCGTCTTTGACACTCTCAGCTTCTTGGTTTTAATCTCATACCCTAATTCAAATATTCCAGTTGGAATGATAGATGGATCTCTAAACAGATAATGAGGATTCTCATCATTCGCTAGTAGTATATCTTTATGCTTTATCAGCAAGTTCAAAAGCTGTTCCAACTTAGCGAATGATGTGGTCAATTCCACTTCAACTCCAAAATAATAAATGGGATTCTTCATCATCACAACCTATAAATCATTTTTGAACTTATTATAGCTCCCTTTAGAAAAAAGGTATATTATTTATTAAATATATTGTAAAGATACTTTCTTGAGTTATACCCATGACATGTAGCTGCAATAATAGACCGAGAATGTCCACTACAATCTCCTATAAAGATCTCTCTATCAGTATTCTTCATAGTCATATTGTAGAATTTTGCCTACACCCCATATATTAAATTGTCCCTAAATAATACAGATGGAACATTTTCTCCCAGTTTATTCAAAAACTCTAATATGGCAGTGTGTGTTTTAGTAGGAAATACAAATGATAGATCTCCTAATATATATTTAGACTAATCCAATGTTGGAATTACTCTGAATAATTTCTTAGTACGCTTCTTATCCATAAAGTCTCCTAAAGTTTGCAAAATGACTTTGTCTCCACCTGCTAATAAGTTAGCCATCTGGGAAATACTCTTTCCGAATAAGACACTATCATTAAAAGGCTAAGTGAATGTGTGAGATACTAGTATGGCAAAGTTGGTATTGTTGGATGATTTGGTATTAAATGCATGTCCATTAACAATCTTTATTTGATCCCCAAGGACATCCACATTCTCCATTGAGACGAATCCATGAGGATTATGGCAAAAGGTTCTTACCATCATATTGTTAGATGTTTTATATTTGATTTTCCATTCATATAATTCCTAATCTAACTTTTTAATATCTGGAAAGTTAGATGACAACTAAAACCTGACACCCAAATCGACTTTAGTATTATTCTGAATGTATCTTTCATCGTTTTTAAATTGGTTTAGTAGAGTTGTGCCACGACGCCCAACGGCATATATGACTTTATCATACGCTGATAAATCAAAGTCTGGAGTCACCTTGGTATTAAAGTTAAATCTAATATATGGTACATTAAGATTACTCTGAAAATATCTAATCAACTTAACATTCAAATCTTGCAACTGATCTGTTCCCAAATGTTTTATGTATTGCGGAACAACATACAAACCATTCTAATAGAATTCATGATACTTGCTATGTATATCATTTATCTTATCTATGGTCTATTTTGTAATATTATTCAAGTCTGATTTGTTCAGAACTGATAAATAGAAATTTAATATATATAATTGAGTATCTAAAGGCACATATGTATCCGTACCAGAATACTCACCTAGCACTAATTTACCATCATATTGCAGGCCACTATTGCCATATTTATTTTCATCAAAGATATCTATCTGAATATCATGCAGCGATGGAGTATCTTCAATCGCCTTCAATAATCCAAAGGTAGCTTGTCCGCATCCTATAATTGCAATCTTCATAGTATATTCCTCATTGCATATATATTATCCATTGTATAATCCCCATGTATATGCAACTAAATATTATCGTTGAAGTCACTAATGTCACAATCTCCGACAGACTGACTTTCAGTCCAAAGATCCAAGAAAATATTGACATTACAATTCCGACAATACAAAGACCAGCTAAGATGGCAGATAAGGCTGCCGAAATCATTAATAATCTTAATCCTAATATTACGGGGTTCATATATTACTCTCCAAGTTTAATTTGCTAATGTGCTATTTATCCTATACCGATAAATCATTATATTTTGGAATTTTTACATTCAATATTATAAATAGTGATCCAGACTGATCATAATATGATAGTCCCAAGTCTTTCATCTATATTATAGATTTATCTTTAGATCCCTATGGTATAACTATATCGATAACTTCATCATTTATATAAGATAGAGGTATTGTGTCGCCAATAATTGCTTGTTTAATATTAATATCGAGATATTTAATAATATGACGACCATCGATTTTATAACCCCACTATTCTGGATCACACACCACTTGTGCATATATAGTATTAAGATTATCTTGATATAATACCATTGACGCATTATTAGGACATTGTTTTGGGATCTTCAGGTGGATATCTTTCTATTCTACTATATATTTATTCCCAGAGCAAACATCACATGGATCAGTTATGATCCTTCCACTTTGCTTGCATTTCGCACACCCAACCTGTTGTTGTATAGTCATTGGTCCAACTTTTTGAATTATAGTTGTAACACCACTACCATTGCATGACTAACAAATTTTATCGGGATTATCTTTATTTTTAGAACCCAGACCCTCGCAGTGCCCACAAAGAACATATACGGGTATATTTTGTACATTAATAGTAGCACCCATAAACAATGATCTAATATCGACCTTCACTTGATAATTCTTAGTATTATGCTATTGACGAGGTTGATTTGAGGTGTGCATATGAGTCCTACTAAAGCCATTGAACATACCACCAAATATATCAGCAAAAATATCTCCAGGGTTAAATCCATTAAAATTAAATGAATGATCATCATAGGGGCTATACCCTCTAGTATCATACTATGATCGTTTATCTGGATTAGATAATATCTCATACGCCTAAGATATCTCTTTAAATTTCTATTCTGCCTATGCGTCCTTATTCTTATCTGGGTGATACATCATAGCTAACTATCTATATTTTCTTTTGATCTACTAAGGTGTAGCACTTTTATCTAGACCCAATGATCCATAATAATCTTTCATATTGGAAACTAATACTCCTTTATTGATATACGTATATTATAACAACAATGCATAAAAAAATGGAGGACAATATCCTCCATTGTATATTTTAATTTATGTTATTAATTAATCATCCATAACTTCAAATTCAGCATCGATTGGTCCATTATTAGATGATGCTGAATCTTGCTTTGACGTCTGCTGTGGACTCTATGTAGTATTGGATTGTTGTGCATAGAGTTGCTATCCAACTTTAGATAATGCCGACATTAGACTATTATATTCATTCTAATATTGATTAGATGTCTTGAATGAATCGATATTCTATTTTGCATTTGATATGGCATCCTTAGCAATAGCTAATGTATCTTCTGAAACTTTGCCCTTAGCAGCCTAAATTGTACTTTCACCTTGGAAAATAAGTGCTTCTAACTTATTTTTATTTTCAACTATCTATTTCTTTTGCTTATCTTCTTCAGCGTGCAATTCTGCATCCTTAACCATTTGATCAATCTAATCAGTATTCAATTGTCCAGATCTATCGATTCTAATCGACTGCTCTTTACCTGTCCCTTTATCCTTGGCTGAAACATGAATAATACCATTGGAATCGATATCAAATGTAACTTCAATTTGAGGGACTCCTCTTGGAGCCGTCGGGATACCAACTAGATCAAATTTACCAAGACTCTTATTATCATTTGCCATGGGGCGTTCACCTTGTAGCACATGAATTGTAACTGCAGTTTGATTGTCTGCTGCAGTAGAGAACACCTGGCTCTTCTTGGTGGGAATAGTTGTATTACGATCAATAAGAGGGGTTAATACTCCACCCATAGTTTCAATCCCGAGAGATAGAGGGGTGACATCCAACAACAATACATCATTAACACTGGAATCGCCAGATAATATCCCTCCCTGAATTGCTGCACCCATTGCAACGATTTCATCAGGATTAAGAGATTTATTTGGCTAAATGTTAAAATAGTTTTTAATTGCCTATTGTACAGCAGGGATTCGAGTAGATCCACCAACCAATAACACTTCATCTATATCTTTGTTTGATAGTTTAGCATCTGACATAGCTTTTTTACATGGTTCAATAATGCGAATCAATATATCAGACAACATACTTTCAAATTTAGCTCTTGATAAATCCATACTAATATGTTTTGGACCTGTAGAATCAGCCGTTATGAATGGTAAATTTATACTAGTGTTGACCGATCCAGACAATTCTATTTTCGCTTTCTAGGCTGCCTACTTAATCCTTTGCAATGCCATAGGATCCTTAGAAATATCTATCCCTTCAGATTTTTTAAATTCAGTAACGATCCAATCCATAATTAATGAATCTATATCATCCAATGTGTTATCGTCAAGTTCTTTATCTTGACATCTATAAATTTCTTTATAGTTCAGACTATATCTTAATTATCTTTTTTCTATTTGCAATTATCTAAGTGCCATCTTTTAAGATTTCTAATTCCACAGGATTTTCCACAATGTGGACAAGTACCAGTTTCCAAACAAGGATGTTGTATATTTAATTTTCTACCAAAATTAACCCCAACTAGCTATCCAGAAACCCATCTTTGGTCATCCTTTAAAACAGATAATAAATTTCCATCTTTGTCCTTACATGAAATATATCCAGATCGGACACCAACCACTTCACCTGTTTTCAATCTGGGATCTGTTTTTAAAATGTTAAAACAGATACCATTAATATCTTTAACAGCCGTGTATCCTTTTGTGATACCCATTAAGTTGCCAGATAGTAATCTATCATCCATAACATCAACTACAAAGATTTTATCATGCTCATCTTTAACCACCGTCTTACCTTTTGTATGCCCAACATATAGTTCTCGATGTTCATCAAATACCTATTTATTTATGTGCACGATATCACCATCAAGATTTTTTGCAACAACTTTACCAACAAATGACTATCCTTTAGAACCTATTCCGCCGCATTGCACATTATATGTATCACTTCGTTTGATAAAATCTTCATTAACAATTTTTGATTCCATTAAATATGCATCTTCCTCATTATCAAACTAATATAGAATTTCTCTTTTAAAATTAGATTTTCCATATTTTTTAATGGCTTTATTTATATAGATACCAGACCCAAAATAAGAATCTAATTCCATATTTGCAGAAGAATGCTTACCAATATAAATTTTATTATTAATGATATTGGTTGTCTTATAGATGTAATACTTTTTTGTCATAATTATATTTCCTTTAATGTGTGTCTCAAACACAATTTAAATTAGGTGGGTAAGACTGATTAATTATGAATATCAATCATTAGATTGAGACTCTAATTTTTCCCCACCTTAAATATAATTATTATACTATATATTTTTAAACACTTAAATAATCACTCTATATACTGGAAAAATAATTTGCCGCACTCTTGTCACTTTACCATCTTTTATTCTTTATTAAAGAACAGTCAGACTCCATGTGTTAGTCGTTGAACCTTCCCACTATTTCTAATAGGCTTGGCTGCTGATTGTCCAATATCAATTGTTTTAAAGCATTCACACTCATCGTTTCCAATCATGTTGTAGCCAATTGATCTCTCAGGAGTTTCCAGCAATTCACGGCATTTTTTAATTAGGAGGCAATTTGATATTTACCACCCAAATGGTTATCTCCACTCGTGCTAATTACTTCTATAATACCCTAACTAATGTCCAATATAGATACATCATGAGTACCAGAACCAAAATCTACTATAACAACTTGACCATTCTTTTTAGACTACAATCCATATGCTAGAGCTGCAGCAGTTGGTTCGTTTATGATTCTCAACACATCGAGTCCAGCAATTCTCCCCGCATCTTTAGTTGCAGTTCTTTGATCATCTCCAAAATATGCAGGAACTGTTATCACTGCTTGGGTGACCTAACATCCTAGATAATCTTCCGCTGTTTGTTTCATCTTACTGATAATCATGGCGGAAATTTCTTGTGGGGTGAAATCTTTATTATCCACATCGATATGGATTCTAGCTTGACCCCTAGAATCTTTAACAATTTTATATGGAACCTTTTCAGCTGAAGCCTATGTATAGGAACATCCCATTAATCTTTTAATGGAATATATTGTGTTGTTTGGATTAGTTATAGCTTGTCTTCTAGCTAGTTGTCCAACTAATCTTTGTCCATCCTTTGTAAATCCTACTATAGATGGAGTGGTTCGAGTTCCTTCCACATTTTGTATAACTTTCGGGGATCCTCCCTACATAATTGCCACACAACTATTTCCTGTGCCTAAATCAATTCCAATTACTGGACTATTCATATTGTTTCACTCCTCCTTTGAGCTAGTTTATATCATTATCTCTATTAGACGATAATAATTTTATATATAGTACAACCACATATTTTTGATATATCAAATTAATATAATTAAACACGCTTTTCAATGATTTCATATTCCTTAATATCCATATCAGATAACCAATGACTGGCATCAAATAATGGACATTCATCTGGGATCCCACCACACAATACTCGCAATTTGCAATCACGATATTTACAATCTTGACACTTGTTGATTATAATAATCACTTTTTTCATATTAGTCTCCTTTAAATTTGTATTATATTCCGATTAAATTAAAAGCTTCATAATTATTTTACATTATTGAGAAAATGATTCTATCTTCATATACTTCATTATAAATGTTAAAAAGTCTTGATCATATTGACCTAAATCATATTCATCACGATAAATGACCTTCTTAATACCGCATTGTAATAGATTCTTCAAGCAATGTTGACAGGGGAATAATGTGCAATATAGTGTAGCCCCATCTATAGGAATGCCGTTCTTGGCAGCAAACATTATTGCATTCATTTCCGCATGTATTTCATGAATATCCGACCATCTATGATGATGCTATCTCCAAAGATTATCTTGCACCATCCATTGTTTATCTTTGAAATGCTCATCACAATTAATATAATCACTTGGAGTACCATTGTATCCCATTGATATGATTCGTTTATCCTTAACTATTACACATCCAACTTTCTTGGATATACATGAAGATTCGGCACTGGTTCTTTCTGCTACATCCATGAATAGCTTGTCTTTCTTAGTCGTCATTTAGTCTCCACAGGTGGTAAGGGATACACACTATCAAGAATTCGATTAGCCACAGCCTGAGATTCCATTATTATGGGTACTCGTAATTCCTTTTCAATCGCCTTTGACATTAACTCCAACATAGTCTTACGATCCATGTACCGTTTCATTTCCTTGTAAATAAGCTCTTCCACCATATGCTTGCTTTTCCTGATCGTATCAGCAACTAAGCCTTTTGTTGCTTCCTTTAGCTCATCTCTAATTAATCTTTCAATCTGCGACTTAATGATATCCATCGCATAGTCTCTAAGTTCCTTGTTATCTTCAAGAGTTAATTGTAGTTTCATTCCTCCTCCTGTGCCTTCAGCAAGCCTTCTACAAGCTCGCGAGTTTCTTTGTCGAGGGCGGAGAATTTTATCACGCTGTAATTGCGGTCCATATCGGGACTTGAGTGCCGCATTGAAAAGTAAGCAGGATCACAAGACTTCTTTATTGTCCCGCTCAGGCATCCGATTTTGACAACAACCTCGGACGGCTTGATCTTGCTTAGACATGAGGTATATGGATACACAATAATTCCAGATAGCGTCTTGCACAATGTCCTCTCATCGCCAGATGCTTCTATTATTCGCAGGTATGTGTCAATATCATACCTTACCCAATCCCCGACCTTAAAGGTGGGCTCTGGATTAGGCTGCTGTCTGCTGCGTAACTCTTTTTCGGTCGCGTCAAAAAACTCCAGTTTCAAAAAACAACTACCACAATGTGGCTCTTCCTTTGGCTCTTTGTAGATTTGCCAGCCTGTCTTTGCCATGCAGCGAACAAATCCCTCTTTGGTATAGTATGTTTCTTGAAATTCCCCCTCAGCAGGATGAGAGACAGGTATCCTAAGCATAAGCATCTGCCACGCCCATTCTGCTGTGCCTTCGGGTGCGAGAGGCTCGGTGTGGATGATGTCTTTTTCTCCTGCAAGTGCATTGTGATTTTTACCATCCCATCCAAAGCAATCCATCCCGCCAATATCGCTCTTACACATAATAGGGCAGGGGCGGTCATAACTAATGCTGTCCACCTGCACATACTTCCCATCCCTGCGCTGGCACAAATCCCCTACCTTAGCCTCAGCCAGCAGGGGCTTCGGCTCGGTGTAGATTTGCCAGCCATTCTTGTGAGCCCCATTGAGCCATGCGTCAATAGACATATAGTCCACCCAACCACATCTTACCTCACGCATGATTTTGGATGCATGCTTGCAATATATGATTGATGGGAATTTCTTGTGACATACCATTTTCCCCTGCATCAGATGATGCAGTGCCCACTCAGCAGAGCCTTCTTTGACAGGTTTGACGTGTGTTCCGATGATTTCAAAGCGAGAATGGTGAGTTACTATCAATCCATTTTCAATAACAACATTTTTGTTGCTAACAAAGCTATCTATTACATATAATTGGTGAAGACAGCTAATAAAACTATTCTTGTTATTGCGACCCATCGGGCTATCATCTTGTATTAATCTCACCAGACATGGCATTTCTGCATCTGATGTTAATGGCACTGGCTCTTCCAGCATTAGGAAAAGCATGTCGTTATGTTTTTCAAATCTCATTGTGTTCTCCATTTTCATTTCTGTATCCTCATCTATTTCCTTAGTCCCTATGAATTCTCTTGAAGGTTCACCAGGTCTCAAGGAACTATTAAAGAAATCAATTAAATGCATTCCCAATGTCTCAGGGTAAGTAAGCGTAGAAGCATTGATTTTACGAAATACCATTAACCAAGCACTAAATTTAGATGCGTGAGGAATTAGTAAAGATGCATTGTCACCACTGTAATCTATTTCTTCTGAATCTTCTCTAACTCTACCATCAGGATAGCGTTTGTAATAATATAGTATAAACTTCTTCATGTCAATTCTCCCACACTTTCTTTTTCATTTAAACCTCTACTATCTCAATGAATCCTTCATCGATGTAGGACTGTATGACGGGATTGACTTTCTCTTTGTAATCGCCATCTCCCACTATCATTTGAAGTGCCTGCCATGCTGCACCTCTATTAGACCACACACGCTTATACCCTCTATATGTATCCTTACGAATATACTTACCATCAATCTTAATTTGGTAGACTGTCCGTCTAGGCATTTCATGATCTTTAGCGTATTTAATTAACTGTTGTTTAGTTCTCATATTATCCATTCTTTTTTATTTTATCTAATGTGTCAGCGACACTCTTATCCGTTCTAAATTCGGAGAATATAGGAAGATACAGGCTATGGTTCCCATCTGCGTTCTTAATAATCTGATTGTATTTAACTGTAATGATAGTGTCGTTGACATCACTTGCCTTAATAGATTTTCGTAGTTCATCAGAATATCCACTACCAACATCCACCTTCAATAATCCGTCTTCAGATTCGCAACTAAGTGCACCTAACATGGTTTCATACTTACTTCCAGGTTTGCCATACTTATACCCCACAACCTTAAGATCAGCTTCTTTAACATCTTTAAATTTAATCCAATCTTTACTACGTTTACGCTTATATGTGTGATATGGAGTTTTAACGATAGACCCTTCAAATCCTCTCTCTATGAAGTCATTAGTGATTTGAACGGCACCCTCAGCTGTTGTAGCTACATATGTTTCTATAACCTTTAAATTTTTAAAATTATTAATGTTATTAATTAACTTATAATATCTATTCTCATATGTAACATCATTCGAATTATTTTGAAAATCTTCAAGAGATACCATATCCCAGACTATAAAGGAGAATCGTTCAACTTCATGCTCAGGCAGATTCTTTTTCATTATTAGACCATTACTATATTGTCTATCTGCGTCACTTCCATCTTCATTTTCAATAATTATTTCACCGTCAAGAATGAAATCTTCGTTAACACAATAATTTCTAATTGTTAAAATACTATTCTTCAATAATTTATGTCTGGATAGATTTTCTATTTCTTTGCCACTGCGTGCATAAAATTCAACAGAATCGTTCTTACATATTGCAATGCATCTCTTTCCGTCTGACTTCTTTTGCACATACACCCACTCGTTATCTTTCAACACTTGATCCAAGGGAATTCCTGCATCAGCTAGCATTACATCGAAAGTCGGAATTAAATCAGGACAAATCTTATTTATAGAAGTTGTATTAATGCCCATCTTAAGATCTCGATTCAAAACAAGGATAAGAACCTTTGAGATTTGGGCTGGAGCGTGCTGGATAAAATTAGAAACTTGTTCAATCGCAAGATTACCTGTCACTTTACGATTGCGTAGATCATCTAACAATTCGAACATTGCTTCAAACGTGCCTATCGTAGACCATGCACCAGACTTAACTTTAGGAATCTTACGAATATAATAGTTATAAAAAGGATTATAGGCATAAAACAATACCTGTTTAAAGATATCATCTTTACTATAATCCCGCAATATATCTAGTTTCGCATTAGTTCCTTGAGCTTCTTTAATCTGCTCAATATAATCAATTATATTCATACTAACCTCATTATTTACATATTAATATTATAACAAAATTAAATAAAAAGTATAAAGTATATTTACTACTACCACCAATACTATTTTTTAATCGAGCTAAATCTAATAGTGTATGGTGTCGGAGTATTCTCTATAGAAACACTCTAATATGCACTCATTCTTTGTCTTATTAAATCTTTAATGTAACCTGGAAGATGCCCAAATGGAAATCTCCTATCCAACCACGTAACCCCATCTCCAGTATTAGAAAATATTGCGTCCCTCAATGTGATTGCATAAATCGATATCAAACTCTCGCCATTATTGATCGGATCATACGTGGAGTATATCTACCGCATAAGTTGCGATATCTATGACACTGCATACATAAATGAATTTGTATTGACAGTAAAATTAGAATCTGTTATATATTCATCACTGTTATCCATGTATGTGATTGTATATCTATTTTCCCAAAGAGATGTAAATTCGAATGGTTGTCTATATGATAATAGATTGTCATTAACATTATAATCAATTATCTATGAACCCGAGACGCCTGAATTACTAATTGTTGCATTGCTATATAATACAGTTGTATATTGCAGGGGAACATGTAATAATCTTGAAGATGCATGTGGAATTGTTGATAAATTTAAATAAGAATTCTAAATGTTGACATCATCTAATACATATGCAGTATTCTAATATGCATATATATCAGAGACCTTATCCCATTTAGGTCTATTGGAATATGCAGTTACATAATTAAATTTAGTATTTCCCCCTATGGAAAAATATCCATCAACTAATGAATTATTTATATCAGCATCATCAAATAAACTCGCACCACCTACTATTATACTAGATCCATACACCCAAGCTCGTCCATATATATTAACTTTCCTATACAATGCCTATGTATAATGTGGGATATTCTACTAATTAAAATATTCATTTTTAATAAAATAGGAACTAGTTATGAACTATACACGATACACCATATTATCATCAACTGAGTGTGTGAAAATATTATTCTCAGATTCCATATACATTTCATAATATGACTTGCTAATCGATTCTGTTATATTGATATCATATAACCATGGTGGATATATATACTATTTAATGAATGTCACTGTACTAATTGGGCGGATTCTTCTATATATAGATCTAATGAATCCTGGAGGTGCATCCACCAAGGAGTCATCATATGACTAGTTTATGGCATAATCAAATTGATTATTTAAAGGTAGATATCCATATCCATATGTCGACTAATATCCAGTTCCCAAACCAAAATCAGATGGATTTATTATGCCCATGCCATAGATCTGATTAATATATCCATCATCATAATCTCCAATTTGGGCATTACCAAATATCTATGCATGATCTCTAATATTACTATGTCCTCTTATATTTGCAGCACCATATATACATGCATTACCACCTACATATGATGACTACCTAACTCTTGCATCTCCAAAGACCATTGCCTATTCCCCGACCCAACACTCATCCTTTATCGATAGATTATACTATTTCTATATCCACCCACCTATTGTTCCTGCGGGTATTACTAATCCTACATAAGGATTAGTTGTATATGAAAGTGGTCTTATCTATCGTATACTCTATACTCTATATAGTGTGTAATTGCCGAAGGACTTCGACATGTCAGTTCGTATTTTATATTTATTGTTTGTTGGCATATATTAATCTCCTATAATTATAATTATAAAGCCTAATAGTAATATCGTATAATTTAATTTTATGCATAATATTAGACAGTTTAGATTGGGTTTAAGATAGTGCTAGTTATGGGGAGTAAAAAGTGTCGCATATATAATATTAAGAGATTCAACGATAATCTATATACATTGGTGAAAATTTGATCATTATTGAGAGATGATCTATAGTATGTAAAAAAGAGGTGATTTGAATCACCTCAGATGTTATTTTGTTATGCATATAAAATATTAATATAAAGTTACAGTAGATCCATTGTCGGTCATATGTGTCACATTAATATTGTATTTGTTATTTATTTCACGCACTATCTATGCTAATTTAGCATCATCTACATTGGCAGATAGAGTTGATATGATACCTTTCTATCCATACCTTCTACTAATATTATCTAATTTAAGACAACCAATCTGAGATCCGCCATCTAATATCAAATATACTTTATCTTGTCCATAATAGGTCTCATAAAATGTAATCATCACACACCTCATTATACATTATATATATCTAATCCAGTTATAGTTGAGCCTTCTAAACTCAATTCCAATTCATCCATGGCAACAATAAGTCCAGATGAAAATAATAATTCTAAGTCATTGCCAATATTATTTTTAATTTTATTAAAAAACTCTACAATCACCTTTTTGATTTGTGACATAAAATCCTTTCTAGAGTTAATAATCTTTTTAATATCAAAGAATGATTCATTTATTCTACACATAGTAGTACAATACTATTTAATAATAGATTCAGTTTGCATCTTGAACTATTTTTTAATTTCATCACTAATACTACTTGCAATGATTCGAGTGGAAATATTTGTTGTTTTACCCGCAGTCTTAAATGACACGTTGACTTTAACATTACCAGATAAGGCATTTATCTACTTTGGAGTTATTGAAGTAGCCTTAATTGGAGACCCCTCATTATCTAACACCAAAAAGTAATTTGCAACTGCTTCTGGTGCCCTATTCAAATCTGAAATTAATCCACTAGGGGTAGTAGCAGTGATGGCAGATGTACCTCCAAATTTATACAGACCCGTAGCAGCCTAGAATACTATTCCAAATTTAAATTCAGATGTATTTAATAATTTTGAAAACTACTAATTAATCATAGCGAATGATAATGACGTCTAGAATACAGATTTTAACGATTCTATAACATCAGATGCATATGTTTCATTTAATATTCTCTCCACTATAGTTAAGAATTCATCTTTCGATATCTTGGGTATATCAAACCCCTAAAACGCATTATATTTATTTTCATCAGTCCATAATCTGAAATCAGAAAACTATCTTCTAAATTGATATTTTAAAATATTAGTAATATCTTGAGTATCCGAAGATAACACTCTCTATTTATCAATATACAATGTTTTTGCAATCTTAATATCTTTTTTTGATAACTGATCTAATGAATAAGAATCTACTTTATTAATCATTTTGAATCTAATATCATAATACGATTGCAATATTTGATTTTTATACAAAGTTATATTAGGTATATTAAAAGCTTTAAACTACTTCTATATAGTATTTGTAATCTTTTTAACCAGATCACCATAATAACCTGAATCTTTATATAATTTATCATAATATAATTTTCCTGAATTTAATAACCCTATCGTCTAATCTTTCAGACCACTTGCAAGTTGAAATTCGTTAGACGACTTTCCTCGCTTCTTAATACTATATCTATATTTTAAATCAGCTGATGTTATATCAGTCTTTGGAGTTTGATTACTTCCTGGCCACTCAGAAACAGGAGATTGACCATTTGCCATCCTTAATATAGTATTAGCCTCAATAAGCTTTAACGAGTCTTTTGTAATTGAGGTTTCAAAAAAATCCTATAATGCTTTAATTGCATAAATTCTATTTGGTGAAATGTTAGCTTTATTTATCGATTCCTACAATGACAGATTTCGTACATGTTTATTAAATTGAACGCAAACCCCCATCTAATAATCAGCAGCAGTAGACGGAATGATCGTGCCATCATCATTAATTTTAACTATCTGTTGTATCAATACAGTGCGAATCTATTTATCATGTTTAAACACATGTAATCTTGGATTTGTAGTATTAGTGTTAATATTTGACGTATGATCAATTTTAATGGAATATGAACTTAGTTCTGTTAAAATCCAAGAAATTTCATTACGTTCATTGATAACTGTATATATAGCCTTTATCAATTTCTCAGTCTATAAGCTAGATTCATCCTAAGTCACAGCCTTCTTTATAGCTGAGATAAAAGAATTGAACTTAAGCTCGATCTATTCTTCAGTTAATATATTAGTATTTCTTATAGTTGAGGCTTTGACTGTACCCCTTGAGGCCACTACATCATACTATAGACCATTCTATCTACCTGTATACTCCAAAAAAATATCAACAAATTCTTTAGAAGTTATGTTCTTTTTCTTCTTTGGAGTCTTAGAAGCTTCTATTATAGTTTCAATCTACTCTAATAGGAGCTTATATACATCATTATGCATATATTAAAATCCCTCTTATATATTATATTCTACTTATAATTAGTGTGATTGAATATATAAAACCTAAAATATATTTCAGATAGATACATATGACAGATACTTCCCTAGATATATAGACCCCTTTACATATCTCGCATCAAGATCGGTTAAGATCCAATTAGATGATTTTGTATTTATATATAGTGTAAATTGCCTAAGTTTAGGCGTCAAATAGATTCCAAATCGTTTCTTCATCTATCAAGACTTCTCCATCTTTGGAAATGTACCCCGCTTCGATATATTGTGCACAAGTTCGCCCAAAGACCCCTTGTAGAGTCCAAGCCACACCCGTCTTAATCAGATGAGCAATTGCTTCTAGGTATTCCACTGGAGATTCGGGTTCTTGAACTCCCTCTACTATCATTACGGCATCATAGTCTTTCATTATGACCTCACTATCCGTTCTTGTTCTCCAGACAGGGAATAGTCTCCATAATTCTCAGAGACACCTATTGCTGGATTATATTCAGGAGGATTAGGATCCCTGTCCCCTCTACGGTCTGCATAAGATCCTTTGAATTCAGAATTCATTAATTGATTCTTGGGGATGAATATCTCACCATTTGCTGCTACGTAAAATTTAAGCATTGGCATCCATTCCTTAATCAATTCAATCAGCTTGGAATTGAGCATGTGACATGCAAACCCGCAATATTCGTACTTATCTTCCTTAAGTGTTACGGAAGTGCAAAGAGGAAATCCTGCAGAGTGCATCACTGATGGACGGGAAGACCATGGTCCAACAAGAGTTACTTTCGAACCATCTTTCATGTTGTATTCAAAGGAACGACCACCATAACCATTATGATTACTGGGATCATCGTAATTAAAATCTACTAGACCAGTTTCCTCGTCCGAAGCATAGTACAAACGATCTTGACGACATTCATACTTCATAATGTCCGAATAACGAGGAACTTCATCTACATATATTTGCAGATTAGCAGGATTGGAATAATCGTTATTCCAATACACATCAATCTTTTTTACCTTCATAGTAACACATCCTTGATCTTTATATTATTTTCTATAATTTCAACATTCTTAAGATAATCACTTCTCACATTAACCCAATCCTTGCGTTACTAACAGCTCTATATACAATAGATTCGTACTTATCCGAGAGTCTTCTAATTTTACCATAAGGAACATATTCCATTTCATAGAAGTCTATTATCTTCATTAGTTTTGAAATGGTATCCTCATATTCTGAAATTTGATGATTTAATAACGCTTTATACTGTTCGCCATGTTCCGTAGCCTGCTTATGAACCGCTAAAGCTATGGTTCCTAGTATTTTGTTTCCAGCATTGAATGTATCTATTACTTTTTGATCGTTCTCATTCATTATGTAACTCCTGTTGTTTTAATCTTTTCTTTTCTACTAGGTTAACTAATACCTGCTTTTCAATAGTTCCGTCAGCTTCAAGAGCATGCATCAACTTATTAAGTTCTAAGGGTATTTCTGCTTGACGACCTTCTCCCTTTAGTCTTTCAATTAGTTCCGTACGTTTGGCTACAACAAGGTTTTCGTTATCGTCTTCTTCCGTAATTTCATATGTATGTTTGAATTCTGTTCTAGTGTTCTTAAATAAATCAAATCGTTTAGAACCATCGGAGTATATATCAGTTCTAACTAACAATACATCATCTTTAAATAATTGTATTCTTGCATCCACAAGAACATAATCGCTAATAGGATATCCAGATCTTGGATTTCCATCGTCGTCATTTTGCATGCTTACCATGAAGGTTTGTCCAGTGATCTCTTTAAGCTTAGCTTTAATATATCTAGGCTCTCCGAAATACAAAGCATCATATTCGGTTGAAACTATAACTGGCTTAGGTACTTGCATTCTCTCTTCCTTAGGAATCCATCTAACTTTCATTTTGTAACCTCTTTATTTTTAGTCTAAGAATATTATAACGCACTTTAGAAAAAAGCTGGGTTCAATCTTCCCTCAATCCACCTTCTGCATACTTAACGTATTCGTTTTTGCAAATCTTACGAGCCTTGTCATAATCAAACTTTTTCATTTATTTCATCCTAAATAATAATGCTATAAATGCAGCAATAAATCCTGTAATGAAACCAATTGGACTAAACTGTATATGGAATATTATCATAATTGCGATTAATATTACCAGTAATACTAACAACCACCAAATATCTTTTAATAAGTCAATCACCTTATATACTCCTTTCATCCGTTTTAAATTCTGTTAACCTCTTTATTTATTGTTGTTTATAACTTCCCAGATCTCTTCAATAGAAGCCTCAGGGAACTCAAATAGAAAATCTTTCTCAATAGCAAGCAGTCTTCCGACTTCCTTACCAGGTTTGATATTAAAGTGTTCCATAATCATATCACCATTCACAGGCATTTTCATTTGCTGTTCAGGCACATAATTGTCAGTCTTAACAAAGTCAACTACGGACTGAACAATAGCCTTACGCTCAGGTCTCTTGGAATCAGCAAGTCCAAGATCAGTGAAGAATAGGAATTGTTCCTTACCATATTGGTTGACCATCTTGCGAATAGTGGAGTCTTTCATTTCGCTTATGAAATTCATGTGCATAGATATGCTGTTAGTAACCCATTCAATCTGCTCATTAGTGTACTTGTATCTTACCATAAAGTTCTTAGCGATACGCTTAGAATGGAACTGGTGCTGATAGAAGTGAATTCCATCTTCCTCTACTGTCATCGTATTGACTTTACCAACATCATGAAGAAGGGCAGCAAGACGGTGTTCAACGGTAGCGGGAATATTCATCATAACTTCAAGAGTGTGATTAAATAAATTCTTAGTATGCCACTTACAATCCTCGTTACGAACAGAATCAAATTGATTGAACTGCTTGATCATATAGCCAAGAATACCTGAACGATACAAATCATCGATACCACGAACAAAATGCTCAGCTACAAGAATCTTATTAAACTCATCCCTAATACGCTCATTAGAGATATTCTTAAGCCAGGGAACAAACTTAATAATAGCATTCCAAGTATCGGGTTCAATATCAAATCCAAGTTGAGCAGAAAATCTAATGGCTCTCATAATACGCAGAGGATCCTCAGCAAAAATTACATCAGGATCTCCAGTAGTTTGGATCTTACGATTTTTGATATCTTTAAGTCCTCCAACAAGATCAACAAATACTCCCTTAGAGATATCATATAGTACTGCATTGATTCGAAAGTCACGACGCATAACATCGTCTTCAAGAGTTCCCTCTTCAACAATAGGCATACGATCTTTGAAATTGTAGGACTCTTTACGGGCAGCAACAATTTCAATCTCCTCACCAAATACGACGATTTGAGCAGTACCAAATCTCTTGAATACCACGGGAGTTGAGGTATTATACATCTTATGAAGATGATACGCAAGTTCAATGCCGCCATTAAGTCCTAGTCCTACAACGACAAGGTCTATGTCCTTGGATTCTCTACCAAGAAAGTGATCTCTCACAGCCCCACCTGCTAGAAACACTTTATTTTCATACACAGTACCCTTGATTGTCTTTTGTATCTTTTTAATAGTGATGTTCATTTAGCAACCTCTTTTGTATTATAAGACTATTATAGCCTATTTTCTAAAAAGTTACACAGTACTTAAGCTATGGAACGACTTAATCCTTTTTCTTAAATTCTGCTGGCATAACTGTTAGACTAAATCGTTTAGCAAAAACGGCTGGATCAACAATTATAGAATCCAAAGAATTAGATATTCGACGCTCGTGTATAAACGATTTGGACGAATTGTCCCACATCTTGCATACAAGCTGACAACCTCCATCCGTTTTATTTATAACCTGCAAAAAATCATGGCGTATGGACTTATTCCTAATGTAGGAATAATAAATTATACTACCACAATAAATCGGCTGAAGTAGAGCGTCAAGAGTTAGTTCTTTACCTGGCTGAAGTTCATATGTCTTTGGTTCTCTCGGTTTGCGTGGTTTAGACAATTTTGAATCCTTGTCTATACAGAACATCCCATCTGAAGCAAGAATTGGTCTATAGATTTGATTTAATGAATATTCATCCCACCATCTATCAATATATATATATTTGGACACGATGACAGCCTTCGCTTCTTCTAATGTGATATACGTAACCCCATACGGTTCACAAACTTCCTTTATTGGGATTGGGTAAGTATCTCTATAAGAGATATAAGCCACCCCATATTTAGGTTCTGTTAATCTATAACGTCTAGTTTCATGTCTCATGAATATCGTTCTCCTGTATATTTTCCATCCACCTTGGCATGTATTTCATACCAACTATACATATGTTTGGTACGATTCATAAAGTTCATAAAGGACTTTGCATCGTTTAAATTATAGAATGATGCAACAAGATCAAATTGATCTCTATATCCTTCGCCATCTATGTGACCTTCGTACCCATCTGGAGCCTTAATGTCACTATGAACATAATACTTTACCAAGTCATACAGCGTCATACTCGTGCCTCATTAATGCAATCCTCACATCGAAAATACGCACCGTACGATTCATCCCATCTTAACTTACAACCAAATGCATTGCATCCAGTGGTGTACCCGTTATTACAATTTAGATCTGAAGCATGACAGCTGTTGAATTTTTTAGTTTTATCATCCTTAAATGGATTATAGCAATGTATCTCATCTTCTTCAATTCTAATGTAAATTGGGACTTGTAATACTTCAATCATACCACACTCCATATTTTAAAAATTACCACTGACTTTTGTAAGTTCCAAATTCTTCATGAGAATGACCGCTATTTCGGATATCCGAACTTAGACAAGTTTGCATTGAAAATAGACCTTCCTGTAAAAGACGAAATGCTTCCGCAGGTTGAGTTTTAAATAGTTCGTTGAGATCCAATATCTCCTCAAAGATATGGGCATATCTACGAGTCCACCAACCCTTGTTATAAGGTTTGTTAGTTCTAGGGTTTATCTTTGGAGGGATTGTAGGCTTAGGCTCTTCTTTGGAAATAGAACTATAATAAATTTCAACTTCTTCAGGATGTGCGGTCATATATGCATGGACATCATCGACTGTTCTAAACTCAAAAGGCTTCTTTAGTTTGTTAATGTAAGTGACTCGTATAAACATGATTCCTTCTTTTTATTATAACTAAAACAGAAAAACAAAATAATCCACTACACATCAATAAATTTATTAATATAATGTATATCAGATTCTATAACAATCGTCACAAATTATTTGACAATGAACTACATGAGGCTCCAATATACCAGGATCGAATTCCTTCTTACAAGTTACACAGGTGTGAATCTCATTAATTGGAGGCTTATATTCACCTTTATTCACATGAATTTTAAGTATTTGCCAATCAATAATATTGAGCTTATCCAACGCCTCGATGTTAATACCATCAATCTCAAATAATTTAATTTGTATCCAATTAGGCTCATGTGGTCGATAATCCAAATAAGATCCAATTTGTCGACCTAAAAGCTGATACAACATCTCCATAATAAGTTCACCGTCGTTGCGAGTCTTAACAAACATAGAAAGATTTTTTTGATATCGTTCCCACTTGTATTGCGAACCTTCACGTCTGTCAAGTCCAATGCCACGAGATGTTACTGGAATTTGAATCTTATTGACTATTTCTTGATGATCAATCATGATGTAACCTCTTTAATTTATTTTTGAATATATTAGTATTATAACCAACTTTATAAAAAAGATATATCTTATTAATAGAAATTATTGTACATAGCTGTTGTAAAAAAAGAAGGAGGGAATTTCACCCTCCTATTAGAATTATTTGATTATTTTCCAAATTCAGTTCCGTCGGCTGGACAGAACTTTTGACCTGACTTCTGCTTTCTACCGCAAACAGAGCAATAGACAGCACCTTCGATTTTACTGGTTCTTTCTTTTTTCTCTTGAAGTTGAGCACTTACAGGATATACGTGAATAGTGTAAGATTCAAGGAATCTACCCTTTCTAA